>Ga0154891_1092_pt2 | contig 9212 bp, 7 predicted proteins | sample Rifle2008BG19ft_FD_105863 | JGI IMG/M metagenome (GOLD analysis project Ga0154891, IMG submission 105863) | Nitrospirae bacterium RBG_19FT_COMBO_42_15 | reverse complement strand
ATCCTTTAAACCTATCCTCAATATCTCCCTTCGCCTGAACCTCCGAATTGCATTTAGCCTTTTCTCAAAAGATGCAAGCGCTGATACATTTGTCCTCAATTCGCTGATTAAGTCATCTCTGTTCTTTGATGTATCTACAGCCCTCTCTTCAATCAACCACCACAAATATTCTGGATTTCGTATAAGTATATCTGACAGAAACTGGCTTGTGCTGAAGAGATTAATCAAAAGAAAGGGAACCTTTGGATTTGCCTTAAGCTGTGAAACAAATATCCTCACATCAAAGGCAGCATTGCAGAAACGTTCAAGATTATTCAATGCCATATCAGGGTCAGGGGAGTCTTTTATCATACCAAATATGGGCTCTATGACCTCTGACAAGAGCCTTCTTACATAAGGCTCTTTTGCAATAGCCTGAAGATTTTTATCTGCCTTTTGTACATCCGTAAAACCGTATCTGTTATAAACCTCTTTTATCTCTTGTTCAGAAAGCTCAGGCGCTAATATGAGATCAACAGGGCTTAAGAGTTTTTTGGACATAATTATCCACCTTTTATTTAACTAATTATTTTATTTTATCATATATGAGAAGAATTAAAAAGGAATGAGATGTGGTAAAAAAAGAAACTTTGTAGGGGCGAACGGCCGTCCGCCCCTACTGAAATAGTAATTATATATCAAAATACAATGCAAATTCGTACGGATGTGGTCTGAGCCTTATTGCGTCTACCTCTTTTGCCCTCTTGTAGCTTATCCATGTCTCAATTAAGTCCTTTGTAAACACATCTCCCTTTAACATGAAGTCATGGTCTTTTTCAAGCGCATCAAGGACTACATCAAGCGAGCCCGGCAGGTGCTTAATCTTCTCTGCCTCTTCTGGCTCAAGCTCATAAAGGTCTTTGTCTATCGGCTTTGGAGGCTCAATCTTATTTTGCACACCGTCTAAGCCAGCCATAAGCATTGCTGCAAAGGCAAGATATGAATTACTGCTTGGGTCCGGTGTCCTGAACTCAATCCTCTTTGATTTTTCACTTTTTGAGTACATTGGAATCCTTACACATGCAGACCTGTTTCTCTGTGAATAGACAAGATTAATTGGCGCTTCATAGCCGGGAACAAGCCTTCTGTATGAGTTTGTTGTTGGCGCAATAAATGCGCAAAGAGCCGGTGCATGCTTTAATAGGCCGCCAATATAGTGGAGCGCCATCTCGCTGACATCACCGTAGCCGCCGAGCTTAAAGAAGAGGTTTTTGCTATTCTTCCAAAGGCTTTGATGAACATGCATGCCTGAGCCGTTGTCCATAAATATAGGCTTAGGCATAAAGGTTACTACCTTATTATGTTTTCTTGCAACATTTTTCACAACATATTTATACTTCATTACCTTGTCTGCCATGGTTGTAAGTGTATCAAACTTCATATCAATCTCGCACTGGCCGGCAGTTGCAACCTCGTGGTGATGAACCTCAATATTGATGCCAACTTTTTGAAGTGTAAGGAGCATCTCATTACGGATATCCTGAAGGCTGTCCATTGGAGGCACTGGAAAGTATCCTTCTTTATATCTAATCTTATTGCCTAAGTTTGGATTCTCGTCCTTGCCTGAATTCCAGAAGCCCTCTTTTGAATCAACCATGTACATTCCCTTGTTGTAGCTCTGCTCAAATCTTACATCGTCAAAGATATAGAATTCAAGCTCTGGTCCCCAGTAGCTGATATCTGCAATACCTGAGCTCTTCAGATATTTCTCAGCCTTTTGCGCAATATAACGAGGGTCTCTTGTATATGACTGCCCTGTAATCGGGTCCTTAATATTGCAGGTAAGACTCAGGGTCGACACTGCTGAAAACGGGTCAATAAATGCAGAGGCAGGATCAGGGAAAAGGAGCATATCGCTCTCATTTATTGCCTGAAAACCCCTGATGCTTGAGCCGTCAAACCCAATGCCTTCATTAAAAAGGTCTTCCCCAAATTCATTCGTTGAGATGGTAAAGTGCTGCCATAACCCCGGCATGTCAATGAATTTTAAATCAACAACCTGAACATTATTCTTTTTAGCCAAATCAAGCACATCTTTCACTTTCATAACTAATATCCTCCTTTAATAATTAACTTATATAACCTATAACTTATAACTTGTGAATCTCAAGGACAAACAAAAGCACTATCCTTCTTTCAATATTTTTTTAACTCGTAACCCGTAACTCGCAACTATAACTCCCCTTATCCCCCCTTTCTATCTATTAGTTTTAATTAGTAGCTTTATACCAATTTGTTATCGGCATCCTTCTGTCTTTTCCAAATGCCTTTGGCGTTATTTTTATGCCAGGAGGCGACTGCCTTCTTTTGTATTCACTCTTGTCAACCATATCAATAACCCTTTTTACAACAGCCTTATCAAATCCCATTGCTGTTATATCCGCAAAGGACTTGTCATCCTCAATATACGCCTGCAAAATCGGGTCTAATACCTCATATTGCGGAAGCGTATCTGCATCCTTCTGGCCAGGCCGCAATTCTGCTGTTGGCTCCTTTTCAATAATCCTTTTTGGGATAACCTCTCCATGTTTGTTTCTATGTTCAGAAAGCTTGTATACCATTGTCTTTGGCACATCCTTGATAACTGCAAAGCCGCCTGCCATGTCGCCGTATAATGTAGCATAGCCAACGCTCATCTCGCTCTTATTTCCAGTTGTCAGCACAAGCCATCCAAATTTATTTGAAAGCGCCATAAGGATATTGCCCCTTACTCTCGCCTGAATATTCTCCTCTGTTACATCGGTTTTTAAATCTTTAAATATCTGTGATAGTGAATTTATATAGTTATTATATGTTTCTGTTATTGGAACAGTTATTAATTTAATTCCTAAGTTCTTTGAGAGTATCTCCACATCCTCTCTGCTCTCGTTTGATGTATACATGGACGGCATAAAAACGCCAGACACATTCTCTTTTCCAATGGCGTCAACTGCGATTGCAACTGTTAATGCAGAGTCAATGCCGCCGGAAAGACCAACTACCGTCTTTTTAAAACTATTCTTTTTTGAATAGTCTTTTATGCCGAGCAGGAGTGCGTTATATACCTCTTCCTCCTGAGAAAGCGGCTCTATCCTGTCCCTCTTTAAAAGAAGATGTTTTTTTATATCCTTCTGTTTCTTAAGCTTGACTATCTTAACATCCTTTTTATATGCCTTGAACTCTTTTTTCTTCTCCAGCCATCTTTGATCTTTTCTCTGGCCTCTGATTTCATCAATATCAATATCAGAGATTATGAGGTCTTCTTCAAACTGTCTGCCCCTCTCTATTACATTTCCCTTTGCATCCAGTATTAGCCCATGACCGTCAAATACAAGCTCATCCTGACCGCCAACCATATTATTGTAGGCAATTACAACCTTATTATTCCTTGCCCTTTCCCTTAACATTGTCTCTCTGAGACGCCATTTGCCAAGGTAATATGGAGAGGAGTTTATGTTTATTATAATCTCAGCATTCCCTGCAAATGACAGAACTTTTACAGGCCCGTCTTCAAACCAGATATCCTCGCATATTGTAACCCCAAAGTTTATATCATTTAATGAAAAGACCCTATATTCATCCCCTTCCTTAAAATACCTTTTTTCATCAAACACGCCATAATTGGGAAGGAGCATCTTATGATATATGCCTGCAATCTTCTTATTTTGTATTACTGCTGCTGCATTATAAATCCCTTTTTTGCGATTAACAAAACCCACTACAACACATATATTAGCAGTTTTATTTTTTATAATATCAAGATACTTAAGATTCTCGTCAATAAAATCATTTTTAAGAAGAAGGTCTTCAGGCGGATAGCCTGTTATTGCCATCTCAGGAAATGAGAGTATATCTACTGACATCTCTTTTGCCTTTGCAGTATACTCCAAAACCTTTTCAGTATTGCCAGCAAGGTCGCCGACAGTGCAATTTATCTGGGCCATCCCAATCCTGATTGTATTCATGGAATTATATGGCCTCTTTTCCCCTTTCACCTGTCCTAATTCTTATAGTCTCTTTTATGTCATACACAAATATCTTTCCATCGCCGATATTTCCAGTCCGTGCAGTCTTCAATATTGTCTCTACCACCTTTTCAACATCTTCATCTGAGACAACTGCTTCAATCTTAATCTTGGGAAGAAATTCCACCACATATTCAGCGCCGCGGTAGAGCTCTGTATGCCCTTTCTGCCTTCCGAAACCCTTAACCTCTGTTACTGTCATGCCATGTATGCCTGCCTCATTAAGCGCATCTTTTACATCATCAAGCTTAAACGGTTTGATAATCGCCTCAATCTTTTTCATCGCCTGCCTCCTGCCCGCCTGCGGTGGGCCTGTGTCCAAAATTCTTCGTATCGTAGCACATTTTTTTTAAAAATCAAGGGAATTTTAGACAAAATTAGGAGGCGTAAGAAGGGGTACAAGGGGAAAGATGCAGGGGCGAGGCATCGCCTCACCCCTGCATGAACCCATTTTCTTAAATTGCCTTCTGGCCTTTTTCACCTGTTCTGATGCGGATTACATCCTTAATCGGGTACACAAATATTTTTCCGTCACCGATCTTTCCGGTTCTTGCAGTTTCTACAATCGTATCAATAACCTTTTTAGCCATTTTATCAGAAACAACAAGCTCTAATTTTGTTTTTGGAAGGAACTCAACTACGAATTCTGAGCCCCTGTAAACCTCTGTGTGTCCCTTCTGCCTTCCAAAACCCTTAACCTCTGTTACTGTCAAACCATGGATGCCGATCTTATTCAATGCATCCTTAACATCATCTAACTTAAAAGGCTTTATAATTGCCTCTATTTTTTTCATATTGCCTCCTATTTATAGGAACATATCATTTTTATTTTTCTATACCATCAAGCTTTAAGCCAACCTTATGACCTCTTAGAGCTTGCTCCAACAAAGTCTGGATAGGCCTCCATGCCATGTTCGCCAATGTCAAGGCCTTCACGTTCTTCATCCTTTTCAACCCTTAATCCCATAATTGACTTTATAACAAGCCAGCTTATCAAACTGACAACTATTACAAAAACGCCAACAGATACTATTCCTATTATCTGTGAGGTCAGCTGTGCAGCGCCGCCGCCATAGAAAAGGCCTTTAACACCGCCGATATCTGCTGCAAATAACCCTACGGCTAATGTGCCCCATATGCCATTTACAAGATGGACAGAAAGAGCGCCTACTGGGTCGTCTATTTTTATTTTATCAAAGAAGAGAACCGCATAGACAACCAATACGCCGCCAACTAAGCCTATGATAAATGAAGCGCCAGGGGTTACCCAATTGCATGAGGCTGTAATTGCCACAAGTCCGGCAAGGATACCGTTTAAAGCCATGCTCAGATCAGGCTTGCCAAGAGACATATAAGCAACAAAGGTAGCAGCTACTCCTCCTACTGCCCCGGCTATACAAGTATTAATAGCAACCCTGGCAATTGCATCAGGGTCTGCAGCCATTGTGCTCCCAGGATTAAAACCAAACCAGCCAAACCATAGGACAAACATTCCGAGTGTTGCCATACCCATATTATGGCCAGGTATAGCATTGACCTTTCCATCTGCTGTATATTTCCCAATCCTTGGCCCTAAGAGGATAGCGCCTGTTAATGCAGCCCATCCTCCGATACTATGAACTACTGTTGAGCCTGCAAAATCAAGGAAAGGCGTCTTCAATGTAGCAAGCCATCCGCCGCCCCATATCCAGTGTCCGGCAATAGGATAGATAATAACAGCCATAACTGCAGAAAATACGAAGAATGAGAAATATTTTATCCTTTCAGCGACTGCGCCAGATACAATTGTTGCTGCTGTTCCAGCAAAAACTAATTGAAATATGAATTTTGCAAATAGAGGAACACCTGTCCAGTTTAATGAGGCAAAAATGCCTTTATAAGCATCCCCTGTTGCAGGGCTGTTATCAGCGCCGCCCAGCATCCATCCTGTTGTCCCAAAATATGGACTTCCATTGCCAAACATAATGCCAAACCCTACGAACCAGAAAAATATAACTGTAACACAAAAGACCACAACATTTTTTGACAATATGTTTACCGCGTTCTTTGAACGGCAAAGCCCTGATTCTACCATAGCAAAACCCAGGTTCATAAAGAATACAAGAAATGCAGTAATCAATACCCAGACTGTATCAGCTGCAATCTTGGCATCCCATGCCGGCGCTGCTGGAGCCGGGGCTGGTACCGGCGCTGCTGCAGCAGGCGCCTCTTGACCAGCAGGCGCTGGCGCCTTTGGCTCCTCTGCAAAGGCCAGAGTAGCTGGCAGTAAGATAAAAATCAGTGAAATAATACTAACCATCCTCTTCATCTTTTCCATATAATACCTCCATTTAATTAAAAATTAGTATCTAAATGCTTCCTCCCCAAAAACTAACTCTGATTAATCTTAATTATTTCCCCATCACCCCCTTTTGTATTTTACCTTTTTGTAATATATTGCTATAACTGTGCCAGAATATAAATGCTTGATTTTTAAAGTAAAATTAAACAAGCCTAATTTCATATTCTACATTTTTGTTTTATTTTGAAAAATGCAAATACCTTTACATTTAATTATCCTATTGAAATTAAAAGGGTTTTAGTTTTCTGTCAATAGCCTACAAAATTGTAGCTCTTATATTCCTTTGTTTTGTTATATTGTATTTTTTCATTTTGTAGGCAAGCATCCTCTCAGTAATATCAAGTTTTTTAGATGCCCTTGCAATTATCCAATTACAGCTATTCAGGGCGTCAAATATCAGCCTTTTTTCAAGCCCCTCTACTGTCTTTCTTAAAGATATTACCTGTTCTTCTTTTATTTCCATCACTTATAACACCTCATTTGTTAAAAACAATCATTAAGCATGAAAACTTAAAGGCTTACAAGATGCCCCTTCTCATCTGATTGCTGGTTATTTAGCCATGGATCCTTGTATGCAGCTATAACCTGATTAATCCGCTTCCTTAGTCTATCAACTATGCCAAGTTTATCTTTAATAATAACTTCACGGATATGTTCTATCCCAACCCGTTCCATAAACTGACTGGTACGTTCAAGCCATCTGGCATTTTCGCGATAATATTGTATAAAAACCCCTGTTAGATCCAATACCTCTTCACGAGTATTAACTACAGTAAGAAGTTCGGCAACTTTTGACTTAATACCTCCGTTTCCTCCAATATATATTTCCCATCCTGAGTGTATACCCACTACACCAATATCTTTAATACCCGACTCTGCGCAGTTCCTCGGGCATCCTGAAACAGCCATTTTGATCTTTGCAGGAGACGGGATTCCTTGATATCGCTGTTCCATCTCTATTCCGAGGGTCATTGAATCCTGAACACCAAAGCGGCAGAATGTCTCTCCAACACAGGTTTTGCATGTCCGCACTGCCTTTGTATAGGCATGACCAGAAGGCATCCCCAAATCAGCCCAGACTGAAGAAAGCAGCTCTCCAGAAATTCCAACAAGGTCAATACGCTGTCCGCCGGTAATCTTTACCAGCGGCACATGGTATTTATCAGCTACATCAGCTATCCGCCTGAGCTGATCAGGGTTTGTAACACCGCCGTAGATGCGGGGAACAACAGAGAAGGTCTCATCCTTCTGAATATTGGCATAAAATTTATCATCAACAAAACAGGCGTCATCCTCATATTCATAATCATTTAGATAAAGTTCTGAAAGTATATAATTCAGCCCTGGTTTACAGGTTTCACATCCCTGGCCATTTCCAAGAATATGAAGAATCTCGCTTACTGATTTAAGACCACGCGCTATTACCTCTTTTCGGATATCCTCCCATGTCATTGGAATACATCCGCAAAACCATTGCGGTCCATCATGCTTGACATATTCCCCACCCAAAACATCCTGTAATATCTGATCAATCAAAGGTGAGCATCCTTTGCAGGATGTGCAGGCCTTTGTTTTTTCGGAAACTTCTTCCTTGCTTGTCAGGCCGTATTCCTCTATGGCCTTTACAATGGCGCCCTTGCTTACACCCATGCACCCACAGATAGTAGCGCTGTCAGGCATTGATGCCACAGAGGTTAAGGCCTTTGGCTGGCCAATAAGGAGAAACCTTCTGTTAAGTGTGATATCTTCACGATTTTTTATATATTCATAAAAACGACTATAATCATCCAAGTCTCCAAGAAGAATAGCCCCGACTACCCTCCCTCCTTGAATTACTGCCTTCTTATAGAGTGATGCCCCCTGATCGCTATAAACCAGCGCCTCGCATCCCGCGCTCTCTTCATAGAAGTTTCCTATTGAGGCCAATGGGATGCCTGCAACCTTGAGTTTAGTCGCTACTACTGAACCCTCATAACGAAGCGAGGAATTCCCCGCAATCGCGCCTGCTGCAACCTTTGCCTGCTCCATCAAAGGCGCTACAATCCCATAGACCTTTCCCCTGTGTTCAGCACATTCACCAACAGCATATATATCAGGATTACTGGTCTGCATATAATCATTCACAACAATCCCCTGATTCACCTCAAGGCCGGCCTCACTGGCCAATTCAACATTGGGACGTATTCCTGTTGCAATCACAATCATATCTGCCTGATAAACCTTGCCATTAGTAAAACGAAGGCCTTCAACGCTGCCATTGCCAATAATCTTCTCTGCGCAATGCCCCAGCAATACATTAATGCCGAGTTTATTAATCTCTTTTTTCAAAATCGCCGCAGCCGCAGCATCGAGCTGCATATCCATAAGCCTATCCATCAGATGAACAACTGTCACCTCAACGCCTTGACGGATAAGCCCGCGCGCAGCCTCAAGACCTAAAAGACCGCCTCCGATTACGATTGCCTTTCTGCATTTTTGCGCCCAACTGATCATAGATTTCGCATCATCAAGATTCCTGAATGTAAAAATCCCTTGATTCAGATTTCCCCTGTTTTGTATACCTTTGATCGGCGGGATAAAGGCATTGCTTCCTGTTGCAATAAGGAGTTTATCAAAAGAATAAATTTCATCCTTATTTGTAATTACAAACTTTTCTTTTTTGTTAATCTTTTTTACAGATGCATCGAGATGCAATTCAATTCCATTCTCCTCATACCACTTTTGTGGGTTTAAAGTAATTTCATCCAGACCAACCTCGCCGGAGAGAACAGAGGAAAGGAGGACTCGGTTGTAATTTGTATATGGCTCAGCCCCAAAAATTGCAATGC
>Ga0154891_1074_pt1 | contig 9307 bp, 12 predicted proteins | sample Rifle2008BG19ft_FD_105863 | JGI IMG/M metagenome (GOLD analysis project Ga0154891, IMG submission 105863) | Nitrospirae bacterium RBG_19FT_COMBO_42_15 | reverse complement strand
TTGCCATGGACGCAGCTTTCATATTGGGGCGCAACCATTGGCACAGAGATGCCCGGCGCAACGCCGATAATCGGCGAATGGCTTGTGCAGCTTATAAGGGGCGGCGCGCAGATTACAGGGATAACACTCACAAGATTCTATGCAATACATGTAGTTGTTCTTCCTCTGACATTGATTGGATTTTTAGGCGTCCATTTTCTGATGATAAGGAAGGTCGGCATAAGCGGGCCGATGTGAGGTGATAAAAGATGGCTAAGAAGAAAAAAAAGGGCTGTGAAGAGGGCGCAGTGCCGTTTGTCCCTGTCCATATAATGAAGGAGATGGCAGCAGCCTTTATATTTTTAGGCATTTTTATTCCCCTTGCAATACTCTATCCGTTTGAGGAGTTAGAGCCTGCAAACCCATTTGTTACGCCAGAGCATATAAAGCCTGAGTGGTATTTTCTTGCAGCATACCAGATTTTAAAGATCGTGCCGAGCAAGGTTCTTGGACTTGTGCTTCAGGGAATTGTAATACTGGCAATAATACTCCTGCCATTCTGGGATACAAAACCGGAAAGGAACCCGAGAAAGAGGCCGCTGTTCAGCATTATTGCTATTGGTACAATACTGGGATACATTATACTTACTGTCTGGGGCAAATATTCATGAGATGGAAGATCGCATTAATATTATTGCTAATACTCAGCCTTGATGCAAAACAGGCATTTGCACAGCAGAAGGAGGGAAAGGCGGAGGATGTCTGCATCCAATGCCACAGCCAGCTTGGAGGAAAATTTGCAGAGCCTGTAGAGCAGTGGAATAAGAGCATTCATAAAGAGATGGGTAATAACTGTGAAGGATGCCATGGCGGCGATGCAGCAGATATCGGAAAGGCAATGACCAAAGAGGCAGGCTTTCTCGGAAGACCAAAGCTCTTAGAGATACCCGGCTTCTGTGGCAAGTGCCACATAGGCGTAAAGGAGAATTATTCAAAGAGCGCGCACGGCATCTCTGCTGCTAAAACAGGCGCCCCAAACTGCGTTACCTGCCACGGCAGTCATGATATAAAAAAGGCTTCTTTAGATTTAATTAATGAAAAGAACTGCGCCAAGTGCCATACCTATGACAGGCCGCAGAAGATAAAAAAGGCATTGGCAAGCACAGATAGGGAGATCGCAAGACTGACCACAGCGATTAAAAATATAAAAGAAAGCAGTATTGATACAAAGAGGCTTGAAGAGAAGCTCTTTGCTGCAAGGAATGCCATTCATCAAGTGACCCATGTCTTGAGCGTAGACAGGATTAATGCCGTGAAGACAACTACTGACAGGGAGCTGTCAGCAGTAGATGAATCATTAAAGACAATTGAAAAAGAGATTACAAAAAGAAAGAGGATTGCAATCGGTGTTTCGCTCTTTTGTTTCTTTGCAGCAGGTGTAATCATATTATACAGAAAGACATTTCTAAAACCCGAGAACTGGTTTAAGGTGTAAAGAATACTGCAGGAGGCGCAAGATGAAAAAGAGATTTGAATGGTGGAAGGCAATTCCTTTAAACGCAAAGATTGCTATTATTGTCCTTGCCTCAGTAATAGTTGTGGGCTCATCAGTCAGCGCATTCTATTTCTACGATTTTACACAGCACAACCCAAAGGCATGCGTCATGTGCCACCTTATGCAGCCTGCTTATGACAGCTGGTCTGTATCTGCGCACAAAGAAGTAACCTGCCATGAGTGCCACAGGGCAAGCATAATTGAACAGAACAGGCTTTTATTAATGGCAATTTTTAAGAGACCTACAACAGTTCCGCCGAGGCATGGCAAGGTTATAGTGCCATATACAATCTGCATAGAGTGCCACTGGGAGGGGAGCCCCAAGATTAAAAAGATAAACAGGTCTTATGGCCATGCAAAGCATGTATTTATTGAGCAGATTCAGTGCACAAAATGCCATTCAAGGGAGGTGCATAAGTTTATGCCCGGCGAAAGGTTCTGCCTTGAATGCCACAAGGAAAAGGTTGTGCATGGCTTCGGTATGGAAGACATGGCATGTCTTGACTGCCACATCTATAAGGCAGATGCTAAGGGAATAGACAGCAAAGACCTAAAGCCTACAAAAGCAAAATGCCTTGAGTGCCATAAATCAGGCGCAAAGGTAAATTTTCCAAAGGATGGGGCAATGAGGTTTGACTGCTACCAGTGCCACAAGCCGCATGTTAAGGCAAAGGTAAAGCCGAGCGCAGAGGACTGTTTTGCCTGCCACAGACAGATTGTAAATGTCGGCAAGCACAGGCTGCATGTTCAGATGATTGGCATGAACTGTATGCAGTGCCACAAGCCTCACGGCTGGAGGGTTACAGAGGCGGTTGCAAAAAAAGAATGCGTAACCTGCCACGCATATAAGGAGCCGGTTACATTCTTACAATAGGCGGTAGGGGGTGGTTAGCGAACTGCCCCCCTACACCTCCATTATCTCTTCTTCCTTCCTTTTCAGGATATCGTCTATTTTTTTGATGTGCTGGTCTGTGGTCTTCTGGATGTCTTCAAGCGTTTTGCGGGATTCGTCCTCTGATATCTTTTTTTCTTTTTCTATCTTCTTGACCTCGTCGTTTATATCGCGCCTGATATTTCTAATGGCAACGCGGGAGTCCTCTGCCATCTTTTTTGCAAGCTTGACAAGCTCCTTTCTCCTCTCCTCAGTAAGAGGCGGGACAGGAAGCCTGATAATCTTTCCGTCATTTGCAGGCGTAAGCCCGATGCCGGAGGATTGAATTGCCTTTTCAATATTCTCTATTGCCTTTGGGTCCCATGGCTGGATTATAATAAGCCTGCTCTCCGGAACAGCAAGCGTTGCAACCTGATTTAATGGTGTCATGGTGCCGTAATAATCAACCTTTATGGCGTCAAGCAAAGATAAAGACGCCCTGCCTGTTCTTATAGTGGCAAATTCCTTTTTAAGGACATTGATTGCCGCCTCCATCTTATCAGCCATCTTCTTTTTTAGCTCATTAATCATTTTACAATTGTCCCTATCTTTTCGCCGAGCACAACCCTTTTTATGTTTCCGCTCTTTTTAAGATTAAATACTATAATCGGAAGGCTGTTGTCCATGCAAAGCGATATAGCGGTTGCATCCATCACCTTTAGCCCCTTTTGAAGGACCTCTAAGTAATTCAGCTTGTCAAATTTCTTTGCATTCTTATTCTTCATCGGGTCAGAGTCATATACGCCGTTAACCTTTGTCCCTTTTATAATTACCTCTGCGCCAATCTCCATTGCACGAAGAGATGCGGCAGTATCAGTTGTAAAATACGGGTTTCCTGTACCGGCAGCGAAAATCACAACCCTCTTTTTTTCAAGGTGTCTTATTGCCCTTCTTCTTATATAAGGCTCTGCAAGCTCCCGCATTTCTATTGCGGTCTGCACCCTTGTCAGAACCCCGCGTTTTTCCAAGGCATCCTGCAGGGCGAGGGCGTTTAATACTGTTGCAAGCATACCCATATAATCTGCTGATGCCCGCTCCATTCCGCTTGCGCTTGCAACCAAGCCGCGGAATATGTTTCCACCGCCTATTACAACCGCAATCTGGACGCCAAGTTTATAAACCTCTTTTATCTCATTGGCAATGGTATTTATAACAACAGGGTCAATGCCATAACCCTTATCGCCCATCAGGGCTTCCCCGCTGATCTTGAGCAGTATCCTTTTGTATCTGATTTTTGGCATTTTATTTTGGAGCCATCTCTCCGAGTTTAAACCTAATAAATCTTCTTAGCACAATATTTTCACCGAATTTTGCAATCTTCTGGCTGATAATGTCCTTTATCTTCAGCTTTCCATCAGGGTCTTTAATAAAGGCCTGTTCTATCAAACAGAAGTCAGCAAAATATTTTTCCAGCTTGCCTTCAACGATTTTTTCAATAACATTTGCAGGCTTTCCTGTCTCCTTTGCCTGTGCCCTGTAAATGTCCTTTTCTTTTTCAATTACCTCTGCAGGAACTTCCTCCCTCTTTACATACAATGGCGGAATCCCTGCGCCGGCAATGTGCATAGCAATATCCTTTGCAAGCTCTTTAAACTCCTCATTCCTTGCAACGAAATCTGTTTCACAGTTAATCTCTACAAGCACCCCTATCTTTGCGCCAGCATGTATATAGGAGCCTATAGCGCCTTCTGCAGCGACCCTGTCAGCCTTTTTCGCTGCTGCTGAAAGGCCTTTCTTGCGAAGGATGTCTATTGCCTTTTCAATATCTCCATCAGCCTCTGCAAGGACCTTTTTACAATCCATTATGCCAGCGCCTGTCTTTTCTCTTAATTCTTTAACCAGTGCTGCCTCAACTTCCATTAAAATCCTCCCAAAACACAATGTTCAGGGCGGGCTAATGCCCGCCCCTACACATATTATTATGCTCCGCTATTTTCTGCTGCTGACTCCACTTGTTCTACTTTTTCTCCTGATGCTTGAACAGGCAGCTCTGCTGCTGATGCAGCTTCAGTTGGCTTTTCTGCTAAAAACTGTTTTCCTTCAATAACAGCGTCTGCTGTCTTTGCAGTAAGGAGCTTGATAGCCCTGATGGCATCATCATTGCCCGGTATTACATAGTCTGCTTCATCAGGGTCGCAGTTTGTATCAACTACAGCAACAACAGGGATGTTAAGCCGCCTCGCCTCTTTAATGGCAATCTCTTCCTTCTTGGAGTCAATAACAAATATTGCGCCGGGAAGGGCCTCCATCTCCTTAATGCCGCCGAGTATCTTCTGCAACTGCATCCGCTCCTTTTCTAAGTTGGTCGCCTCTTTTTTAGTCAGGAGATCAAATACTCCGTTTGCCTTATCAGAGTCAAGTTTTTTCAGCTTGCTGATGCTCTTTTTGATGGTCTTAAAGTTAGTCAGCATGCCGCCAAGCCAACGTTGATTGACATAAAACATGCCGCACCGCCTGGATTCTGCTTCAATGGTTTCCTGTGCCTGTCTTTTTGTGCCTACGAAAAGCACAAGCTCGCCTCTTGCTGTTACATCCTTTATGAATACAGCAGCATCATTGAACTTCTTAAGCGTTTTTTGAAGGTCAATTATATGGATGCCATTCCGCTCTCCGAAGATGAATTTCTTCATCTTTGGATTCCAGCGCTTGGTCTGATGGCCGAAATGAACGCCTGCTTCTAATAATTCTTTTAAAGTTATAGCCATTTTTCTTTTTCACCTCCTTGCCGTTTGGTTTTTTCCTCCGCTGTCCATCAGCTTACAGAAGGAATCCTGAACATTCAGGACACCGCCTCCTGCAATACGAACAGCGTGTGGGATATTTGAACCTTAAATATATAGCACAAAGCTGTTGCTTTTGCAAGGGAAAACTCCTGATTAAAAAAACTGGAGGCCATCCTCCACTGAAGCAGCAAAAGCAGATGGCGAATAGCACATAGTTCTCTAAACGGTATAGACTATTTGTCATTCGCCATTTGCCATTCGCCATTCGCCAGCAAGTCATCTTAAAGTCCTTTTGAAAGAATTTATCCTCTTGCACAAAGTCTCGGCCTCTGCCTTTCTATTTTCAAGTTCAATAGCATCTCTGAATATCTCCAATTCTTCAAACCTGAATCCCATTCGCATCTCCCATGTGCCATATGCCATACGCTATAAGTTTATCGGCTTATCCTTATTCACACTCCACCAGCCCTTGTATTCTTTCAACTTGTTCTTTATGCCTGTGCCGTTGTTTTGCATGAGATAATTAGATAAAAGATTCTTATCATCCTTTGCAGCTATGCCGTAGTATTTCTCACGATAGTTCAAGAACACCTGCATACTGTCTACTGTATTCTGTAATACTGCCTTTTGCTCTGCCTTTCCAAGCTGCAACTGATAAAACCACTTGTCGCACAGCCAAAGCCTCCGCTCCATCTCGTCTTTGAGCCATTTTTCATCGTGGGCTTTGTCTATAGTTAAAGCAGGAATAGTTGATGGAAACTTAGCAAGATAAGCTCTGACTACTTCAATAGGTTCAGGCTTCTGTTTGTATAAGTCTATATACTCAATACTTACAATTACATAGTTACTTATCCATCTATATGTTCCACCACCCAGTCCACTGTAAAAGATATTATTGCCGTCAATATTTCTAAATCTTGCTACTGTCATGTTTTCCTCGTAGTCACCCCTCCTAAACCCCCTCTCCACCTCATGCAGCAGCCACTTGTCTGAATCAGAGCCAGAGTGCTGGGTGAGCTGGATTTTGACACTTACAAGTTTCTGCCTTACTTCTTCAACTGGAAGCCCTCTAATTTGATTAATATTAGAGTAGTCTCCTGTGCAGACTGTATCATCATGATCCTTACCAAAATGCCCAGCTAAACCTACTACACCAGAACCTTTTCCCATATTTGCACGTTGTGATTTATAATTATATATACCGATATCACTTGTTATTAAGCAATCAGTCAAATTGGTAAACGCCTTTGCATCTGGTAGAAAGATCCCAATAATTAACGCCAATATTGTTGTTATTTTTATTACTTTCATTACCAGCCTCCTTATTTATATTGCCCTGAAATTATTTCTTTTACTATATCGCTTAATTTCCAATTTCCTTTGCAACCACTATAATCATCTTTACAAGCCGTGTCTTTTTTCAATATGTCATCTATCTCCTTTTTGTTACCTCCAGGATAAGCGACGATTAACGGCACATATGAGTCACTTGGATTAAGCGAACCATGCCAGCTCTTGCATGATACACCTGTAGTATATCTATCAATAACAGTACTATCAGTCTCGCTCTTCATTATTAAAACAATATCTCCGCTCCTGTCTTTGTTGTTCATTTTCTCAATCCGAGTGCTTGCATTAACATATTTATTTATATCTCCAGAATAAGCTTCATAGCCACTATTTATCGTTCTTCTTATTAAAATCGCATCTATTGAAGAACTTAGCCTTGGGAAATGCTCTCTCACTTTTTCTCCAAAACTTCCTGAAGCATTTAAACCCTCTTTCAAAACACCATTAAGACGGTTTAATACCATGTCAAATAGTATTGGATCAGGGTCTGACTGCCAATCTGAACCTTTTACATATATATGCGCCATAGGCCCATTTAATGCTGCAATAACAGTTGCATTATTAATATCATTAGTTGCGCCTTTTGTAATATTTGCTATTTCCTCTGGGGCAAGAACTTTTAATTCTATTTCTGGATATGGAGAAGGGAATTGAGTCCAAAAATTGGGGTCAAACCTACATTATACACTTTAGCTGTTAACAATTTCTTTTATCTGGGCTATCTCCTTGCACACTCTCTTATCCTCTGCCCTCCTCTTTTCAATGCCATCTATAGCATTCGCCACCGCCTGAGTCGTTATTCATAGAAGGAAAAAGGCACTGGTCTTGAAATACAATTCCTCCCCTCCGCTCCTTAATAACCTCTACCTGCAAATCACAATAATCCGCAATCCCTTTATATTAAGCCCTGCCTGCCTGTCGGCAGACAGGCATGAGCCTTATAAACCGAGCTTATTTTTTTACAGCCTTGCGGCTAAGTGTTCTATACTGCGCACTGCGCTCCCTGACAATGAAGCCTATCTTCCTCTTTTTAGGCTCTGGAGGCGTCATTAATTGTCGAATGGCGTCAAAGACCACTTTAAACTGCGCATCGTATTTATTTTCCATTTCATTCAGCTTTAGCGCAAGGTCTTTATGCGTTGCCAGCATTTCGCGAAGCTTTACAAAAGCCCGCATGATGGCGATATTGACATGAATCGCCCGCTCGCTGTTCAATACACTTGAAAGCATTGCAACTCCTTGTTCGGTGAATGCATATGGAAGATATTTAATATGTTCGCCCCTTTTTAAGGTGCCAAAATGGCTCCTTAAAGAGTCATATTCTTCTTTCCGTAGTTCAAACATGAAATCTTCCGGAAACCGGGTTAAATTCCTTCTGACCTGCCTTTTCAGGTGCTTAACCTCTACGCCATAAAGTTCGGCCAGATCGCCATCTAACAATACCTTATCGCCGCGGATCAGATAAATTTTTCTTTCAATCATTTCTACTGGAATCAGCGCTTTCAACTACCCTCCTTTGAAATCGTCATTGCAACCATAAAAAGTATATTCCCCTTGATAAAAAAGGTCAATACAAAATCACTTTACAGCAATTGTAAATTCGGTTAATATTCCTTTATGCCTGTTACTGCAATAGATATATATAAAAAGCTTCCTCAGACAAATTGCGGAAGATGCGGTTCTCCGTCCTGCTTTGTCTTTGCAACAAGGGTTGCCTTAAGGCAGGAGGTTATTGAAAGGTGCGTCAGCCTTGAAGGGGATGAGCTTAAAGAGCTAAAGATGCTTGTTGGCGAGATTAAGCCATTAACAACAGGCTCAGGCGCAAATGCCTATGCACAGGCAGCAGAGGAGATTAAAAACAGGATAAAGGATATTGACTTTAAAGTATCTGCGGACGGACTTGCAGCAGAATATCTGAATGAGGATGATAAAGAGTATCTGCGCCTTAATCTTTTTAATCATAAATATAAAGTCTCAAAAACCGGTGACATTGTCAGGGATGACGGCTTGCAGCCGAGCGCATGGGCAAAGATATTTTTAATAATCTATATTAATGCAAGAGGAAAAGGCAGTTTGAAAAACGAATGGATATCATTTGGCGATCTGCCGAACACCTTTGCCAAGCAGAAGTCTTTTAAGGATAACAGCGAGAATGTGCTGATAAAAAACTTTGCCGGCAAAAAAGAAGAGCTCAAGGACGCCTGCAGCCTCCTTGCCGGCATAGATGCTGCTGCTGAATTTAAATGTGACCTGGCGCATAGATTTTCTGCGCTTCCAAAGATACCGCTTCTGCTCCTATTCTGGGATGAGAACAAAGAAGAGGATTTTCCTGCAAGGGTAAAGATATTAATGGACAGGACAGTCCTTAACTTTATTGATATTGAATCCCTTGTGTTTCTTGCAGAGAGGTTTGCAAAGGAGCTTTGCGAGGCTAAAGGGATTATGGTCAATACAGTTTAATAAAAAATAGACGGTTTGTTGCCAAGACCTTATTTTCACCCTTCGACAAGCTCAGGGTGAACGGTGTATGTAATAAAATCATTGATTTTTTCCCGTTCGTGCTGAGCCTGTCGAAGCACAAAAAAATCATTAGGGAACAGTTTATAGAGTTATGTGTGCCATACCCTTACAGGGATGAGCAGAAAGATGGAGGCATTATGATAATAGACGACATAGCCCAGATGATCGGAAAAAAGGTTGAGGTTGTTGCCCATGAGATTACCTACACAGGCATACTCATGGAGGTAAGCGAGGAGGAGATTAACCTCA
>Ga0154891_1142_pt1 | contig 9775 bp, 6 predicted proteins | sample Rifle2008BG19ft_FD_105863 | JGI IMG/M metagenome (GOLD analysis project Ga0154891, IMG submission 105863) | Nitrospirae bacterium RBG_19FT_COMBO_42_15 | reverse complement strand
GCAACTGAGATTAACCGCGCCTTGCGCCGAATATCCCATGAGATTGTTGAAAAGAATAAGGGGACAGGGGATTTGGTTCTTGTTGGAATCAGGACAGGCGGGGTGCATCTTGCAAAGAGGCTGGTAAATTTTATAAAGGAGATAGAAGGGGTGGAGCTGCCGCTCGGCATACTTGATATAACCTTATACCGCGATGACCTGTCTACCAAAAAAGAGCAGCCAGTGTTAAAAAAGACAGAGATACCTGTATCAATATCTGACAAGAAGATTGTATTAGTTGATGATGTCCTGTATACAGGCAGGTCAATCAGGGCAGCTATGGACAGCATAATGGATTTTGGCAGGCCAACACAGATACAATTGGCTGTATTAATTGACAGGGGGCACAGGGAGCTGCCAATAAGGGCAGATTATGCAGGTAAAAATCTGCCAACATCTGCGCAGGAAATAGTTAAAGTGTTACTTGAGGAAGAGGGTGAAAGGGACAGGGTTATAATCGCCGAGCCAATTTGACAGCTTCATAGCCGTCTGACTTGAATGTTAGGGGAAATTTATGCCATTGAATAAAAAGGATTTACTTGAAATACAAGAGCTTAGCTCGGATGACATAAAGCTGATTATAGATACAGCAGTCTCCTTTAAAGAGGTTACTGGAAGGGATATAAAAAAGGTGCCGACCCTGCGCGGCAAGACAGTAGTAAATCTTTTTTATGAGCCGAGCACAAGGACAAGGACATCCTTTGAGCTTGCTGCAAAAAGGATGAGCGCTGATGTAATAAATATTGCTGTTTCTACAAGCAGTGTTGTTAAAGGAGAGACGCTCCTTGATACTGCAAGGAATATTGAGGCAATGAGGTCTGATATTATCGTAATCAGACATTCTGCAGCAGGAGCGCCATATATACTTGCTAAGGGATTAAAAAGCTCTGTTATAAATGCAGGTGATGGATGCCATGAGCATCCAACACAGGCGCTCCTTGATATGTTTACTATAAGGGAGAAAAAAGGAAGGCTTGATGGCTTAACAGTAGCTATTGTCGGCGATATAACCCACAGCCGTGTTGCAAGGTCAAATATCTACGGACTTACTAAAATGGGTGCAAAGGTAAAGGTAATTGGTCCTGCGACACTGATACCTCTTGAGGTTGAAAGGTTAGGCGTTGATGTGCATTACAATCTAAATGAAGGGATTAAAGATGCTGATGTTGTTATCATGCTCCGCGTTCAGCTTGAAAGGCAGGGGAAGACCTATTTCCCGGACATAAGGGAATATTCAATGCAATATTGCCTGACAAAAGAGAGATTAAGGTTTGCAAAGGAAGATGCAATTGTTATGCACCCAGGGCCGGTGAACTGGGGTGTGGAGATATCACCTGAGCTGTCAGAAGATAAGTCTACAGTTATACTTGAGCAAGTGACAAACGGCGTGGCAGTAAGAATGGCAGTAATGTATCTGCTCTCAGGAGAAAAAGCTACGGCTTCGTAAAAAGTCCATCTGCTGCGTTGTCGCTTCGGCCTCGCATCCTCACATACTAACTTGTATGCTGCGGTGCGAGTCCTCGCTCCGCCTTGCATCTGGAGCTTTTTACTTTGCCGTTATTCAGGGCTTTTATGATAATAAAGAGGATAGTAAATGCGAATGTTAATTAAAAATGGCAGGGTATTAGACCCTGCAAATAATATAGACGATTCTCTGGACATATTTATTGAAGGAAATATTATCAAAAAGGTGGCAAAAGGCATTAAGGCAGAGGCCTCTGCAAAGGTGATTGATGCAAAGGGAAAGATTGTTGCGCCGGGTCTGATTGATATACATACGCATTTAAGGGAGCCTGGCTTTGAGTATAAAGAGACAATAAGGACAGGGACAATGGCTGCAGCAGCAGGCGGGTTTACTGCAATATGCTGTATGCCGAATACGAATCCAATAAATGACAATAGGGCTGTAACAGAGTTTATTTTATCAAAGTCAGCAAAGGAAGGCATTGTTAATGTGCTGCCTATAGGCGCCATAACAAAAGGCTCACAGGGTAAAGCGCTTGCAGAGATAAGTGATATGGTGAATGCAGGCTGTGTTGCAATATCTGATGACGGCAAGGGTGTTATGGATGCAGAGGTAATGAGAAGGGGGCTTGAGTATACAAAGGCATTTGATATACCAGTTATTGCGCATTGCGAGGACGCAAATCTCTCTTCCGGCGGTGTGATGAATGAGGGTTTTGCATCCACCACTCTCGGCCTGAGGGGCATACCAAAGGCAGCAGAGGAGGTAATGGTTGTGCGGGACATTGCGCTTGCAGAGCTTACAGGCGCAAGGCTTCATATTGCCCATGTGAGCAGCGCCGGCTCTGTTGAATCAATAAGAACTGCAAAAAAGCGGGGCGTAAAGGTTACATGCGAGACCTGTCCTCATTACTTTACTTTGACCGAGGATGCTGTAATTGGTTATAATACAAATGCAAAGGTTAATCCTCCGTTACGGACAAAGGAGGATGTAAAGGCAATAAAAGAGGGTTTAAAAGACGGGACAATAGATATTATTGCCTCTGACCATGCGCCCCATGCAGTACATGAAAAGGAGATTGAGTTTGATTATGCATCCTTTGGCATGATTGGCTTAGAGACATCCCTGCCGCTGATTTTGAATCTTGTAAGAGAAGGTGTTTTGACATTAAAGGATGCTATTGCTAAGGCGACTATAAACCCGGCAAGGTTATTAAAACTAAAAAAAGGGACTCTCTCTGAAGGGGCTGATGCTGATATAACAATAATTGACCCTGAATCCGAATGGGTTGTTGATGTTAATAATCTTAAATCAAAATCAAAAAACACTGCCTTTGCAGGCATGAAGATGAAAGGAAGGGCAGTAATGACAATTGTTGGCGGGAAGATTGTTTATGAGACAGGTGATATAAAATGAAGAAAAAGGCAATATTAGCGCTATCTGATGGGAAGCTCTTTGAAGGCTATTCCTTTGGCGCAGAGGGCGAGACAACAGGAGAAGTGGTTTTTAATACAAGCATGACAGGCTATCAGGAAATCTTGACAGACCCTTCATATAAAGGCCAGATTGTTACAATGACCTATCCATTAATAGGGAACTATGGGATAAATGATGAGGATGTGGAGTCTGTAAAGCCTTATGCAGAGGGCTTTATTGTTAAAGAGGCATCTGAATATCCAAGCAACTGGCGCTCTAAAAAGACACTTGGCTCATATATAAAAGAAAATAATATCGTCGGCATCCATGGCATTGACACAAGGGCATTGACAAAGCATATAAGGGACTTTGGCGCTAAAGAGGGCGTTATCTCCACAATAGATTTAAACCCCAAGAGCCTTATTGAAAAAGCAAAGGTATCGCCCGGTCTTATAGGCAGGGATTTGGTAAAAGAGGTAACCTGTAAAAAGACATATAAATGGGATACAGATGTTTGGGATATTAAAAAGGGCTATCAAGACCAGAAAGAATACAGGTTTAAAGTGGTTGCCTATGACTTTGGCATTAAGCAGAATATACTCAGGTTGCTAATAAACGCAGGATGCTCTGCAACGGTTGTCCCTGCAGACACAAAGGCAGAGGATGTTATGGCAATGAACCCTGACGGCATACTACTCTCCAATGGCCCCGGCGATCCAGAGGGTGTGCCTTATGTAATAGAGAATGTCAAGAAACTAATTGGCAGGAAGCCTATATTTGGAATATGCCTTGGGCATCAGTTGCTCGGCCTTGCAATGGGAGGAAAGACTTACAAGCTGAAATTCGGCCATCATGGAGGAAATCAGCCAGTGATGGATTTGACAACAAGAAAGGTGGAGATTACATCTCAGAACCACGGATTTACAGTTGATGTGGATTCATTAAAGGGAAAGGCAGAATTGACCCATATTAACCTGAATGACAAGACAGTAGAAGGGATGCAGCATAAGGAGCTGCCGATATTCTCTGTTCAGTATCACCCAGAGGCATCCCCTGGACCGCATGATTCAGCGTATTTGTTTAAGAGATTTACTGAGATGATGGAGAAAAATTAATACCCCTCACCCTTGCGGGTTCAGGTTTGCAACCTGAACCCAAATGTTTCGGAGCAGGTTACAAACCTGCTCCTGCACTTGTTTCCCCTCCCTTGATGAGAGGGGATTAAGGGGAGGGTGAAGACAAGGAAATCAAATGCCCAAAAGGACTGACATAAAAAAGATACTCATCATAGGCTCAGGCCCGATTGTTATTGGCCAGGCATGTGAGTTTGATTACTCTGGCACACAGGCCTGCAAGGCCTTGCGTGAAGAGGGGTATGAGGTTGTATTAATTAACTCCAATCCTGCAACAATAATGACTGACCCTGAGACAGCAGAAAAGACTTATATAGAGCCGATTACCCCAGAGATAGTTGAGCGGATAATTGAAAAAGAGAGGCCTGATGCCCTGCTGCCGACAATGGGCGGTCAGACTGCCCTGAATATTGCTGTTGAGCTTTCTGAAAATGGCGCGCTTGATAAATATGGTGTTGAGCTTATTGGCGCAAAGCTGAAGGCAATCAAGATGGCTGAGGACAGGAACGAATTTAAGATTGCAATAAGGAGGATTGGGCTTAGTCTTCCTGAAAGTGAATATGTAAGGTCAATTGAAGATGCAAAGGCAGCGATTAATAAAATTGGATTTCCTGCTATTATAAGACCATCCTTTACCCTCGGAGGCACAGGCGGAAATGTGGCATATAATATAGAGGAATTTGAGGAGTATGTTGAGTGGGGTCTGAGTCTTTCACCGAGGCATGAGATTTTGATTGAGCAGTCTGTTCTCGGGTGGAAGGAGTTTGAACTTGAGGTGATGCGGGATTTAAAAGACAATGTGGTGATTATATGCTCCATTGAAAATTTTGACCCAATGGGAATACACACAGGAGACAGCATAACTGTTGCGCCTGCTCAGACACTTACGGACAAAGAGTATCAGATTATGAGGGATGCTGCTGTTAAGATTATCAGGGAGATTGGCGTTGATACAGGCGGCTCTAACATCCAATTTGCAGTGAATCCTGAAAACGGAGAGCTGGTTGTTATTGAGATGAACCCAAGGGTGTCAAGAAGCTCTGCCTTAGCATCAAAGGCAACAGGTTTTCCAATAGCAAAGATAGCTGCCAAGCTTGCAGTAGGTCTGACGCTTGATGAGATACAGAATGATATTACAAAGGTAACGCCTGCATCCTTTGAGCCGACCATAGATTATGTTGTGGTTAAATATCCAAGATTTACCTTTGAAAAATTTCCACAGGCAGATGCAACGCTCACAACGCAGATGAAATCAGTAGGCGAGGCAATGGCAATAGGCAGGAATTTTAAAGAGGCCTTGCAAAAAGCCATTCGCTCATTAGAGATAGATAAATACGGCCTTGAGACATACGGTGAGAAGGTTGGAATTGAGCTGATAAAAGAAAAGCTCCTTACGCCAAACTGGGAACGTGTCTGGTATATTGCAGATGCAATAAGAAGGGGCATCTCAATAGATGAGATATATTCCCTTTCAAAGATAGACAAATGGTTTCTGTATCAGATAAAAGAGATAGTGGAGATGGAAGATAAAATAAAGGGTCAAGGGTCAGGGGTCAGGGGTCATGATGATGAAGGTCATGGGTTAATGGTTACAGGTCAAAAAAAGAATAAACTTGCCCCTTGCCCCTTGCCCCTTGCCCCTGATTTATTAAAGGAGGCAAAGGAGTATGGATTTTCTGATAAGTACATTGCAAGGCTGATAAACAGCACAGAAGATGCTGTGAGGGAATATAGAAAAAAGAATAACATAATATCCACCTTTAAGATGGTTGACACCTGCGGCGCTGAGTTTGTTGCTTATACCCCGTATTTTTATTCAACATACGAATCAGAGTGCGAGGCAAATCCAACCAATCGCAAGAAGATTATGATACTCGGCGGAGGCCCAAACAGGATAGGACAGGGCATTGAGTTTGACTACTGCTGTGTTCATGCAGCGCTTGCTTTAAAAGAGGACGGCTTTGAGACAATAATGGTAAACTGCAACCCGGAGACTGTAAGCACTGACTATGATACATCTGACAGGCTATATTTTGAGCCCTTGACACGGGAGGATGTTTTAAATATCATTGATATTGAAAGGCCTGACGGTGTTATTGTCCAATTCGGCGGCCAGACGCCGCTGAAACTATCGCTTCCACTTGAGGTCGCGGGCGCAAAGATAGTCGGCACATCCCCTGATTCCATTGACAGGGCAGAGGACAGGGAGCGGTTCAGAGAATTAATCAATAAACTCAATTTAAAACAGCCTGAAAGCGGCATTGCCCGCTCTGTTTCAGAGTCTGTTGAGATAGCAGAAAAGATAGGATATCCTGTGCTTGTAAGGCCGTCATATGTCCTTGGCGGCAGGGCAATGGAGATTGTGTATAGTAAAAAGGATATTAAGGACTACATGAAGAGGGCTGTGGCAGCATCGCCTGAGCACCCAATCCTGATTGACAAGTATTTAGAGGACGCAATAGAGATTGATGTAGACGCAATCTCTGATGGCTGCGATGTAGTTGTTGCAGGGATAATGGAGCATATTGAAGAGGCAGGCGTTCATTCAGGCGACAGCGCATGTTCTCTGCCGCCTTATTCCATCGGCAATAGTTTGATAAAAGGGCTCAGGGAGCAGACCTATGCGCTTGCAAAAGAGCTGAATGTAATCGGCCTGATGAATGTCCAGTATGCTATAAAGGATAATGTAATCTATGTGCTTGAGGTGAATCCGAGGGCATCAAGGACAATACCATTTGTCAGCAAGTCAACAGGCGTTCCTTTTGCAAAGCTTGCTGCAAGGGTGATGGCAGGTAAGAGGCTAAAGGAGCTTGGCTTTACAAAGGAGGCGGAGGTAAAACACTTTTCTGTAAAAGAGGTTGTTTTTCCATTTGCAAAATTCCCCGGAGTTGATACAATATTAGGGCCGGAGATGAAGTCAACAGGCGAGGTAATGGGTATTGATAACAGCTTTGAAATGGCATTTGCAAAGGCTCAGATGGCAGCAGGCTCATTTGTCAAGCCAAAGGGAAGGGCATTTATAAGCGTTAAGGATAAGGATAAGACCGCAACAATATATATTACAAGGAAGCTGCTGGAAGCCGGCTATTCAATAGAGGCGACTAAAGGGACTGCAAAGGCATTAAAAAAGGCAGGCCTTAAGGTTGATGAGGTGAATAAGGTTAAAGAGGGAAGGCCTCATATAGTTGACCATCTAAAGAATGGCGAGATTGATTTAGTTATAAACACAGTAGGCGATAAAAAATCTCAGGAGGATTCATATTCCATAAGACGGACAGCCTTGACGCAGAATATTCCTTATTACACAACAATTGCCGGCGCAAAGGCAATGGTAAACGGGCTTGAGGCAATCAAGAAGGAAAAGATTGATGTCCGCAGCATTCAGGAGTATCATAAAAAGATAGAGCAGAGACCATCAGACAGGCAAGTTGCAGTAGAAGCAGGGAAGTAATTGTAAAAACACACCCTCCCCTTAATCCCCTCCCATCAAGGGAGGGGAAACAATTAAGTCCCCTCTCCCCTTGTGGGAGAGGGTTAGGGTTAGGGGTTATTATATAATATTGAGGTGAGTATAAAATGAGTATAACAAGAATTCCAATGACAAAAAAAGGGTATCAGCAGCTCTGCGATGAGCTGGAACGTTTTAAAAGGATTGAAAGGCCAAAAAATATTCAGGATATTGCTGAGGCAAGGGCGCATGGAGATTTGTCAGAAAATGCAGAGTATCATGCAGCCAAAGAGAGGCAGTCGTTCATTGAAGGCAAGATAAGGGATCTTGAGTCAAAAATCGGCTCTGCAGAGGTTATTGACATAAGCAGGCTTTCAACAGAAAAGGTTGTGTTTGGCACATCTGTAAAGATATGCGATGTTGATAACGGCGATGAGAAATGTTATACCATTGTAGGGCAGGATGAGGCAGACTTAAAGAATAGCAAGATATCCATTCATTCGCCTGTTGGCAGGGCATTGATAGGCAAGAGGATTGGTGATATCGCAAAGGTAAATACTCCAGTAAAGGTTGTTGAATATGAAATTATGAGTATCTTTATTGACAATAAAGGATGATTTGTGAAGGCAAAGATTATCTCCCATCTAAATGTTACAGGCCATTATTATAGATTACAGATTCACTCACCGCAAATAAGCAAAAAGGCAAGACCCGGTCAGTTTGTAATGCTGAAAACAGGCGAGACTCTTGACCCCCTCTTAAGGCGGCCATTTAGTATACACAAGATAAATAAGGATAAGACAATTGATATTTTATATAAGGTTGTGGGAAAGGGGACAAGTCTCCTTTCAGATTTTAAAAAGGGTGCGGATATAGATATTATAGGCCCGCTTGGGAATGGCTTTACAATAAACAAGAAGATTAAAAGCCATATCCTTGTTGCAGGCGGCATCGGCATAGCACCTCTTTTATTTCTTGCACAGGAATTATCAAAGGACAAAAAGAATAAAATAGTATTATTTGCTGGCGCACGGCATAAAGAGGACATTCTCTCTGTTCAGGATTTCAAAAGATTAAAGGCAGAGGTGAAGATCTCAACGGAAGATGGAAGCATAGGCAAACAGGGGCTAATTAGCGAGCTCTTTGAGGTTTTTTTAGCAGGCCAGAATGAACCTAAATCTGTTGTTTATGCCTGTGGGCCAAAGGGCATGTTAAGAGAGATAAGCAGGCTTGCATCAATAAAAGGGATTTCCTGTCAGGTCTCTCTTGAAGAGAGGATGGCATGCGGTTTAGGCGCATGCCTTGGATGCGCCACAGATACAAAAGGCGGATATAAATATGTTTGTAATGACGGCCCTGTTTTTAACGCAGGGGAAATAAGATGGTAGCTAAGGCTGAAGGCAAAAGGCTAAGGGCTAAAGGCAAAAAAGAAAAACAATCTCCTAATCTGTCAGTTGAGATTGCAGGCATAACCCTCAAAAATCCTGTTATGACTGCATCAGGGACATTTGGCTATGGAGAGGAATATTCAGCCTATGTTGATTTAAACAGGCTTGGAGCTGTTGTTACAAAAGGCCTTTCTGCAAGGCCGAGAAAAGGGAATCCTCCGCAGCGCATCTTTGAGACGGCTTCCGGAATGTTGAATGCCATTGGTCTGGAAAATGTCGGTGCAGAGGCATTTATAAAAGAAAAATTGCCCTTTTTAAGAAAATATGATACAAAAATAATTCTGAACATCTTTGGTAATACTGTTGAGGAATATGCAGCGGTTGCAGAGATATTTAACAGTGTTGATGGGATATCTGGCCTTGAAGTAAATATCTCCTGCCCAAATGTTAAAGAGGGCGGCATAAACTTTGGCACAGACCCGAATCTTACAGCAAGGGTTTTAACAGGAATCAGAAATGCAACATCGCTTCCTGTTATTGCAAAGCTGTCGCCGAATGTTACTGATATAACAACATTTGCTAAAATAGCAGAGGATTCAGGATGTAATGCAGTATCATTGATTAACACACTTGTTGGAATGGCTGTTGATATCAGAACAAGAAGACCTGTTCTTGCAAATATAACTGGCGGGCTTTCAGGCCCTGCAATAAAACCAGTTGCATTAAAAATGGTGTGGCAGGCAGCTAAGGCAGTGAAGATACCAGTAATAGGCATTGGCGGGATAATGACAGCGGTGGATGTAATAGAGTTTTTGCTTGTCGGCGCAAAGGCAGTTCAGATAGGCACTGCAAATTTTGTAAACCCTGCAGCAACAATTGATATAAT
>Ga0154891_1124_pt1 | contig 9871 bp, 6 predicted proteins | sample Rifle2008BG19ft_FD_105863 | JGI IMG/M metagenome (GOLD analysis project Ga0154891, IMG submission 105863) | Nitrospirae bacterium RBG_19FT_COMBO_42_15 | reverse complement strand
TAGGCACAATGCCTACATACACGTCTTTCTCGTCATCTGATACTGTATTGAACCGCCAGTTTTTCAGATAGCTGATAGCTATTTCTTCAAGCTTAATATCCGCCTTTCGCACCGGCATAACATCCGCAACAGAACCGTCGCTAAGTATCCTGAATTCAAGTTCAATTGTAACAGTTACTGATGTATCAACAGACGGCGGCGGGGGCCTGAATATGAGCTTTCTTTTGCCGGCGCTGCCTTTTATTCCAAATGCCTCGCTCCCCCCTACTGCCTCGCCCTTTTTATTTGTAGGAAGGGCTGTTTGCGTCCCTTTTCCTCCCTCTATAAAAGACCTGTCAGGCAGAGGCACATCATCTGTGCCTAAAGCCTTTTTGGAAAACGAAGCCATCTCTTTTCTGCCGGTGTCAGACCTTCTTGGAAGGCCGATCTTTGGACTAATATCCTTTACAGGTTCGTCAGTAATGCCCTCTTTAGGCTGTGGTATGCCTTTTATCTTTGGAATTTTAGGGGCTGCCTTTTGTATCACAGGCGCAGGCACAGGCACAGGCGACTGCATCTCTTCTTTTATTGATGGTATTGGTATGGGGTCAATGGTATTAATCAGCGTGACCTCTGTTATGTTTGGCTCCTTTATCTGCATAAAAAAAGGAGGAAAAAAGATAAACAAAAAAACAATAAAAAAATGCAGGGTAGTGGAGATGATTATCTCCTTAGTTATTTTGTCGGAAATAACAATTGCATGGAACCCCTTGTTGATAGATTCTGCTGTTACTGCATTCTTGGTCATTGTGCAGCAGCCCCCTTTAAATCCTTAATCTTTTCGCCTGAGGCTTGCACAGCCTCTTTATTTTTTGATTTATCAATTATCCTTTGATAAAGGGCGAAAGCAGCAGTCTGCTTTTTCTCTTTTTCAAAAATTTCCGCTGTTTTTAATTGCGCCAGAGAGCCCCACTTTTCTATCTTTGGGTATAGGTAACAGGTCTTCATAAACTCAATCTTTGCATCATCGCTCCTGCCTTCAGCAAGCGCCAATTCTCCGAGGTTGTATTGCGCCTCTGCTGCAATCTCCTCATTCTGGAGTTCCGTTGCATTTTGATAGTATACAGCAGCCGTCTTTTTATCCATCTTGTCATTGCGATAGTATTGCGCCATGGAGAGATAGGCATTCGGCGCTGCCTTATGCTCAGGAAATTTTGCAAGAAATTCTTTATAGGTCTTTATCGCATCATCTGTCTTTTTTAATCTGCCGTAGGCTGCGGCTGTCTTGAATATCGCGTCAGGCGCATTTGCATTATCAGGGTAGAGTGAAACGAACTTTTTGAAATTTATTATTGCATTTTCATAATCTGCAATCTGTAAATATGATTCTGCTATCTTTAATTTGGCGTCAGTCAGATATGCGCTCTTTGGATAATTATTTATGAGCTGATTGAGGCTTGATATGGAATTATGAAATTCTCTTGTCTCAAAAAGGATCCTGCCGATTCTATACAAAGCAATATCTGAAAATTCGCTGGTCTCAGAGATTGACAGGAGTGTCCTGTAAGCAAGCAGGGCCTCTCCAAGCTTTTTCTTTGCCTCAAGCTCCTCTGCTGTCTGAAATTGCAGTGTTATTGATATTGGCGCTTTTGGATTCTTTTTTACAAACCTTTCCGCCTCTGTTCTTGCAGCCTCGCTGTTGCCAAGCTGTTTGTGTGCAAGGATGGCGCCGTATTCTGCATCCTTTACAAACGGACTCTTATGGTGTTTGTATTTTACATTATTATAATGTTCCAGAGCCTTTGCATACTCTTTAAGATTGTAGTAGGAATCGCCAATCTTTAAGAACGCCTCTGCTGTAAACGGACTCTGGGGATAATTGTTTATATGATTGCTGAATTCTGATACAGACTTTTTATAATCATTCATCCTGAAAAATGACCACCCAAGGCGGAATGACGCCTCCTCTGCCTCTTTTGATTTTGGCGCCCTCGCCGCTATATTTTTAAAGACAGCTGCTGCATCATCAAATTTTTCTTCTTTATACATAACAAGTCCGGCTTGCAAAGCTATCCAGCTATTCTGGCTGCCTGCAGGATACTCCTTGATAAGCTGGACATAGGCTTTGTAATAGGCGCTGAAGTCCTTGAGTCCAAGATAGGAATCTGCAATGCGAAACAGGGCATCTTCCCTTAAAGGGCTTTTTGGATATTTATCAATGAATATATTAAATGACTCTATCGCCTCTTTAAAGAGGCCTTTCTTATAATAGACCCAAGCCCTGCCATATTGAACCTTTTCATTTAAAGGGCTTGTATTTGGTATCGTTTGATAAGATGAGAGAGCCTCATCATATTTCCCTAATGCAGAGAGCGATTCTGCTATTAAATAATTTATGTCATCCTTATGTTTTGCAAGTATTGATTTGCCTTTTACAGGCAGCAATTTCTTCAATACCCCCTCATATTCATGCCTCTGATACAGGATGATGCTGGATTTATATGAGGCAATTATGCTAAGGAGGGGCCTTTCCTGGTTTTTTTCAGCCTTCTCATAACTTGACAGCGCCTCGCTAACCTTTCCATCCTGATAAAGTATTTCACCAACCATAAATTCAGCAACTGGCGCAAGGTCAGGCTGAAGGGTATTCTTTGCGAGAAATTGGAATATTTTTAATGCATCCTTTTTGTTTTTATTCTTGTAATAATGGGCGCCAGCCTCAAATTCTATATAATCTGAAAAATTTGTCTGGGGGTTCATCTGCTTCAGCCTCTTTGCCTCTTCCCTTGCCTTTTCCATCCTGTTCAAGGCAATGTGCGCTAAGGCAGTCCTGTACATTGCTGCCTCAAGGTATTTTATATCTGTATTTATGTTTATGCCCCAGACAACATTTTTAATCCCTTTTATATCAGATCTCTGGAAGGATATGCCACCCGCTTCCATGCCTCTTCCAGAGACGCCAAGGCCATACAATGCAGTATTTATCAAAAGGCTTTGCGGAAAGGGAAAGCGGCTGATAAATTCCCTGTAATTCTCCTTCCCGTCAACAAATTTTTCTATGCCTTCAGAAAAGGTTTTTTCATTTAACAGCTTTGAGGTAATACCTGAATATGTCAACGTGTGAAATACCATGATTGCATCCTCATATTTCTTAAGCCGCATAAGGCAGTCGCCCACCCAAAATTGGGCAGAGTATGCAAGGCTGCTTACCGGTGATTTTGTCGCCTTTGTAAAATAGAATACCGCCTTGTTGTAATCACCCTCATTAACATAGAGCCATCCTAATGAATAGTGGGCATAGTCCCAGTAATCGGACTCAGGGTATTTTTTTATTGTATCCTCATAAGCGTCAAGAGCGTCTTTCAGGTTTCCCGCTGCATAATAGGATTCTGCAAGCCAGTATGAAGAGGCGGAGACATATTCGCTCTTTGGATATTTCCTGATTAATTTTTTGAATGCCTCAACAGCCTTTTTATATTCCTCGTTTTTATAAAAATGCAGGCCGGACTTAAAGAGCGCCTCATCAGCAGGTTCATCGCCTGTGATGGTGGCTAAGAACAGGGCAACACTGTTTCCATAGACCCATCCTGTTAAAGCCTGAGGCGGCTTTGTTTTTTTAAGGTTCTCTTTTGCCTTTGCATCAGGCGTGGTCATGGAATCAGGTGTTGGAACATCATCCTTTAATCCCTTAAGATCTTTGAAGGGCGCTGCCTTTTCAGGCTTAACCGGCGGCGCCTCCTGAAGCTGCTCCTCAGAAAAGATAATAAATTCAGGCAAGCGAATGATAACCTTTTCCCTTCCCTCCTCCGCATATGCCGGATATAAGCTGATTAAGGGTATATAAACTGTTATGGCGAGAAATAATTTTATAGCCTTCATTCTCATTTTAGAATTTCCAATTTTCAATTTTTGCCTGCTTCCCTTGCCTTTAATACCTTAAGCCTTCCCTCTGCGAATGTTTTCAGGTCTTTATCTTCTAATATCTCAAGCGCCATTTGATAAGATGCCCGCGCATCATCCCATAACTTTAAACGCTCTTTGTTTACGCCTATCTTTACATAGGCGAGAGAGACCCATGACATATCTGAAATGCCGTAGTTTATTATTCTTTCATAGGCGGCTATTGCATCATTATATTTCTCCCTTGCAGCCTCTGATTCGCCCAGATAGTAGCTTGCCTCTGTCTTCATCTCAATAATCTCAGACTCCTGCGCTTTTATAAAATGAGGGCTTGCCTTGGAGTACTCTTTCTTTTGGGTGTATAATTTTCCAAGTTCAAGATGCGCATCAATTGCTATCCTGTCTTTCGGGTATTTTTCAACTAATTTCTGAAATGCCTTCAGCGCGTCATTGCTTTTAGAGAGTTTAAGATTTATATTGCCTGTCCTGAAGAGCGCTGCTGGAATCAGCTCGCTGTCAGGGTATTTTGATATAAGCATATTGAATGCTGCAAGCGATGGTTTCAATGCGCCGCTCTTGTATTCACACCACGCAACGCCGTTTAATGCATCATCTGACAGGGGATGCTCAGGCATCAGGTCATAAAATTTTTTATAATAATTCTTTGCCTCTTTATAATTCTCTAAGTTAAAGAGGGCCTCGCCTGCCCAGTAATACGATTCGTTTTTGAATTTGCTCTCAGGAAATCTTTGCGGAAAATTTCTAAATTCCTCTACCGCCTCTTTGTATTTGCCCATCTTTACATATGTCTCGCCTAATGTGAAGATGGCGGCATCAGCATTTTTATCAATATCCCTTGATGATGATATGAGCTGAAATATCTTGACAGCCTCGTTCTGATTGTCTGATTTCAGATAGACCTCGCCAAGTCTTATGAGGACTATCTGAAGCATGCTGCTTTTAGGGTATTTTTCCAAGAACCCGGTGAATACCTTTATAGCAAACTGGTATTCCTTCATCTGCGTGTGACAGACGCCGAGCAGATGCGTAACCTCTTCTGCCTTTTTGCTTGCAGGGTATTCGGCGAGCAATCTGCTAAAGGCTAACGCAGCCACATCCCATAGCTTGTCTTCATAAGCGCCTGCGCCTACAATGAAAAGTTTGTCCTCCGGGCTTAGCCCCCCGCCATACGCACTTGCGCTTAATATTAAGATTAATGAGATTAAGGCAGAGAAGAGGAATATTCTTTTTACCCCGTTAGAGCATGCCATTGACTCCTGTTGGCGGCACAAAATGTTGCTTAGTTGCATAAGGCCGCCATTTATAACCGTTAGAGAGTTTTGTTCTCTAACGGGGTTTACTGCCATATTAAATTGCATTACCAATCCCCGTATATAAGATTATACCGAAAACACCCCTTGTGTCAAGGAAACAAAGTTTTGAAAAAAAATTGACTTTTGTGCGGTATATTGCTATATTTTTTTATATATTTGAGAATATAGACAGTCGGCTGATATAAATAAAATAATAAAGAAATAAGGCTTGGGAGGAGAGAATGCTTAAGGAAACATCAAAGATTTGGATGGATGGAAAATTTGTTGACTGGAAGGATGCGAAGATACATGTCTTAACGCATACCCTTCACTATGGGTTAGGCGTGTTTGAGGGGATTCGCTGCTACAAAAGGGGGGACGGCTCAGTTATATTCAGGCTAAAGGAGCATGTGGACAGGCTCTTTTCTTCTGCGCACATCTGCCAGATGAAGATACCCTTTGCGAGCGAGGAGATTCAGGAGGCAATAAAAGAGACTGTGCGCATAAATAAGCTTGAGGAGTGCTATATAAGGCCGATTGCATACATTGGCTATGGCGAGATGGGCTTGTTTGTAAAGAATAACCCAATCTGCGTTTCTGTTGCTGCATGGCCATGGGGCACATATCTTGGGGAAGAGGGTATTAAAAAAGGCATTCGCGTAAAGGTCTCCTCCATTAACAGGCACCATGTAAATATAAGCATGACGCGCGCAAAGGTCTGCGGCTATTATGTGAACTCTCAGCTTGCAAAGAGAGAGGTAGTAACAGACGGATATGACGAGGCAATAATGCTTGATACAGACGGCTATGTTGCAGAAGGCCCGGGCGAGAATATATTTATAGTGAGAAACAATGTCTTAAAGACAACGCCCCTTACATCAATATTAGAAGGGATAACAAGGGATTCAATCATACAGCTTGCTAAAGAAAAGGGCATTCAGGTTGCAGAGGCGAGGTTTACAAGAGATGAGCTTTATATTGCAGATGAGGCATTCTTTACAGGCACAGCAGCAGAGATAACGCCAATCCGCGAGATTGACAACAGGCAGGTCGGCGCAGGGAAGCCGGGACCGATTACAACAGCGCTTCAGTCTGCTTTCTTTGATATTGTGAGGGGAAAAGATGCGAAGCACAAGAACTGGCTGGCGTATATTTGACGGCTTTTTAATTTGCCGTCTAACAGGTTGTTGAAAAACTCACTGTTCATCCTTCGAGAACCTCAGGGTGAACGGTTGGCTCATTGATTTCATTGTATATTTTTCCGTTCATGCTGAGCCTGTCGAAGCATAAATAGAGTTTTTCAACAACCTGCTAAGTTATAAATTTGAAATATTATGCTACGAACCACACGAAGAGAAAGAATAAAAAGCCTTGCAGAGGATTTTAATCTTGATCTGATAATCCTCTTCAGGATGGAGTCAAAGGGACTATCTTGCAAAAAAAATGATATTGATATTGCTGTGCGCTGCAATAAAAAGGAGTGTGATACTCACTGGGACAGGGGTTTGGTAAAGGCTATGGCTGATATCTTTAACAATTCCCGCATTGCTCTATATCAGATAAACGAGGCAGACCCATTTCTTTTATTTGAGATTGCCTATGACGGCGTGCCAATTTACGAAAAGACGCAAGAGACCTACGCTGCCTTTCAGGCATGGGCTTTGGACAAATTTAAGAAGGCAGAGGCAACACTAAAACAGGCTCAGGCTATGGCCCGCCTATAAGAGAAGCATTAATAGCAGATACCACTAAATCTGCCATTTGACATACCTTGTCCATTCCAGTAATATGTATCCATGTCAAAACCTACGCTGTATCTGATTGACGGCAATTCATACATCTACCGCGCCTATCATGCCGTAAGAAGCCTTGCCACATCTAAAGGCCTTCCTACAAATGCAATTTACGGATTTACAAATATGCTATTAAAGATTGTTAAGGAGAAGAAGCCTGATTATCTTGCAATTGCCTTTGATACAAAGGGGCCTACAAAAAGACACATTGAATATGAACAATACAAGGCGCATCGTCCTGAGATGCCAAAGGACCTAATTCCGCAGATACCATATATACACAAGCTCGTGGAGGCATTTAATATCCCTGCCATTTTAATGGAGGGCTATGAGGCAGATGATATCATAGGCACAATCTCAAAGAAGATGGAAAAGGACTTTGATGTGGTTATTGTAACAGGCGACAAGGACATGCTCCAGCTTATTTCACAGAACATTAAGATCTATGACACCCTAAAAGAAAAGGTCTATGAAGAAAAGGATGTAGTGGAGAGATTTGGAGTTGCGCCTGATAAGGTAGTAGAGGTAATGGGCCTGATGGGCGATGCATCTGATAATATCCCGGGCGTGCATGGCATTGGAGAGAAGACTGCAACTGCCCTGATAGCAGAGTTTGGAAGCATTGAGAATCTTCTTTCTAATATTGATAAGATAAAAAAACCAAAGCTTGCAGAGGCCCTAAAAGGCTCTGCTGATATTGCAAGGCTTAGCAGGGAGCTTGCAACTATTATATTAGACTGTCCAATTGAAATAAATCTAAATAAATATAAAAAGAAGGAGCCGGATAATGCTATCCTGCTCAGCCTTTTAAAAGAACTTGAATTTACAAGCCTGTTAAAGCAGATTTCAGTAGAGGCGTCCTCATTAGAGGAAAAAAAATACTCAACTGTATTAAAAGAGGATGCCCTTCTTCAATTAATAAAAAAGATAAGGGAAAAAGGCGAGCTAAGCATTGATACAGAGACAACAAGCGAAGACCCGATGCTTGCAGAGATTGTCGGCATATCCATCTCAATAGAAAAGGATGAGGGATTTTATATCCCTGTCAGCCACCGTTATCTTGGCGCACCGGAGCAGTTAAAGATTGAGTGGGTATTGAATCAGCTTAAACCCCTTCTTGAGGATGATAAGATAAAAAAAATCGGACAGAACATAAAGTATGAGATTATTGTTTTCAAAAATCATGGAATTGGCTTATCAGGCATCTCATTTGACACAATGGTTGCATCTTATCTGTTAAATCCAAATAAATACAGCCACGGCCTTGATAATATCGCCCTTGAGTATCTGAATCACATAATGACAACATTCAAGGATGTTACAGGCTCTGGCAAGGGGCAGAAGAATTTCAGCGAGGTGGATATAGAGACTGCAACTAATTACTCCTGCGAGGATGCAGACATAACATATCAGCTTACAAAGCTTCTCAACCCGATGCTAAAGGAGCAGGGACTTGATAAACTTTTTTATGATGTTGAGCTTCCGCTTATCCCTGTGCTTGCAAGGATAGAGATGAATGGCGTTAAGGTTGATACGGATTTCCTGAACAGCTTGTCCAAAGAGGTTGATGCGTTATTAAATGATCTTGTTAAAAGAATATATTCGCTTGCCGGCGGAGAGTTCAATATCAATTCTCCAAAACAATTATCCGAGGTCCTCTTTACAAGGCTTGGCTTAAAGCCGGTAAAAAAGACAAAGACAGGCCATTCAACTGATGAAGAGGTGCTTACAACCCTTGCAAGCCAGCATGAGCTTCCAAAGGAGCTTTTGAATTACAGGCAATTGACAAAATTAAAATCAACATACATTGATGCCTTGCCAAGGATGGTGCATCCAAAGACAAAGAGGATACACACATCTTTAAACCAGACAGTAACATCAACAGGAAGGCTCTCAAGCAGCGAGCCTAACCTGCAAAATATACCAATACGCACAGAGCTCGGCAAGAGGATAAGGGAGGCATTTGTTGCAGAAGAAGGCAAGATACTTATTTCTGCTGATTATTCACAGATAGAGCTTAGGATACTTGCCCACCTGTCAAACGATGAGGTTTTGACAGACGCCTTTAAGAAGGATGAGGATGTGCATACGAGGACAGCAGCAGAGCTTTTTAACGTTGAGCCTGATAAGGTTGATTCAAACATGAGGCGATTTGCAAAGACAGTAAACTTCGGCATTGTCTATGGCATGAGCCCATACGGCCTCTCGTCAGACTTGGGTATCCCTGTTGATGAGGCAAAGGCATATATAGATAATTATTTTGTGCATTACAAAGGAGTAAAGGAATTTATTGATAAGACCATTGCAGAGGCAAAGGAAAAGGGCTATGTAACAACTATCCTGAACAGAAAACGCAGCATACCTGAGTTAATAAGCGCAAACGGCGCAACAAGGAACTTCGGGGAAAGGATGGCTGTAAATACGCCTATTCAGGGAAGCGCCGCTGATTTAATAAAGATGGCAATGATTAACATTGATAATAGGCTTGATAAGGAAAGATTAAAATCAATGATGATACTTCAGGTGCATGATGAGCTTGTCTTTGAGGTGATAGAGGATGAGCTGGAAATTATTAAAGAGCTGGTTAAAAAAGAGATGGAAAATGTAATGCCAATGTCTGTGCCGATTAAAGTAGACATAGGCACAGGCAAAAACTGGAGGGAGGCAGGGTAGAATAGGGTCAAGGGTGTAGGGGCAAGGGTCAAGTAATTAAAATGCAAAAGACAAGATTATTAAAAGATATAATAAGGAATTTTAAGAAACTTTTAACGCAATTTAAAAAGAGGGTATTAAAAAGGGGGTTTTTGCTTTATACTGTTTCCGCTATCTCTTTATTAACCTTCCTCTACATCACCTTCCTCTACCTTGTTGTAACAGACAAGTTTG
>Ga0154891_1023_pt1 | contig 10166 bp, 8 predicted proteins | sample Rifle2008BG19ft_FD_105863 | JGI IMG/M metagenome (GOLD analysis project Ga0154891, IMG submission 105863) | Nitrospirae bacterium RBG_19FT_COMBO_42_15 | reverse complement strand
CATCATCATATAAGATGGATATCGCCTGCTCTAATCTGATGCATGGATATTTTACTGGCTTTTCTTGTATGTCCTCACCATCAGCAATAATGAATACTCCCTCAATAGTAATAGTTTCGCCTACTTTAACCTTTGTCTGAAAAGCATAAGATACGCCCATCATCAGTAGTAAGATTAGCAAAAGCAAAATCCATGCTGCTGTATTGCCTTTCATTACCATACCCCTTATCTCCTCGGGTTACCATATTACCAGCCTTTACACTGTGTGCTGCAGCAGCTTGCCGGCGTTTACGGTCATCTCATATAGGGAATAAAGAGAGGACACTTCCCCTCTCCCTTCCTTTCCACCCCTACCGCCCGCAGCCTTTTTTTTCACCTTATTTTCTCACCCTTTTCCTCTATTGTCAAGGACTGCAATTTTTTCATTGCATTTTTTTAATACATGGTATATCATAACCTATATGAAGGCAAAGCCTTTAATATTGCGTAAACGGATATATCCAAATGGAGATATTGTTGAAATCAAGGCATGGCATGTCCCAGAAAGCGAAGACAAACCCCATGGGTTTAAATATTCCCTTGTTTATATCAGAGAGGGGAAAAGGGCGGTAGGCTATGACAATGCAGAGAGGAAAGGAGACCATAGGCATTATAAAGGCAGAGAATATTCCTATGAGTTTAAGGGTATTGATAAACTCATAGAGGACTTTTTCAATGATGTAAGGAGGATTAGGGATGAAGATTAAGAATGTTAGATTAGAGATTCAGGGTGAAAATGAATTTATAGCAGAGGCAAAGGAAGCCATGAAGGCAGCAGCAAAGGGCAAAAAGGTAGAGCCACAATCTGTTATCTCTTTTGAGTCTTTAAAGGCAATGAGGAAGTTCATTACCGATGAACGGCTAAGGATATTAAAGGCTATCAGGAAGTATAAGCCTGAATCCATCTATGCGCTTGCAAAGATATTACACAGGGATACAAAGAATGTAACGGATGACGTTCATTACCTTGCAGAATTAGGCTTGATTGAGGTTCAAAAGACAAAAGAAGGCAGACATAAAGCCAGACCAGTTGTTGAGTATGAAAAGATATTGGTTGAGATAACAGTTTAGGGTAACTGTAAAGAGGAATGAGGGAATATTGTCAAGGACTGCAATTTGAATTGCTTTGAACTTGTATACTTTTTTTTAAAAAAATCATTGAAACAAGGCAGGTTATTCTGTATGATGTTTAAAACAACACAGATAATGCCATGTCAAAACCCATCATCCCCATAACCATTGCCTATCTTGTTGGTCTTATTTTTGGAAGCATCTTTAATTATTTTCCAATAACAGTTATTGCAGCAATTATTTTTTTCATAATTATTGAGATAATACTGCATAAATATAATCCCCCTGTATCCCCCTTTACCCCGTTTAGAGATAAATCTCTAACGGGGTTTAGCAAAGGGGGATTAAGAAATCACATCCCCTTCCTTTTTCTTGTCTTTCTCTTTGGTCTTTTTTATTATCAGCTCCTTTCTGCGCCGCCTTCATACAATGACATATCAAAATATATAGACAGGGAAAAAACAATAATAGAAGGGGTGGTCTATCAACCGCCTGAGGAATATGAGAGGAAGGATATTGTCTATATTAAGACGCAGAAGGTCTATATAAATGACAGGGTCAGGCAGGCAGCAGGACGATTAAGGCTCTCTATATATAATAATGATATAAAACTTAGATATGGCGATATTATAAGATTTGAAGCAAAATTAAAAAAACCGAGAAGCTTCTGGAATCCCGGCACATTTGATTATGAGGCGTATCTTGCGAGAAAGGGTGTATACGCGCTTGCGAGCATAGGCGAGAAAAATCAGATAGAAATAATTGGGAACACCGGAAATATGTTTTTTATAAGGCTATTTGAGATGCGTGATAGGATAAAAAAGGCCGTTACAAATTCACTGACTGGCCCGCCTGCAGCCATTCTGCTGGCCATGATTATTGGTAATACTACTGGTCTCACAGATGAGATAAGAGACACCTTCATGGCATCAGGCACAACTCATATCCTTTCCATCTCTGGCTCTCACCTCGGCTTGATCGTTGTCTTTATATTTTTAATCACAAGGTTTATTATCGGCCTCCTTCCTGAAAAACTCCTCCTGCGAATAACAATGTATACAACACCTACAAAGATCGCTGCAGCAATAACAATAGTTCCTGTGATTTTTTATGCGCTAATCTCAGGGGCACAGACAGCAACCATCCGCTCTTTGATAATGATACTCGTTTATATCTTAGCTGTGCTTGTTGACAGGGGCAATGAGATATTAAACAGCCTCGCACTCTCTGCCCTTATTATTCTTCTGATTGATCCCCTATCCATACACGACATCTCCTTTCAACTGACAATGGTCTCTGTCCTTTTTATCGCACTGGCAATTGAACTAAAAAGACAGTGGGCAAAGAAAGACAAACCTGATATTGTGGAAGCAAAAACAGACTTTACACATTCAATCAGTGAAAAGGTCTTTTTATATCTTTTTATTACCATTGCTGTTTCCCTCGGCACAGCTCCTATTGTTGCATTCTATTTCAGACAGGTCGCATGGGTCGGCCTATTTGCAAATTCCATTGTTGTCCCTTTTGCAGGGTTTCTTATTGTGCCGCTCGGCCTGCTTTCATCTATTATATCTGTCCTTACAGGGATATTCTTTTTTTCAGGACTTAATGAATTCTTGCTCAACCTCTTTTACAGCCTTGTAAAACTCTTTGCGCAGATACCATATGCAGAGATACATATTGCATCTCCCGGCATATTCTATCTTTCATTATTTTATATCCTTGTATTCCTTTTATACAGGCAGCGGCAGATGAACTATAAGGCCATTTTTTTTATCGGATTAATGCTATTTTCGCTTATTGCAAGGCCTTTAATTTCACAGTTTGACAGAAATTTTAAAGTCACCTTCCTTGATGTTGGCCAGGGCGACTCTGCTGTAATTGAATTCCCTGATAGAAAGATAATGATTATTGACGGTGGAGGCATATTCAGCGAAACCTTTGATATAGGCAGGGCTGCGCTTGCGCCTTTTCTATGGGACAAGGGAATACATGCAATCAATTATATGGTGCTGACTCATCCGCAGTTGGACCATGTTGGAGGCTTTCCATATCTTTTAGAAAAAATGAAGATTAAAGAGGTGTGGGAGAATAGCGATGAAGGCGAATCCATTGCATACAGGAGATTTGATGGGCTAATAAAAAGCAAAGGCATTTTGCGTAAGACGGAATTATCAGATATGAAGACGGACATCAGAGATGTAAAGGTTTCGGTGATTGGGGCGAGGGAAAGGGCCTCAATAAATGACCGTTCTATTGTGCTTAAAATATCTAATGGGGATTACTCGCTATTATTTGCAGCGGATATTGAAAACAAAGCGCAAGAGGCTCTGCTGAAACATGACAGCATAAAGAGTAATATAATAAAGGTGCCGCATCACGGGGCAAAATCCTCGCTTAATGAGGATTTTATCAGGGCTGTAAGCCCAGAGATTGCGGTAGTCTCTGTTGGCTATCAAAACAGATACAGGCATCCATCTTCTGAGCATATAGAAGGATATGAAAAGGTTGGCGCAAGGATTTTTCGCACAGACAAGGATGGAGCGATAATTCTCAAGGTTAATGAAAGAGGCATTAATATTAAGACTTACAAGGAGGCGGCGCTAAAAAGAATAAATTTGTCCGGGGGGCTTTGGGGCATTTTTAGCAAAGAAACAGAAAATATTCACAAATTGATTTTATTTTAAATATCGGCTATGATAAAGATATGGAAAGAGCAAAGGAGCATCATGTTTTTGTTGTATCGGATGCAACAGGAGAAACAGCAGACAGGATGGTAAGGGCTGCGCTGTTTCAGTTTCAGGATGAGGACATAACAGTTACCCGCTTCAGCGATATCAGGTCAGCAAGGCAGATAAAGTCCATAATAAGCGATGCGGCTAAAAAACACGCTATTGTTGTACATACTATTGTTTCAGAAAGGCTCAGAGAAAAGATATTTACAGAATGTAAGGCGCACAGGCTGCAGACAGTAGATCTGATAGGCTCCCTTCTCTATACCCTTGCCAAATACTTAAAGAAGCCGCCCATGGCTATACCTGGTATTCTTCATCAATTAGATGATGAATATTTTAATCGTATAGAAGCCATAGAGTTTACTGTAAGGCATGACGATGGCAGGGATGTTCATGATTTAAACAAGGCCGATATAGTCCTTGTAGGAGTCTCAAGGACATCAAAGACGCCGCTCTCTGTCTTCCTTGCACACAGAGGATGGAAGGTGGCAAATATTCCGATTGCGCTCGGTCTTGAGCCGCCGCATGAATTATATGAGATAGACCAGAGAGTAATTGTAGGTCTTACAATTGACCCTGAAAGGCTTACAAGAATAAGGGAGGCAAGATTAAAAAGCATAAAGGAAGGTCTGCGGTCAAGTTATGCTGACATAACACATATAAAGGAAGAGCTTAAATATGCGCATGAGATATTTGGCAAGAATCACCGCTGGCCAATACTTGATGTAACTGGAAAGTCTGTAGAGGATGCGGCAAAGGAAGTGCTGGGGTTGGTGGTAACGAAGAAGGAGTGAATGAAGCAAAACAACACACTCAAAATAAAATGGAGCGAAAAAAGGGCAGACTGGTTCAGGAAGGCCCAGAGGATAAGCGATTACCCTGATAAAGCGATTGCTGTAATGGAGCCGATATTAAAGGATTGCAAAAGCGCCCTTGATATTGGCGCAGGCACAGGCGCATTGGCGCTGCCGCTTGCAAGGAGGCTGAAAAAGGTTACTGCAGTTGAACCTGCGCCTGCTATGGTAAAGGCTCTCAAAGAAGAGTCGGAGCTGCATGGGCTTAAGAATCTAAATATCATTGCTCTGCCATGGGAGGAGAGTAATGTTGGTGAGCATGATATTATCATCTGCGCTAATCTCCCCTCCTTTGTTGTTGATGCACCGGGATTTTTAGAGCAGATAAGAGGCCTCGGGAGATATATCTTTCATATCCAGAATGTTAATCCAAATAAGGACAAGTTTTTTTACAAGGAGCTGTATCCAATCATCTTTAAAAAGGAATATGTAAAAAAGGTAGATTATCTTGATTCATATATCAGGTTTCATGAGCAGGGCATATATGCAAATGTAAATATAATTGAATACAACTTTGACCAGCCATTTGATGATTTAGACGAGGCAGTTGAATTCTGGAAGGAGTATTTAGGGCTGGGGACTGATGAGTTTGATAATTTCCTTTGCGACTTTTTGAGCGCGCACCTTCAGAAAAAAGATAGCGGTTATCTATTTGTTGATAAAAAGAAGAGCGCTGTAATCTGGTGGAAAGAAGAAAAGGCATTGTAGGAGCAGGCCCCTGTGCCTGCCCTAAGGTTGGGCAACCACAGAGGGTTGCCCCTACAAGTAACATTTGTTTAAAAATGAAAGATGAAAATAAATAGAAAAAATACCCCCCTTCCTGCCATCGCAATTATTGCATCAGCCTTTATTATCACCCTTCTCATTCTCGGCCTTTCGTATAGAGACATAAGGCTAGAAGAAAAGCGTGTAACAAATGTCCTTTACAGAGAGGGCATTACGCTCATGCGCTCACTTGAGGCAAGCATCAGAACAGGCATGATGATGGAGATTAGGAGGGAGCAATTGCAGCTCCAGCTTGAGGAGAGCACGCAGGAGCCGGATATTGCATACATACTTTTGCTGGATGAACATGGAGAGATAATTGCGAAAACAGGCCTTGAGCAGACAAATCCCTATGAGTGGATAAATACAAAGGAGTTTATCAGGACAGGCGAGGCAATAACAAGGATAAAGAATAATTCTAAGATCGGCAAGGTGTTTGAGATTGCGAAGACATTCAAACCCTTAAGGCCGGGGCAACGGTCCCAGGGAATGATGGATATGCATAGAAGGATGATGGGAAAGGATTTGCCGCAGGAGATATTTAATGACAGGATAATAATAGTCGGCTTGAAAATGGCAGAGCTTGAGCAGATACAGAAGAATGAAAGGAAAAGAACTATCATCATTGCTGCTGCTTTGCTGATTCTTGCAACAGGCGCTATCTATTTTGTCTTTCTTTTACAGAATTACTATTTGGTAAATACAGCGCTTGAGGATATGAAAGAGGAGGTTAGGAAGACAGAGGGCTTTGTGGCAGTAGGAAAAATTGCGGCAAGCATTGCCCATGAGATAAGAAATCCGCTAAGCTCTATAAAAGGCTTTGCGCAATATTTTAAACTTAGATTCAAGGCAAAGAAGGATGCTGCTTATGCAGATATTATGATTAAGGAGGTAGACCGGCTGAATAGGGTAATCACTGAACTGCTTGATTATGCAAAGCCTGCGGAGCTGAATTTAAAAAAGCAAAGACTTGAAGATATTATTGTTTACTCATTAAAACTTCTTCAGTCTGATATTGAAGGAAAAGGGATAAACATAAAAGAGGAATATGAAGACAACCTGCCTCTTGCCTTGATTGACAAGGACCAGATAACGCAGGCTGTACTAAACATCCTGCTTAATTCAATAGAAGCGGTAGGCAAAAGCGGAGAGATAAGAATAGGCATAAAACAGATAAAAGGTGAACTGCAATTATCAATAGCGGATAATGGTAAAGGCATAGCAAAAGAAAATATTGATAAAATCTTTGAGCCCTTCTTCACAACAAAAAAATCAGGCACAGGCATCGGCCTGGCGCTTGTAAAAAGGATTATTGACATGCACAATGGAATGATTGCGGTTGAAAGCAGGGAAGGTGAAGGGACGAGGTTTATTGTAAGGCTGCCAATGTAGATGATTCATCCCTCTATATCCCCCTTTACTAAAGGGGGACAAAAGGGGGATTATTGATAACCATGAAACTAAAAAACACCAAAATCCTAATAGTTGATGATGACGAAAGCCACAGGCAGATGCTTAAGGCTGTGCTGTCTGAAGAGAACTGTAAAATTACAGAGGCAGCAGACGGCAAGGATGCTGTTGCCCTATCAGAAAAAAGCAGCTTTGACATTATCTTAATGGATATCAGAATGTCTGAGATGAGCGGCGTAGATGCGTTAAAAATAATAAAGGCAAGAAAGCCTGATATCCCAATTCTTTTAATGACTGCTTATGGATCAGTAAAATCAGCGGTAGAGGCTCTAAAATTAGGCGCGATAGATTACCTTACAAAGCCGCTTGATATTCAGGAATTGAAACTCGCTGTAAAGAATGCTGTCAAGAATATAAAAATAGAAGAAGTCTCCGATAGGGATTTTTCGGAGATTATCGGCAGAAGCAAAGAGATAAAAGAGGTTTTGGAGACAGTATTGAGGGTTGCGCCTACAGACGCCACAGTTCTTATCTCTGGCGAAAGCGGAACAGGAAAGGAATTGATAGCCAATGCCATCCACCAAAAAAGCAAGAGGCATGATAAGCCTTTTATCAAAGTCAACTGCGCTGCATTAACAGAAACCCTTTTAGAGAGCGAACTCTTTGGCCATGAAAAGGGAGCGTTCACAGGCGCCATCTCAAAAAAAGAAGGACGGTTTGAACTTGCAGACAAAGGAACGATCTTTCTTGATGAAATCGGCGACATGAGCCCTGCTACACAGGCAAAGGTATTGCGTGTATTGCAGGAAAAAGAATTTGAACGTGTTGGCGGGACAAAAACATTAAAGATTGATGTGCGTGTGATAGCGGCAACCAATAAGGAATTGGATAAAGAGGTTAAGGCAGGCAGATTTAGGGATGATCTTTTTTACCGTCTGAATGTTGTTACAATCCACATGCCTTCTTTAAAGGAAAGGAAGGAAGATATTGTTCCCCTTTCAGATCATTTTTTAAGATATTATAAAGAAAAAAACAATAAGACTATAAAGGGGCTTCATCCTGAAGCCCTCGGCCTTTTGCAAAACTACAACTGGCCGGGAAATGTAAGGGAGCTTGAGAATGCAATAGAGCGCGCAGTTATAATGAGCAGGGGAGAATATATTGCTCCTTCTGACTTTCCCATTGCAATACAATCTGCACTCCCCTCTGATTCCCCCCTTAGTAAGGGGGGACAAAGGGGGGTTGATGTTGATGCAGGAAAATCTATTAAGGATGTGGAAAAAAGTTTAATCGTTAGGACATTAAATGAAACAAAAAACAACCGCACAAAGGCTGCCGGCCTCCTCGGCATAACACGAAGGACACTGTTGAATAAGATAAAGGAATATAAAATAGGGTGAGAAAAAAATATACGGTTAATCTTCTAATCCGAGAAAAATTTTCTCACCCATAAAACCCGTCTTTTTCTATCCAAATAACGACACCCCCATAAAAGATTTGTAATAACAAGGCATTGTAGCAATATTACATTTTCTTCCTCCTCTGGCACCAGTTATGCAATAGTACATAGTATATCAATGTAAACAGAATTATTAAACATATCGGAAGGGAAACTAAAAGTTTCCCTCCGACTATAAAGGAGGTGTTTAAAATGAAAAGAACATTATTAACAACATCAGTAGTCCTTATCTTATTAGTCTTTGGAGCAATTGCCATTGCTCAGCCTCACAGATGGGGCGACGGCTATGGCATGGGAAGAGGCATGGGCATGATGGGAGGAATGATGCATGGCGGATATTCTGGCGGCGGACCCGGTTTTGGCGGCCCGGATAACTGCCCGAATCATGACCTGACCGTTGGCGCTGCGCCAATAACAAAGGATGAGGCGACAACCATTTTACAGAATCATCTGAAGTGGACAAGAAATCCCAACCTCAAGCTCGGCAAGGTAACTGAGAATGACAAGGGCTTTGAGGCAGAGATTGTTACAAAGGACAACTCGCTTGTAAACAAGATTTTCATTGACAAAGAAACAGGAAGAGCCAGACCGGTGTATTAATCAATCACTTCATACAGGGGCGTATTGTAATACGCCCCTGCTTTTCCCCCTTGCATTACCCCCCTCTTTTTTAGTAAACTCCGTTAGCAGGTTGTTGAAAAAATCAAAAATAACTATATGTGTCATTCCCGCATGCTTTTAGCGGGAATCCAGTCTATTTGTATGGTTCCCTGCCTTCGCAGGGACGGCGTCTGGATTCCTGCTTTCGCAGGAATGACAATCTGGAGAGCAAATAATACTTTTTCAACAGCCTGATAGAGCATAAACTTCTCTAACGGAGTAAATTAGTAGTATGGCTTTAATCAAAATAATCTTTATCTTCGCATTGATTGTCTTTTTTATCCGCTTAAAATGGAACTTGGGGCTTGTGATGCTCATTGGCGCTCTCTTTATCGGCATCCTCTTTTCCATGCCGGCAGTGATAATTGGCAAAAGTATCATTAGCGGCTTGACTGACGCTACTACCATACACCTTATCCTTGCGCTTGCGATGATTATGGTTCTGGAAAATGTCTTGAGAAAGACAGAGAACCTTCAAAAAATGGTAGACTCCCTTAAGGGGCTGATAAAGGACCACAGGATTGTTATGGCAGTTATGCCTGCTGTAATAGGCTTGCTTCCCTCAATTGGCGGGGCAAGGTTTTCTGCGCCTTTTGTTGAGGAGACGAGCAAGGGAATGAATCTTTCACCGGCAAAGAAAAGCTTTATCAATTACTGGTTCAGGCATCCATGGGAGTTTACCATACCATTATACCCGGGTATAATCCTTGCCTCTGGCATTTCACATATACCGCTCAAATCAATAATGCTTGCCCAAATGCCATTCAGCCTCGCAGTTATTATAGGGGGTATTATATTCGGATTAAGGGGAATAAAGGACGAGACGCCCCCAGCAGAAGAACTAAGAACTAAGAAACACCTTCTGCCGTTTATATTAAGCATACTTCCTGTTATTGCCATCTTCTTCTTTGTATTGATAATCGGGCTTGATATAAGCCTTTCAATGGCAATCGTAATAATAGCGCTGTTCATTATTTATAGATATAATTTAAAAGAAATGGCTGCTGCCCTCAAAGAGAGCATCTCAATAAACTATCTGCTCATGGTTGTCGGCATAATGATATTTAAAACAACCCTTGACAAATCAGGGGCGCTGCCAGCGCTTTCAGAGATTTTTTCATCAAGCGGACTGCCGCTCGGCATAATCCTGTTTGCGCTACCCTTTATTGTAGG
>Ga0154891_1045_pt1 | contig 10187 bp, 10 predicted proteins | sample Rifle2008BG19ft_FD_105863 | JGI IMG/M metagenome (GOLD analysis project Ga0154891, IMG submission 105863) | Nitrospirae bacterium RBG_19FT_COMBO_42_15 | reverse complement strand
AACCCCTTCTATATCAGGGAGCAGCAACCCCTTTTTCATCCCGGATCTTACAATTATACCATATCTCTTTGGATCGAGCTCTTCAGGTCCTGCAATCCTTTCAGGCTCAGTCAAAACATCAACTGAACAGTCAATCTCCTCAAGCTCTGAAAATGAAACAGGTGAAAATCTCGGATCCCTTGTTGCAGCAGAGACGGCATTGTGTATAACCTCCTCTGCGATATTTTTAGCAGTCGGAGCAAATGTCCCTATGCATCCCCGCAGCTGCCCCCTTTTTTTTAATGAAACAAAAACGCCAGCCTGTCCTTTCATCTCCTCTGCCAAATCCTCAGGCGGTTTAATAATACCCCTGCTTTTTATATATTCCTTTATTGCGTCTTTGGCTAATTTTACAAGGGGATGAGACTCTTTTCTCATAAATGGGTAGGGCTTACAAATCCCGCATTATTGCATAATTTGCAACTGCTATAAGCGCCTGTTTTGCAGCAGAGTCCTCATAGCATAACAGCTCATGCTTCGCGGTTTTTATATACCCCTTTGCCTTTGCCATGGAGTAATCTATAGAATTGTATTTTTTAAACAGCGCCTGTATAAATTCAAGATCTTCATTTCCAATTTCGCCTTCCTTTATAATTCTGTGTATCATAGGCCGTTCATTTTCTCCGCAGCTTTTCAGGAGATGAAGAAGCGGCAGGGTAATCTTTCCTTCTGAAAGGTCTTTACCCAGTGTTTTCCCCAATTTTTCCTTATTTGCAGTATAGTCCAGTGTATCATCCGTAAGCTGAAATGCCATGCCAATATTCCAGCCGATTCTTGTGAGGCTGTTTTTTCCTTCTTCAGTTGTCTCGCTTATGACCCCTGCAAGCCGGCAGGTTGCTGCAATAAGGGTTGCTGTCTTAGAGTCAATTATCTTAAGATATTCATCTTCTGTAATATTAATGTCAGCAGTCTTTGAAAGCTGCAGAAGTTCTCCCTCAGACATCTTCTTTGTAGTGGTTGATAGGATTTCATTGACCTCCTGATTCCTTAATGTAACTGCCTTGTATAATGCCTTTGAATAGAGGTAATCGCCGACTAAGATGCTCGCTTGATTTCCCCATATTGAACGAGCTGCCGGCTGGCCCCTTCTTACATCAGCCTCATCAACAACATCATCGTGTAAAAGGGTTGCTGTATGGATGAACTCAACAACGCTCGCAAGAACAATATCATCTGAACCGTTATAATTGCAGAGCCTTGAGCAGAGCACCATCAAAAGAGGCCTGAACCGCTTGCCGCCGCCTTTTAAGAGGTGATAGCCGACATCATTTATTAAAGAGACCTCTGAGTCTAAATCCTCAATAATCTGCGACTCTACTCTCTTAAAGTCTTCTCTGTACATATCCCATACGTCTGATATGGTATTTATCGGCTTTTCATGCAACTTCATAGTCTTACAATGTTAGGATACTATGCCCTTTTTGTCAAGCCATTTTTTCCATTTGACATTTCATCTATCGTATGTTAAAAACATATAAAACTCTCAAAAATAAGGGCAATTCAGACGATGCATGACTTTAATTACAAAGACAAAGAGCTCTACTGCGAGGATGTATCAATTGCAAAGATTGCAGAGGATATAGGAACGCCATTTTACCTCTACAGCCAAAAGACGCTGACAAATCATTTTAAGAATTTTGATGAGGCATTCTCTGCAATACCGCATATCGTCTGTTTTGCAGTAAAGGCGAATCCGAATATTTCTGTGCTAAAGCTCTTTGCAAATGAAGGGGGAGGCGCTGATATTGTATCAGGAGGCGAGCTCTTCCGCGCTTTAAAGGCAGGGGTACCGGCAGAAAAGATTGTATATGCAGGCGTTGGAAAGACCAATAATGAGATACGCGCTGCCTTATACGCAGGCATCTTAATGTTCAATGTGGAGTCCTCTGAGGAGCTGATAAGGATAGATGAGATATCAGGCCGCATCGGCATAAAGGCGAGGATTGCATTAAGGGTGAATCCTGATATTGACCCAAAGACGCATCCATACATCTCAACCGGCCTGAAAAAGAATAAATTTGGGATACCCATTGAGGAGGCGCTTGAATCTTATCAGACTGCAATGAGGCTGACAAATGTGGAGATAGTCGGCATACATAAACATATAGGCTCGCAACTGACAGAGATTTCCCCATTTGTTGATGCCTTAAAAAGGATACTCCGACTTGCAGATAATCTGAAAAAAGAGGGGATAAATATAAAATATATAGATGTCGGCGGCGGACTTGGCATTACATATAAAGATGAAGAGCCTCCTGCGCCAAAGGAGCTTGCAAAGGCAATTGTGCCTTTGATTAAAGGCAAGAAGAGGGATTATACATTAATCTTAGAGCCCGGAAGGGTCCTTGCCGGCAATGCAGGGATACTTGTTACAAGGGTTCTTTATCAGAAAAAGAGCGGGAGAAAGAATTTTGTGATTGTGGATGCAGGGATGAATGACCTGATAAGGCCGAGCCTTTACAGCGCATATCACAATATAATCCCTGTGCGTAAAAAACCGATAAAAAAGTTTAAGGCAGATATAGTCGGCCCGATATGCGAATCAGGGGACTTTCTTGGAAAGAATCGGGAGATTGCCTGCGAGCAGGAGGATCTGCTTGCTGTTATGAGCGCAGGGGCATACGGCTCATCCATGTCTTCAAATTACAACTCAAGGCCGTTGATTGCAGAGGTAATGGTAAAAGGCAGGGATTATCATATTATAAGAAAGAGGCAGGATTACGAGGATATAATTATAAAAGAGGAGGTGCCGTCATTTCTGAGATAAAAAAGAAGATGCCCTTTGCAAAGCTGTCAGGCACTGGCAATGACTTTATTATTATTGATAATAGAAAAGGGATTCTTGATGCAGATAATATAAAGGACTTTATAATCAGTGTGTGCAGAAGGAGATTCTCTGTTGGCGCGGACGGCCTTATACTGATTGAAAATTCTGATAAGGCGGATTTCAAGTGGCGGTTCTTTAATGCTGATGGAAGCGAGGCAGAGATGTGCGGCAATGGAAGCAGGTGTGCCGCAAGATTTGCCTATGTAAATAAGATTGCAGGAAAACAGATGTCCTTTGAAACAAAGGCAGGTATAATAAAGGCAGAGCTGAAGGGAAAGAGTGTAAAGGTGCAGCTTACACAGCCGAAGGACTTAAGGCTTGATTTTAATGTGCCTATAGAAGGGGCAAATCATCAGGCATGCGGCTTAAACACCGGTGTTCCTCATGTTGTCTATTTTGTAAAGGATATTGAAAACACCAATGTATTTGATATAGGGAAAAAGACAAGATACCATGAGCTGTTTCAGCCTGCCGGAACAAATGCAAACTTTGTTAAGGTTTCAGGCTCTCATAAATTAAAGATAAGGACATATGAGCGCGGTGTTGAGGACGAGACCTTAGCGTGCGGAACAGGCTCTGTTGCCTCTGCCTTAATTGCCGGCGCAAAGGGTATTGCTGCATCTCCTGTCTCAGTATTAACAAAAAGCGGCATGACATTAAAGGTATATTTTGACTGGGATGGCAAGGAATTTTCCAATGTGTTTTTAGAAGGAGAGGCGAGGATTATATATACAGGCAAAATATGCAAGGAAGCATGGCAGTGAGGAGGGATTAAGATGTTTAAAGGCTCAATGGTGGCGATTGTAACGCCATTTAAAAATGGAAAGGTGGATGAAAAGGCTTTAGGTGATTTAATAGAATTCCAGATTTTAAATGGCACAGATGGTATTGTGCCTTGCGGCACAACAGGCGAGTCAGCGACCCTTTCATACGAAGAGCACAATCGCGTAATAGAGTTTACAATTGAGTCGGTTAAAAGAAGGGTGCCTGTTATTGCCGGCACAGGCTCAAACAGCACAGATGAGGCAATAATGCTCACAAGGCACGCAAAAAAGGCAAAGGCAGATGCTGCGCTGCTTATAACGCCATATTATAACAAGCCTACACAGGAAGGCTTATACAGGCACTATAAAAAAATTGCAGAGGATGTTGATATACCGCTTGTTCTATACAATGTCCCCGGAAGGACAGGCGTGAATATGCTCCCGCAAACCGTTGCGAGGCTGTCAGAGATAAAAAATATAGTTGCAATAAAAGAGGCAACAGGCTCATTACAGCAGATAAGCGAGACCATACAGCTCTGCGGAGAGAGAATTGCAATTTTGTCCGGCGATGACTTTACCGCGCTTCCCACTTATGCTGTAGGCGGTAAGGGGGTAATATCTGTTACAGCAAATATCATCCCAAAGGATATGTCAGCAATGTGGGACGCCTTTGAAAAAGGCGACTTGAAGGAGGCGAACAGGCTTCATTATAAAACATTTAATCTGCACGGACTGATGTTCTGTGAGACGAATCCGATACCAGTAAAGACAGCTTTATCTTTGATGGGAAAATGCACAGCAGAGTTTCGCCTCCCGCTTTGCCCGATGTCAGATGCAAACTTAGAGAAGCTGAAAAAGGGATTAAAGGAGTATGGGCTGATATAGTAGCAAAGGGGTCAAGGACGCAGACGAAACGGGGAATCGGGGAAACGGAGAGGGGGAGAAATAATAACAATCCCCGCTTCTCCGATTCGCCCCTTCACCGATTCAGCAAGATTGACCACACGAGTTCTTGAACTTTATTTCAGGAACTTTTTGAGAGAAAAACCAAAGAGGCATAAACCATGGTCAAGGCAATAGTAAACGGCGCAGCAGGCAGGATGGGCTCAAGGATAATAGCGCTTATTCAGGAGACAGACGGGATAAACCTGTCAGGCGCAATAGAGAGAAAGGGGCATCAGTCAGTAGGAAAGGATGCCGGCGAGGCTGCTATGTGGGGGAATGTGGGCATAGCTATTACAGACAACCTTTCCAAGATAATTGATGATTCAGAGGTTGTTATTGAGTTTACTATGCCAAAGTCAACAATTGAAAATCTCAGGATAGCCTCAATAAGAAAAATACCCTTTGTTATAGGCACAACAGGTTTTTCAAATGAGGAATTAGAGGAGATAAAGGGACTTACAAAAACTATTCCCTGTGTAATGGCGCCTAACATGAGCGTAGGCGTGAATCTTGTATTCAAGACCATTGCTGATATTGCGAAGATACTCGGCGATGAATATGATATTGAAATAGTAGAGGCGCATCACAGATTTAAAAAGGATGCGCCGAGCGGCACAGCCTTAAAAATGGCAGAGGTGATTGCAGAGGCATTGAACAGAAATCTAAATGAGGTCGGCGTTTATGCACGGCAGGGAATAATCGGCGAGAGGAAAAAGAAGGAAATCGGCATACAGACTGTGCGCGCAGGAGATATTGTCGGCGAGCATACAGTCATCTTTGGCGGCATGGGCGAGCGCATAGAGGTTACGCACCGCGCTCATACAAGGGACAATTTTGCAAGGGGCGCAATCCGCGCAGCAAAATGGGTAGTAAAGCAGAAGCCTGGGCTTTATAATATGATGAATGTTTTAGGGCTGAAATGAAAGGAGAAAGTCTATATTGAAAATTAAAGTTGAACGGGCAGAAAGGATAAAAAATCTCCCGCCATATCTCTTCGCCTCCATAGACAAGATGAAGCAGGAGGCAATTAAAAAAGGCATTGACATAGTAAATCTTGGCATAGGCGACCCGGACATTCCGACGCCGCCAAATATAGTAAAGCGGCTTCAGGAGGCAGTTAAGAACGAAAAGTATCACCAGTACCCATCCTATGAAGGACTGCTCATTTTCAGACAGGCAGCAGCAGACTGGTACAAAAACAGATTCAATGTAAAGCTAAATCCAGAGGATGAGGTCTTAACGCTCATCGGTTCTAAAGAAGGCATAGGCCACTTTCCGCTTGCATATATAAACTCAGGCGATATTGCGCTTGTTCCGAGCCCTGCATATCCGGTTTACAATGCAGGGACGCTCTTTGCAGGCGGCCAGTCATATATTATGCCCCTTAAAAAAGAGAACAATTTTCTGCCTGATTTAGATGCGATACCAAAGGATATTGCGAAAAAGGCAAAGATCATGTTTATAAATTATCCTAACAATCCAACATCTGCAATAGCAGAAAAGGAATTTTATAAAAGGGTAATAGAATTTGCAGCAAAGAACAACATTATTGTTGCACATGATGCGGCATATTCAGAGATATATTTTGACAACTATAAGCCAATGAGCTTTCTTGAGGTGGATGGCGCAAAAGAGGTGGGGATAGAATTTCACTCGCTTTCAAAGACCTATAACATGACAGGCTGGAGGATAGGTTTTGCAGTAGGCAACAAAGAGATAATCTCTGCATTGGGAAAGGTTAAGAGCAATCTTGACTCAGGCGTATTTGAGGTTATTCAGGAGGCAGGCATAGAGGCCCTGACCTGCGACCAGTCCATTGTAGCAGATATCAGAAAGGTGTATCAGGAGAGGCGCGATGTCCTTGCTGCAGGGTTAAACTCCTTGGGAATAGAGTTTGAAATGCCAAAGGCAACCTTTTATGTATGGCTCAGGACGCCAAAGGGCTTTACATCAGCAGATTATACAGCGCATCTTTTAAACAAGGCAGGGCTTGTAACAACGCCGGGCAACGGCTTTGGAGAAGATGGAGAGGGCTATGTGCGCATTGCCTTAACAGTAAAAAAAGAACGGATGTTAGAGGCAATTGAGAGGATGAAGAAACTGTGAATGAAAATAACCCCCCCATCCCCCCTTTAATAAAGGGGGGCGAGGGGGGATTAAAGAAAAAGGCCTACATTGGAATCGGTTCAAACATTGGCAATAAAATTGAAAACTGCAAAAAGGCAATTGATCTTTTAAAAGAGAATCAACATATAGAGGTTACAAAGACTTCAGGTTTTTACGAAGCAGAACCAGTCGGCTATAAAGAGCAGGAATGGTTTGTGAACTGCGCTGTTGAGATTAAAACAGATTTAATTCCTCATGAACTCCTTTTGCTCTGCCATACAATTGAATCAAGGCTTGGCAGAGAGAGAAAGATAAAATACGGCCCCCGCATAATAGACCTTGATATACTACTATACAATAATGATATAATAGATAAAGCAGATTTAAAGATACCGCACCCTGAGATGCACAAGAGAGGATTTGTATTAAAGCCTCTGTCAGACATTGCGCCTGACGCGGTTCATCCTGTGCTGAAGAAAAGTATAGCAGAACTCTTAAAATCTCTTTGCAGTGAAGGCGGCGTGAAAAAGATAAAGTCAGGATAGCAAATTTACAATAATTATGTCATTCCTGCCCCGTATCAGGTACGGGGTAAACTCCAGCAGGAATCCATGGTTCGACAGGCTCACCATGCATCCTGAGCTTGTCGAAGGACTGGATTCCGCTATCCTACGCTGTTCCATAGCTACGGAGTAGCGAAGGACAGCATCAAGTGCGGAATGACAACATAAAGGCATAAAAATAAGGTGCAACACACTAGTTATTTAAGGTTTTTCTTTGCACTTAAACCAGTGATTCCTTGAACCCTTATATTATGGAAGGCAAATACGTAGTCATAGAAGGCCCAATCGGCGTCGGCAAGACAAGCCTTGCAACGCTATTATCAAAAGAGCTGAACGCAAGGCTGATTCTTGAAAAGGCAGAGGAGAATCCTTTTCTCACAAGCTTTTATAAAGACCAGCAGCGGCATGCCTTTCAGACACAGATATTCTTTCTGATGTGCAGATACAAGCAGCAGCAGGAGCTTGCACAGCAGGACCTCTTTAAAAGGGCAACAATATCTGACTATCTTTTTGATAAGGACAGGATATTTGCGTATTTGAATCTTAATGAAAACGAGCTCGCCTTATATGAGCAGATATTTAATCTCCTTGATGCACGGATAACAAAGCCTGATTTAGTAATATACCTACAGGCAGATGTAAGCATTCTCCTTGAGCGCATTAAGAGGCGCGCAAGGGAGTATGAAAAGGAGCTTCCAAGCAAGTATCTTGAGGACCTAAACGAGGCTTACAACCACTACTTCTTCCAGTACTCAGAAAGCCCCCTGCTTGTAATACAGACCACATCCATAGACTTTGTAAAGAGCCGTGCAGATTTGGACGATCTGATAAAGCAGATTACCTTAATGAAAAAAGGGACGCAGTATTACATACCATTGAGTTCAAGGTAGACCATCCAGCTCCTCAACGTCTTAGCTTATCCCATGCAATTACAATGCAGGCCATTTATAGGCATGTTAAGGGTTTTCTATATCTTAACGTTCTCTTTGTACAGCGCTATTTTCTTATTTCATACATAACATCATGGCGTATCCCCAAAATATGTGGGGATAATTAAATCCTCTCCGCCTATCTTCTCGCACTCATCACATATGCCCTCATTCTTACTAATTACTGTAGTCTCCGGATGATGCTCCTCAAACTCCTTGCCGCAGATAACACAGGTCATTTTGCAGCCTCCATATCCATATCATGAACATGTTTGCTCTGCAAGTATTACCAAATAGTTCTGATTAGGTTTGAGCGCTTTATTAATTCGTCTTTTGTAACTATTGCAGCATCCTGCCCCATTAAATCTTTAAAAACAAGGCCTGTTGCTGCAATAATAGCGTCATGGATATTGATGTTTGTAGGGATTTGTGAAACAACCTCTTCATCAAGAGGATAGACAATGCAGTTTGATGAATTAGCTGCTTGTGAGAGCACAGTGGACAGGTTAACAGATGTCTTTTTTTAGCGTAAAGAAAGATTGCCTCTGTTAAGACAATGGTGAGCAAAATAATTTGGGCAGCGGAAAGGCCTTTTATGGCTGCTCCAAATACCCAAACTGTAAATATGCCCTCTGAGACAAGCCGATTAACAAGCCGTGCCTCCAGTACGGGGCAGCCTTTGTTGTTGAAAAATACACAAAGGCAGGGACATCAGTAAAGTGTATTGCAGCGGGATGCAATTATAAGGAAGAGGTGGCTTGAAAAAAATAATTGCCGTTTCTGCTCTTTTTTACGAATGCCTGGAAAGAGAAGTCGTCATCAATTGACTCTAAGGTCTCGAAATAGGCCTCAGTCTCATCCATGAGAGCCTCCATGCTGTCTATGTGAATAACGCTCTTCCTGAAATCCGCGCTGTGGAAAAGCCCCTTGGTATACCAGCTTATATGCTTCCTGAACTCCCTGACAGCCCATTTATCTCCCATATAATCTGCCAACATTTCAATATGCCGTTTAATGGTTAAGTGTATCTCCTTTTCTGACGGTGGTTTCTGTAGAACCCCTTCTTCTATATACTTCAGTGTCCTGCTGAATATCCAGGGGTTCCCGAGGGCTCCCCTTCCGATCATGATGCCATCGCAGCACGTTTCGTCCAGCATCCTCATGGCATCCTCTGGGGTCTTTATATCTCCGTTGCCGATGACGGGGATATTCAATACCTTCTTAAGTTCTGCTATATGAGACCAGTCGGACCTCCCGCCAAACCCCTGAGCGGCGGTCCTTGAATGTAAGGTTATTGCGTCAACGCCGCATTCTTCGGCAATCCTGCCAATTTCAAGATAATTAGTAGATTTAGAATCCCAGCCGGAACGGATCTTTACTGTAAATGGTATTGTTACAGCCGCTCGAACAGCCTCTATGATTGCCTTTATCCTCAGCGGATCCCTGAGGAGGGCTGAACCTGAACCTGAGCTGACAACCTTTTTTGCAGGGCATCCCATATTGATATCAAGGATATCAACGCCAAACCCCTCGACGATCCTGGCGGCCTCCGCCATTATCTGCGGTTCTGAACCAAACAGTTGAACCGCAAGCGGCCTCTCATAAGGGTCGCTATTCAGTAGGTCCCTTGTCTTCTTGCCGTTCCTGACAAGGGCAATGGCACTGACCATCTCGGAAACTACGAGCCCGCACCCTTCATCCTTCACAATCAGCCGGAAAGGAAGATTCGTAATCCCAGCCATAGGAGCAAGGATCAGTTTGTTTTCTATTTTTAAGTTACCTATTTGCAGCATTGGTTCCTTTCTTGTAATTTGTCATAAAGCCCCATTTTTCCATTTTTATAATGTCCCTTGTCTCCTCTAAGGCAAATGGTAAGGCAAATGGCAAATGGAGTCAAACCTACATTATACATTTTAGCTTTTAACAATTTCTTTTATCTGGGCTATCTCCTTGCACACTCCCTTATCCTTTGCCCTCCTCTTTTCAATGCCACCTATAGCATTCGTTACCGCCT
>Ga0154891_1053_pt2 | contig 10434 bp, 8 predicted proteins | sample Rifle2008BG19ft_FD_105863 | JGI IMG/M metagenome (GOLD analysis project Ga0154891, IMG submission 105863) | Nitrospirae bacterium RBG_19FT_COMBO_42_15 | reverse complement strand
ATCCGCATTATATAGGTTCATGTCAAATACAAAGGATATTGGATGGTCATTGCTAAGATTAGCGCCGATAAGCCTTGTGTCGCCTGTGTATCTGCCTGAGCCGGCAGGCATTGTTCCGCCTGCGTCAGTGCCAGTAAGGGGGATTGGGCTCTGTCCTGTTGATGAATATCCGCCAGAGCCAGGGGCATTATATACATCGCCAATTGCAAGTGTGCCGTCATGGCAGGATAAACACAGCTTTGAGTATCCTGTTGGCGCACTCGGTTTTACATTTACCCTGAATGCCTCAAGCGTAGGAGACCAGACCTCATCATATAAAAAATAGCTTGCAGTAGACAGCTTTCTATTCCAGAGAGGCGCCTTAACACCGCCACCCAGATCTTCAAGCGTGCTGCCATGAGGAGTATGGCAAAAAACGCAGACCTCTGTCTGAGTGGGAGATTTAACAGTCCTTATATCTGCGCCTGCATCTGCAGGCCAAAAGGATGAAAGATTGTGCTTGGTATATTTAATATTTTCATCACCTAAGTCGCCGCGGGCTGAAAAAACAGTTTCAGCGTTTAGAAATAGAATGACAACTGAAAAAAAAGATGCTACATACTTCATAAAACAAAGACCACCTTTCTACTGCCCTTTCCCTTTCAAATACTTAAACACCTGCACCCTGTTGTTGTATGAGTCTGCCAAATATATTTTATCTTCTTTATCAATATACAGTCCTGCCGGAAGCCACATCTTCCCATCCTCAGAGCCGCCCCCCCCAAATACCAGCAGAAGTTCGCCCTTTTGATTAAATATCTGCACAACATCATACATGGCATCTGCAACATATATATGTCCTTCGCTGTCTACTGCGATGCCTTTTGGTTTTGAGAATTCTCCTATCCTGTTACCGACCTTGCCGAATTTACCAATAAACTTTCCATCTTTACTAAATATCTGAACTCTGAAATTTAGGGTATCGCATATATATATATTCCCATCCTTATCTATTGCTATGTTCGTGGGGAAATTAAACTCTCCATCCTTTTTGCCCCTCTGGCCGAATTCAAATATAGGTTTCCCATCAAGAGAGAATACCCTCGCCTTATTAGCAGCGGTGTCTACCACATATAAATAATTATTAACAGGATTTATGGCAATGCCAACAGGTCTTGTAAGGATGCCTTCTCCCCCAATCTCCTTTTGTATTTTGCCTTTCTGATCAAAGACAAATATCTTTCCAATAATAGTATCTGAGACATATATATTTTCCTTGTTGTCAACAACAACGCCAATCGGCGACTTAAAAGGCATATCCTTGCTTATGCTGTCAATAAAGGTGTATTTCTTCTTATTTATATCAAAGATATGAATCCTGCGGCTGCTGCTGTCTGTTATATATATCTTTTCATCTGCTGAAAACACGCCATAAGGTTTTACAACACGGTTTTCTACATCCTCGCCAATAATGAATTCCCATATCTTTTTAAAGACAGATTTTTTTATTTTTAAGTCCTCGGGTGTTGAAAATGACTGGACAAAGGCTATCTTTGCGTCTTCAGGCGGCGGCGGCCATACAATCTCTGCAGAATAAATGGTTATAGGGATTGACAAAAGGATTAATATAGCAGATATGAAGAGACAATTTTTGGCTTTTTTCACTTTATATCTCCTTGTTTTTATTAAAAAAGGTGAATATTTAAGTATATCAAATATCATCCCAAAGTCAAGTTGTTAGAAGACCCTTGTTATCTTAAAAAACACCGTATTTTTTGTTGTCTCCATTGCCCCTTGTGTTTCCAAAGAGTAACTATATTCAGCTGATAGCAGCAGCTTTCTTATCCTGTAATCAAGCCTTGCCTCTCCTAACAGTGTGTTTTTATTAGGATCTAATGAATACCATATCCACTCCTCTCTTATCTTTACTGTTGCAAACAGATTGCTTATTGGAAAAAATACAATCCTTCCTTCAGCATACACGGATTCACTGTCATTAGAAGCAGGGTTAGAATATTCATTAAAACTATATCCGCCTGAAAAAAAGAGGCCCCTCCATATATTGTAATCAACCCTTGATCCAAAGATAATTAAATCATTTTTTGTCCATGGTTCATCATTTTTTCTTTGCCGAAGATTATCATATTCAAGGTTCGCTATGGCAGCAAGGCCTCTTATATAATAGCTCGCTAATCCAAGTTTGTATCTATGCTCATCCCTGTCCTCTATATCTGCCCTGCTCTCCCTGATTGATGAAAACTGGTAGTCTGCTGTAATGAGCGCTATACTTAAATTATATGCAATTCCTGCGCCAGCCGAGTGGCTTGTATTATGCCCGTCATCACCCGGGTCTACGCTAATAATGCCATAATTAAAGCTATACCCTGTATTGAATGTAATATTCCTGATAGGCAGGGTATATGAAAAACCTGTGCCATAGTTCTGTGCCTTACTCTTTGAATGATATGCTTCTGAGGCGTTTTTATTATAAAGGTAAGAGGCATTACCCATCAGATTGAGCCCTGTCAGCGGTTTTCCAAGTATATTAAAGGTTGTCTGGTGGTTATCAATATCTGTTATTGATAGGGTTTTTCCATAATAGTAGCCAAGCCTTGCATCAAGTCTTGGGTCAGGGTGAAAATATAAAGATGTTGAAGAAAGGTGTCTCCGTGATAAGGTTCTCAATCTTTCGCCAGCAGGATAGGTTTCATCAAAGGTATAGTAAAAGTTATAATCAGTTGTTAAGTCTAAATATACTGCTGGATGAAAATAGAAGCCAACACCTGTGTCAACATTATCTCTTAGAGTAATATCTGTATCAGCGCCATCCCTTGAGCCTGTTGTGTAATAACTGCCAAAACTGCGGAGGTGTAGTATGCTTGTGAGTTGGCTGCCGTAGTTCATGTCAACGCCATGCGCATCGCTTGCGCTGTTCCCTATTTTATCCAGCAAGTTTTCATATCTGTATCTTGTAAAAAAGACGCTTGCAGAGGTTACCTTGTTTAATTCAAGGGATGCCTCTCTTTTTCTTTCATCCTTTCTTTGCTGAGGGTCATCGGCAACAGTCTCTGTCTGCTCCATCAAGAGACGTATTGTCGGAAGGGATCTTAACATTAAAGGCCATCTTAAACCGTAGCCTGTTGTTGTGGTTTTCCTTGAAGCGAATATTGAGCTGTCTGTATCAGATACAAATCTGTTTGTGTAAAGCGTTAATGGAAAATAACGCTGTGGAAAGAAGGTTGTTGATATGTTATATCCGTAATCCTTTGTGCGGCTGTTGGCGTCATTTAAATCTTCCCATGTATGGGTAAAGGTTGTGCCAATAGAGAATATTGCAATCCTGGGGTCAAATATCGGGCCGCCGACGTTTAAAAAATACCTCTGCTGAAAGGTCTTTTGGTCGCTCTTTGTTTCATAGTCGCCTGCCTTGCCTTTCTCAATCCTGTCCCTGAAGCTTAGCTCTATCATTCCGGACCAAGAAAATATCTGGGCATACGACTTTTTTAAAGGAAGCAGGACAGATATTATTATAATTACAATTACAATCCTTTTAGTCTTTTTTATCAGATGGAACATAATACTTTATCTCTGCCTTTTCGCGTAATCCTTTAATCCAATCTTTTTTCCTCTCCTCCATGGCGATGCCCTCAAGGTCTTTTTTTAGTTTTTCTTTTATCTTTGAAAATTGCGTGTTTTGCGGCGGTTTTTTCTCTTCTAACTTGATTATATGATAGCCGTATATTGTCTGCAGCACATCGCTTATTTCCCCTACCTTCATAGTGTATGCAATATCCTCTACATAAGGCTCCAGCCTCCCTTTGTGTATAAAACCCAGATCCCCGCCATTTTCCTTGCTTGGATCATTTGAAAATTCCTTTGCAAGCTTGGCAAAGTCCTTTCCTGCCTTAAGCTCTGATAATATCTCCTCTGCCTTATTTTTACCCTTTTCCCACTCCTCCTTAGAGGCAAATGCAGGTATTTTTATTAATATATGCCTTAACCTTATCTTTTCAGGCTCTTTAAATTTATCCCTGTTTTTTTCAAAATAGTCCCTGACCTCTTTGTCGCTAAGCGCAATCGGCTTGCCAAACAATTTCTCATTAATCTTTTTTATTGATAGTTCTTTTTCAATCAGTTTTTTATATTTATCAAGGTCAAGGTCGTTTGCGGCTAATGATTTATTGAATGACTCTTCAGAAGGGAATCCGTTTTTTACCTCTTTCAAGCGTTTATTTATATCTTTTTCTGAGATTGTAACGCCGGTTTTCTTTGCCTCCTGATATGCAAGCTCTTCTATAATTAATTGGTCCAATGCCCTTTCCATCATCTCTTGTTTTTTCTCATCGCTAATCTGTGTGTGGTAAGCGGCCTCTCTTGAGACTAACTGGACGCGTGTCTGTACCTGTTTTAACGTTATGGAAGAGCCGTTTGCAGTTGCCACTATTTTTTTTGAGGCGGTTTCAGCAGTTATGTTTTCAGGCTGAGTAGAGGCGGTATCTGTCTTTTCTGCAAAAAGCGGTGAGGATAATACGGATAAAAGAGATAAAAAGACAGGTATTATAAAGACCTTTACATTCTTCATATTCCCCCCTTTGAATGAGAATTTAACATAGCACAATAACAGCCCCAAATCAAGAAAAAATCAAGAATTTTTTAAAACTTGCGGTATCTTTCGCCCTTATTAAAAATATCAATAGACTCATCTATTTTACCCATTTCTTTGTAAACCTGTGATAGTTGTTCATAGCCCTGTAAAAGATTCGGCCTTATGAATATTGTCTTCTTAAAATATTCCTCTGCAAGGGGTAGGTTGCCCATTTTTTTATAAAGCAGACCCATATTATAGGGAATCATATAATCAGGGAAAAGCTTATATGCCTCTGAATACTCTTTTAGGCTTTCCGGATAGTTTTTTAGATGATAATTGGCAACGCCGAGAAACAGATGAAGCTCGTCGTTTAACGGATGCCATTTGATTCCATTCTTTGAAGATATAACCGCCCTTTCCCAGCTCTGAACCTGCATAAGATACCATGTATCTTTATGTATCTTTGAAGCAACTACTGGGCGAAGGCTTGACCAGATAAAAAACAAAGATATAGCAAAGGAAATAATAATGATGAAATAAGATAGCCTATGGGAAATTGGAATAGATATTTTATCCTCCGGCTTCCGGCTCCTTACCTCTTGCTTATTTTGTATTGCCATAATAAACCCAAGGTACAGCCAATACAGCATTGCATTTGGAACTAAATTTAAAGGAAATTCTACAAGGCCGTGGATTAGGATGGCAGCAACACCTCCCATTATTCCAATAGCAAGCATCTTTTCTTTAAGCTGATAATTAGACCTTAAAGTATTCAACCCGCTTTTATAGAATGTTATATTTATCCATAAAAACAGCAATAATCCTATTATCCCCTGCTCTGTTGCGGTCTCCAAATACTGGTTATGTGGAGATTCAGCAGAGCCAAGATAGGTGATGTATTCAGGGTATCTGGTTAGGAATTCACCCTGATAGTTCTGATAATTCAGCCTGTATGTATTCACGCCAACCCCGATTAACGGATGGTCTTTTATTATATTTAATGTAGTCTGCCACATCAGCTCCCTTCCCTTAAAGGTCAGGTGTGATAGATTCAGGGATGATAATTCAGCAAGTATTGGATTTGATTCTGCCGGCAGGATAAGGCTTATCCCTGTGATAACTGCTATTACTGCCAAGAATATTATTCCTGATGCCTTGAGATATTTTATAAAAGCCTTGCCCTTGATATTGGCGGTGAATATAGATAATAAGATGGTGGATATAATAACTCCAAGCCATGCGGCCTTTGTCCGTGATATTAAGATGCAGAATAGAATAATTAAGGCTGAGACTGCATTCAAAAGCCTTTTTTTAACGTCATTAAAATTATGCCATAGGTTAATTAAAACAAAGGGGAAGACTGCGGCTAAAAAGGCGCTCATAAAGTTTGGATTTCCATAGGTTGAATATATGTCTGTTTTGTCAGGAAGCCTTGAAGGGATTTTCCATTTTATGCCATGCTCATAATTAAGTCCGAAGAACTGCATGATGCCGATTATCGCGCTTATTGTGCTGACAATTATAAGGACATTTAACACATTTTCAATAAAAGCCGCTTTTTTTTCATCCGCTAGCAAATATACTGTCAGAAAAAATAACCCTATCTGCGGTAAAAATAGGGAATAATACTGCAGGCTCACCTGAATATTTACTGAATTAAAAAGCGATAAAAGGCTCCAGAAGGCGAGAAGCAAAACAGGCAAAACAAGAGGATTGCCTTTAAAGGAAAATTGTCCCCTTCTGATTGTAAGGATAACGGCATATAAAAAAATAAGCGCGACAATAACCTGAAAGGCAAACCTTTTTGGAATATAAAAGGATTCGTAAGTAAGCCATGTAAAAAAAAGAGGGACTATTATTATAAGCGCATAAAAAAGGTAAAGGGCTGTTTTGTTGTTGGAATCTAAATTTTGCATAGATTGGTTTTAGCATCCCTATCTGCATAAAAAATAAGCCGAGTAAATTTTTTATTTACTCGGCTTATCAGTTTTTTAAAAACAGGGCAGGCACAGAGGCCTGCCCCTACAAATTATATTCTTACTTTATATGGCAGGTTGTGCACAATGCGCTTGCATTATTGGATTTTCTTAAGAATGTCGAATAATCAACTCCATTTGGCGCAAGGTTTGCCGCAGGTGTGCCTATTGCTGCTGTTGTTCCATGCGGGTTATGACATGAGGCGCACTCTACCATGAATGTGCCGCCTGTTGGATATAGCTTTACCTCATTATCATCTGCCCTTGTTGGACTGCCCTCATCAAACCATTGTGCAGTTAAGGAAGAGCCGTTCGGTATATTAAATTTTGGGTCAAGTATTGTTCCGCCATAATTTGCGTATCTTATTGATATTGGATGGTCATCAGCAAGATTTTGTGTAAGGTTTGTTATCCTGCCGTCCTCTGGCAGTGAATTGTTGGTCGATGTGCCAAGTCCATTAAATGTCCAGCCCTGGGTTGTTGGTGTTGCGTTGAATCCTCCTGAACCCGGTGCGTTTCTCAAGGCATCCAATGCTATTGTTCCGTCATGGCAGGATAGACAAGCTAATGAAATACCGCCTGGCTGGCCTGTTGTTGTATCCATGGTAGTGCTTGTATATGGTGTATAAGAGCCTGCTGTTGCCAGCGCCCTGTTCCAGAGTGGTCCATCTGTTGTTCCGCCATGCGGCGTATGACAGAATACACACACCTCTGTTGTTGCAGTAGTATAAACGGTACCATACGCTGCTCCTACTGGATGGCTGGCGCTAAGGTTGTGTCTGCTCTGTGTAATCATTGCAAAGGCAGATGATGCATAGAGCATTGAAAATAACGCTGTTAATAATAAAATCTTTTTCATCTATTTCCTCCTTATTTAAAATTATTGTTCTGGTCCAATCCCCCCTCACCCTAACCACTCCCCTATAGGAGAAAATTAAATGAGGGAACTAATTGCTATAAACCTTGCCTTAAATATATGCAAAGTTTATGCCTTGTTGCATATTTCTTAACTACTTGTTTTTATTGGCTGAAAAATCAGCTTATCACCTCCTTTTTTAAATAGTGTTACTGTTTGGTTATACTTTAAATCCCTCTCTCCTTTATAACCTATTGAAAATATTAAATAGCTTTTAATTTATTACACATATTATTGGTTTTGCTACCAAACGGTAGCAAATACTATTAAAACCAATAATCTTTTATTAATTCTTTAATGCCTTCTGTTGAGCTTGCGCCTTATACTTTTCTCCCATATACTGATATATATTTACCCTTCTGTTGTACTGGTCTGCAACATATATCTTGTCATTTTCATCTATATACATGCCTGCTGGAAGCCATAGCTCCCCTCTCTTAGTTCCCATATTGCTAAAATAGAGCAGCAACTTGCCCTCTGCATCAAATATCTGAATATTATTAAATGCAGAGTCAACCACATATATATGCCCTTCGCTGTCTACTGCAATTCCCTTTGGCTTGGAAAACTGGCCATACCCTGTTCCGACCTCACCGAATTTTTTTATGAACTTGCCCTCTGCGTCAAATATCTGCACCCTGAAATTCATTGAATCCATTACATAGAGCCTGCCCTCTTTATCAATAAAAATATTGGTCGGGTAATTGAACTCGTTGTCATTTGTTCCCCTTTGGCCTATTTCAAAGAGCTTGTCCCCTTTAGCGTTAAATACAAAAATTTTATGGATCTTTGTGTCAACCACATAAAGCCTGTCAAGCCTTTCATTTAATGCTATGCCAACAGGCTGCTCTAACTCACCCTTTTTACCGATTCCAAGAAGGAAATTTGTGTCTTTATCGTATACAACAACCCTGTTCTGCATCGTGTCTGTTACAAATATCCTGCCCGCGCTGTCTGTTGTTATGCCGGCTGGTTTTGTTAATACCCCGCTTCCCTCATTTCCGAGTATTACAAACTTGTTTGCAACATAATCAAAGATAAGTACCTTGCCTAATCCTGTGTCAGCTACATATACCCTGCCCTCTTTATCTACATGGATGCCGTAAGGTTTTCTTAAACCCTCAATAACATCCGCGCCAAGCACTGCTGTTTTTAATGTTTTGCCGATACTTTCCTTCTCAATATCTCTGGATGTTGAGAGTGTGCCAATATATCTTACCCTTGGCTCATCCGGCGGCAGAGGCCAGACCAATTCTCCTTCTGCTTTTATTCCAGCGCAGCCGCTTATAAGCAATAAAGATATTGCTGTTATTAAATTTTTATAAAAACCTCCACAATACATTTTTTGAATTATATTATAATTAAAGCCCTCCTGCAACTTAAATCTTAAAACTACAGCCGCCATTTTATTTTATATGACAGGTAGTGCATAAATCACTGCTTGAATTAGCCTTCCTTAAAAAAGTCGGATACAGATTTACTCCATCAGACGATAATGTCCCGTGCGGGTTATGACACGATGCGCACTGCACCTTATAGCCTCCTGCGCCATCGCCATAGAGTTTTATCTCATTATCATCAGCCCTATTTGCCATCCCTCCTGTCTCAAACCACGCAAGGCTTCCATTACTGTTTGTAGGAGGATTAAACTTTGGGTCCTGTGAAGGAGTTGGATAATTCATTGAAATTGGATGCTGGTTGCTCAGGTTCTGTGTGAAGGCAGCAACATCAAACCACACGTCGGGATTTGCTAAAAGACCACCATTTCTATGACATTCCAGGCAACTACCTGTTCCGCTTGTTGACTGCCCTATCTGAGCAAGAGCGTAATGATTTGGTGATTCATTATTACCATACCATGGGCCTGAGAGATTGGCACCAGAACCCGGGGCGTTTATTATAGCGTCTACTGCTATTGTTCCATCATGGCATGATAAACATGCCAATGATATGCCATCAGGCTGAGGGATAGTTCCTCCATTTACATCAATTGTTGTGCTTGAATAAGGGGTGTAATTTCCAGTTGCTGGTAATGTCCTGTTCCAGAGCGGGGCATTTGCTGCAGCGCCATGAGGCGTATGGCAGTAGACACAGACCTCCCCATATTTGTTCATGGCAAGTATCAGCGATCCCATAGGTGAATATGTCACCATAAGATTGTGCCGTGTATTTGTTATGCCGTATGTATTTGGGGCAGAGATAGCCTTTGTAGCTAAAATGAAGAGAATAAAACAAAAAACCAATCCAAAACCTGCTGCTTGTAACTTGTTGCTTTTCATAAATCTTCACCCTCCTTTTTAGGATAAGGGCTTATAAATATCATATAGGATTTTGGGTGTCAAGAGAAAAATTAGTTTTTCTTATACATCTATAAGTTAATATATAAAAAGTCCTTATTAAAGGCTTACGACTTAATACTTGCAACTTACGTCTGCCTTATTTTATATGACACGTCATGCAGAGCGAACTGTCTCTTTTTGATGTCCTTAAAAAGGGGTCCCTTCCCTCTAAATTCTGCTCATCAGGATTGTGCGGGTCGTGGCACGATGCGCACTGAACCTTGCCGCTGAATAATCTTATTCCATTTGGAAATATGCCTGTTCCCGGAGGTATATTGAATTTAGGGTCCTGCAATACTGTTGGATAGCTCATTGAAACAGGATGGTCATCTGCAAGATTTTTTGTCAGATACTTAACGGTAGCATCATGCGCGCCGTATAAACCAGCCAATTCGCCCTGCGGGGTATGGCATTTGCCGCAGCTTTCGCCTGACGTCTCAGTACTCATTCTGTAATGCACGCCTGTGTCTACCCATGTAGTGTTAGGAGGGTTTGTAATAGAGTCAACAGCAACAGTGCCATCATGGCATGAAAGGCATGCCAATGAAACGCCGTCAGGCGCGCTCGGAGCGCTTACGTCAATAGTGGTGCTTCGGTACATGCTGTAACCAGAAGCGTTTGGGAGTGTATGATTCC
>Ga0154891_1055_pt1 | contig 10591 bp, 9 predicted proteins | sample Rifle2008BG19ft_FD_105863 | JGI IMG/M metagenome (GOLD analysis project Ga0154891, IMG submission 105863) | Nitrospirae bacterium RBG_19FT_COMBO_42_15 | reverse complement strand
ATCCGATGTTTGACCTATGTAGTAACTGTCATTATCACATTCTATTACATACACATAATAACTGTCTGCTCTTTTTCTGCCTGTGCGTGTCCGCACGCAGACAGGCCATGTCATGTAGCGGCTGAACCCTGCTGAAAGACTCCCTGCCCTGCATTCCATGCCGTCTGAAATCACACAAACGGCATTATAGGTAAACAGGCTTGGGATAGCGGCTTTGTAGGTCTGTATCTGGTCAAAGGCCTTTCTGACAGTGGCGTTTTCATCCGCCGCATTTTTTAATTCAATTACTACAAGCGGAATGCCGTTGATAAAGAGCAAGACATCAGGCCGCTTGTTTTGATTATTCTCAATAATTGTATATTGATTGACTGCTAAGAATTCATTGTTGGACGGATGGCTGAAATCAATCAGGCTTACTTCATAACTTCTTTCATAGCCATCCTGCTGATAAGGGATTTTTATTTTCTCAACTAAGAATTTGTGAAAGGTCTCGTTGTTGTGCAGCAAATCAGGGGAATAAACACGCAAGACCTTTTGCACAGCCTGTTCCTGTGCATCTGTCGGAATATTGGGATTTAACCGTGCAACAGCCTTACGTAAGCGATGCGTTAAGATTATTTGCTCAAAACCTTCCCTTTCCGCATGTTCTGCGCCGGGAGCAATAGCGAGGCCGTGAACATACTCCCAGCCCAGAAACTGGAGCGTTTCGATGGCAAAGGTTTCGATGTTGGTTTCAGTAATTTTAGTCATTTTGTTTTTCTTGCCTGTATTCGCGCCTGATAAAGCCTTTCAGTGAACCCGCCCTCATTTTCAAATGCAGTAGCCTGCGCCGCCAATTGGCGATTTAGCAGGCTGCAGGCAACCGCGATCAAAACCAAAGCGGCATTAGCCGCGATTTCAGGGAAAGTGGACATTGTGGACAAAGTGGGCTTTGTGGACTCAACGGACTTTTCAACCCGTCCAATCTGTTGTCCATTCTGTCTATAGCGTCCATTTTCTTTCTTCTGCTCCTGCTTATGCGCTTCCTTCACCCATTCTGCAACTGCATCTGCAGTTGTCAGACGCCGTGCGATTAGTTCTGCACGGCGGGGGTCTTCCCGCGTCCAGAGCAGCAAACCCCTCTGGCGCAAATAATCTTCATAATCAAGGCGCAGCTCTTCAAGGCTGGCGCGCGCCACATTTGTCAGTTTCAACTCGGTCTTTTTGGATGTGCCGGAAGCCTGACTCCCCTCGGCAATGTTCTGAACCCCGCTCCGCGCAGCCTGAACCATCTGGTCATGCGTCCGTGATTTTTTATCCACATAGCGGTCGCAAAACCGAACCGTCACATCATAAACAAGCTGTGCAATCTGATAGCTCTTCAGACTGCGGTATCCGCCGTGAGGCGGGATGAGGGTTGATTTTGGTTTTAGGGATTTATTGTCCATTTTATTATTCCTTATGTTTTATCAGTCTTATCTATCTTTATTTAAAGCGAATATTTGAAAGGCCTACCGGCCCCACTTCATTGAAAAAACCTATTTTTAAGTCAGGTTTAAGTTCAGTAAAAAGATTTATAACTTTCTTTGTATCTTTATCTTTGAAGGTATATAGAGTCCCATCGACAGTGAATGTAAAATCTTTCTTTTTGAAGTCAATCTTAATTTCTACTGGCAATATGGATTTGTCAGGTGGTGATTCAGGATCGGCAATCAATCTTTCTCTCCAAAAATATTTTTGAGTGCAGTGTAAAACACAATTGTTATATATTTGCCTATTCTCGAGACGAAGCATCTTAAAACTCCCGTCATTTACAAAATTAAAAATAAAATTGAAAACCGAGTCTTTTGGAAGCTCAAGATCTAAATTCAAAGATAGTGCATTTGATACTGGTTTGTTCCATACTAAAAAGGAATTTAATGGGGTGTTGTGCATTGTAAGATGAAGAACTCTGCTGGAGCTATAGTCTGGATTGCCTGTTATTTTTTCAAATATTTCCTTATCTATAAAAATGTACCTGTCAAGATAGCTGATAGTAGCGTTAAGCAAGCCCATCGCCATTTGTGCATGGCCAAGGTCGGTAGTCCATGCTTTTTTCGTTTGAGCCTGTGGGTGAATAAAGTTGCGATAATTTCTAAAAAGATCGTAAATATGTTCAAAATCTTTAATATCAGGAATTATGTCCTTCTCTTTGAGAAGTATATATAACTCATTTATCGAAAGTTTACCGAACTCCTTATGCTTGCCTTTTGAATTTTTAGGATAGTTTTTTGACTTTTGGATGTCTGTTTTGAAAATATTTGCTATATGCTGAAAAATTCCTTCTATGGTGCTTATTGCCAAAAAAATGATGCTGTAATTTGCATTGACAAGAAAAATTTTATCCAACTCTTTCAAACGGTCAAGCAATACTGTCCTCAAATCAATATCATTAATAAAATTTATTCCCTTTTTCGTAATTTCAGTCCGAATTTCCATGTGTAGTTTCCTTCTTATATAAATATGAAACAAACTTATCCATTAACAAAGGTAAAACAATAGCGAAAAAAGCTATTGCTGTGAGTAAAATGTTCGCATAGAAAATCTTTTCAGCACATGTTGTTTTGCATTTTTCTATATATATAAATTTACATTCTTCTGGCCAAAGAGTAAATATCGCAAGAGAAAAAACCACAAGAATATAAGCACAGCCTCCGTGCCTAAATACTTTTTCAAAATGATTAAGTTCAGCTTTTTTCTCTCCCTTGGCTCTTTTCCTGATTTCTCTAAATGGATAGCCAAATGCTTTATGCAAGCCTATTAGAATTTTCCGATATTTTAAAATATCAATGCGAAATTGCGCCGTGTAAAATTCTACTACTATCACTCCTATTAAGAGCAAGAAGCAAATTAAAATCTTTATGAGTGGTTCGTTGAAAATTCCATTGCCTTTTGAGATGAGAACTGCCACGACAGCCGAATAGAACACATATACCTGCCACAGGCTTTTCTTTAATAACTCAAGGTTAGCTGTAGCATTTTCGTATAAGAGGCAAAGCTCTCGATGGTTACGCTGCGTGTCTTCTCCCATATCAAGTCCTCCATCTTCTAAATAACTTTATACAGTTTTTATATTTATCTTCTCCCCACCCCTCTCCGAATCCTTCCCTCTCACTTCACCGCTCATCAGCTTCGGCAGCAGCGTATCCCGCAGGCGGGCGAGGGTGCGGATCTGAGAGTTATTTTGTTTAAGTTTTTCAAATAGAGAAGCACAATAGCCGTTGTACTGTTTTAATTTATCAAATGGAGCAACTTTGATTTCAGTAGAAAGTGCAAGCTCCCTATTAAGGCCAGGAACCGCTGAATCTGTATTCATCTCTTCAAAATTCAATGTCTTTAAAAGAAAATATTCATAAAATAAGCCGACTGAATTAACTCTTGATTTAATAAAATAGGTCGTATCAATGGGGAAGAAATTTTCAAAAAGATAAATTACCTTTCCGAGTGTGCCCTTTCTGCCAATAACAATGCCAGGCCCTTCAACCAAAAACTCAGAATGATGTCCAACAATGCCGCTCGATCCAACAACAGGGAATCCTTTTCCCGTTCTAATTTCTTCTTTTAAACCCTTGCCATAAACAAGCTCTATCACATCCCCCAACTTCCCCGTCTCCCACCCCTCCTCCGCATTATCCCTCTCCCCATGGGAGAGGTGAGGTGAGGGTTGAGGTGCAGCCTCAATAAACCACTGCCTGAACAGCGTCTCTGCTGATGCCTCAAGGGTCTTGTTCTGGCGGTGGAGGAGGTCTATCTTGTCGTCAAGACTGCTGAGAATTGAGGCGATGGATTTTTGTTCGGGTAAATCAGGCAAGTTCAAAAACAGGTTATTGAAAGCATCTTTCGGCACTCTTTGTCTCCCAGATGTGCCGTCAAAATTCATTTCCGCAAATGCTCTTACTTCATCCCATCTTGATAAGTAAAAAGCAAAGTCATTATCTGAAATATCCTTCTTACCCCTGAAAACAAAAAATTCTGTGGAGCCAAACCCTGTGCCGTTCTTCAAACCTGTTACTTGACATATTTTCCCATTTTCAAGGCAGGGAGTAATTCGTGCAAACAACGTGTCGCCGTCATTGAATCTTGCACCGCCTGTTAATTCTCGTTCAATACTTGGGGAACAATGCCTTTGTCCATCGCTCAAATCCTTCATTTCTACATAAGAATATTGCTCCCCATTTATCAGTTTTACAGGTGGATTGATGTTCACAAAATCAGAGAATTTATATCCCTTCCACTCACTCATTACTCACCTTCATTTTTTTCGGCTGTTTTTTTGCCTTAACAATCTTCGGCTGAGATGTGCGGCTGCTTTTGCCTCTCGCTTTCATTTCCCTTGTCAGGAGCGCCTTTTCCCGCTCTACTTCCCGTGCTAATTCTTCCTCTGTAGGCAGGTAGAGTTTGTATTTAGAAGCAAACAACCGGCGGCTTTCATTTAGCACGGAGTATTTGGCAACTGTATGGTCTTTTTCGGTGCAAAGGATAATGCCTATGGTCGGATTGTCGTCTTCACCTTTAAAGGTATCTTCATAAAGCCTGACGTACATATCCATCTGTCCGATGTCTTGATGGGTGAGCTTTCCGGTCTTGAGGTCAATGATCACAAAACATTTGAGGAGGTAATTATAAAAGACGAGGTCTATGTAAAATTCAGATGTCTCGGTATTTATCCTCTGCTGCCGTGCAACAAAGGCGAACCCTTTGCCCAGTTCAAGAATGAACTCCCTCAGTTTATCAATAATAGCCTGCTCAAGTTCGGACTCCCGAAATTGGGTAACATCGGGCATCCCCAGAAACTCAAGGACATAGGGGTCTTTTATGAAATCCTGCGGCGTTGGGGTAAGAGGAGCGGTCTTTTCCTTCATCTCTTTGATTACAGGCTTTTTGTTCCTGCTTGTCAAAAGACGCTCATAATAGAGTGAGTTTACCTGACGTTCTAATGTGCGAACGCTCCAGTTCTGCTCTGCTGTTTCACTAATATAATAATCCCGGGCTTTTTCATTTTCCACCCGCAAAAGCATTTTGTAGTGCGTCCATGTCAATTCTCTCCGCAGTGAGGAGAGAATTGGAAACCTAAGGTAAAACAGCCGCATATTCCATAAACTTTGTTCAGAGAAGCCCTTTCCAAAATCTTCAGTCAGCCTGACCGAAAGGTTTTTAATCAGGCTGCTTCCATAATCTGCTCTTTGCTTCCCACTCTGTTCCTCTTCAACAATCAATTTCCCGACACTCCAATATGCCTCAACCATTGCGAAGTTGACGGCACGATAAGCATTCTGCCTTGCTGTCTGGAGTATTTCGGCAATGCTCCAATAAAACTCTCTTCGCATTGCAGGTTGAAAACCTGTAAGTGCCTTATCTACTGATTTTTTTGGATGCTTGCTATTTGTCATATCCCTTTACCTCAATCTTCGCAAGGTTCTGCACAATAGCTTTGTTCAATTCCGCTTCTTCTGCTATCTGCTTTTCCAGTTCAGCTTTCAACGCATTAAACCTCTCCGCAAAATTAAAATCATCTTCATCATCAGGCAAGCCGATGTATCTGCCGGGTGTCAATACATAATTCAATGCCTTTACTTCATCCAATGCCGCTGACTTGCAGAAGCCCTGCACATCCTTGTAGATACCCTCACCCTTGCCCTCTCCCAGAGGGAGAGGGGTGGAGGAGGTGGTGCGCCAGTTGTGATATGTGCCTGCAATTAAGGCGATGTCTTCATCGGACAAGTCCCTGTTTCTGCGGTTGATTAAATAGCCCATATTGCGGGCGTCTATGAAGAGAATCTCTCCCTTTCTTTTCTGCTTATTCCGGCGAATGAACCAGAGGCATGCGGGTATTTGAGTATTAAGAAATAACTTTGTCGGAAGATTTACGATGCAATCAATCAGGTCGTTCTCAACCATTGCTTTGCGTATCTCGCCTTCGTTATTGGTCTTGGTCGTCAGCGAACCTTTCGCTAATACAAACCCTGCCATGCCTGTCGGCGCAATGTGATATAGGAAGTGCTGTATCCATGCGTAATTTGCATTATTCGGCGGGGGCGGGAGTTTCTGTCCGAGTACGCTCCAGCGGGCGTCATTTTGAAGCAGGTCTCCGCTCCAGTCGCTGTCGTTAAATGGCGGTTTAGCGATGATGTAATCAGCCTTCAGGTCTTTGTGAGCGTCATTGAGAAACGAGCCTTCGTTGTTCCATTTCACATTACTGCTGTCTATATGGCGGATTGCAAGGTTCATCTTTGCCAGACGCCATGTTGTCTGATTGCTTTCCTGTCCGTAAATTGAGATGCGATCTGCCGGATTAAGGGACAACCCGTTTTTCTTTTTCTTATAGTAATCCCTGTGCGCCTCTACAAACTTTTCACTCTGCACAAACATACCGCCTGAACCGCAGCAAGGGTCAAATACCCTGCCCTCGTAAGGTTCAAGCATTTCAACAAGCAGTTTTACAACACTTGAAGGCGTATAAAATTGTCCGCCCTTTTTGCCTTCAGCCAAGGCAAACTCACCAAGGAAGTATTCATAAACCTTGCCTAATACATCTTTGCTCTGCGCCTCTTTTGTGCCGAGTGCTGCGCTGCCTATAAGGTCTATTAAACCGCCAAGACTTTGCTTGTCTAACTTTTCCTGCGCATAAACCTTTGGCAATACTCCTCTGAGAGAAGGATTGTCCTTTTCAATCGCATCCATTGCATCGTCAACATCCTTGCCAATGGTCGGAAGTTTTGCCCTGCCTTGCAGCCAGTTCCAACGCGCGGACGGCGGCACATAAAAGACTTTCTCAGCGGTATATTCGTTTTTATCTTCGGAGTCTGCGCCTTCATAAGCGCCTTTGCCTTCTTTAAGTTTTTGATAGAGTTCTTCAAAGGCGTCGGAGATATATTTCAGGAAGATTAAGCCTAAAGCAACATGCTTGTATTCTGCGGCGTCCATATTCTTCCGCAGCTTGTCTGCAGCCTTCCAGAGCTTCTTTTCTAACGGTTCATTGTTTTGGTTTTTTTTCTCTTTATTAATCCGAGCCATCAATCATTTTCCTAATTTAATTTTAATTATAAACGAGGGTGTTCTTATATATTATTGCCTAAAACATACATATTTCAATAAAATCTGTCAATGAAAATCAATTGAATGCTCCTCAAGAGTGTGCCATTCGTCTAATGGCTTCCCTTCCACGCTATGTGCATAAAACCTATACAACTTTTCCCCCTAATGCAGCTATTCAACATATTTCCTGAAATGCTTCAAAAATTCCCCCGGTGTAACGATCTTTAGGCTTGAATGGATATGGATATTTTTGCCGATAAAATGCCTCCTGTCCCATGTAACAAGGAAATCAGCGCCTGAAATTACTGCTGATGCAAGGATAGGCGCATCATCCGGATTAATTACTGCTAAATATTTTGCAATATCTTTCTGAAGGGGGTCGTCAACTAATACGGGTGCAAGGAGTTCAATAAATTTCCTATATTCATTCAGCATCTCCGGCAGTTTCTCTTCAATATTCCTGTCTGCTTCAACAATAACCTGTCTTGAGACAATGAGTTCTATCAAGCCGATTTCAGCAAGCTGCAGTACAGCTCTTGCTGCGCCCTTTGAAGATGCTATGCCGGCAATCAACGCGCTGGTGTCAAGAAAAACCTTAGGCCTTTGCTTTTGCATATGCCTCTCTGGAATATTTTTTCCTCTGCTCCCTCAGATTTTTAAGAAGATTATCAAGGGTCAGCCCTTTTTTCTTTATGGCGGCTTCGATTTTTCTTGAAACCACATCACCGGTAAGCTGTTTTGGCACAAGGATAAGCACATCGCCGATTTTTAAGACATTGAGCACATCTTCTTTGCCAATACCGAGCTCTTTTCTGTATTCGTATGGGATAGTTAGCTGTCCCCTTTCTCTTAGTTTAACAACAGGCATACACAATCCCTCCTTTCTGATTATCTGATTTTCTTATTATAAGCAAATCAGACATTTATTTCAATCCCTTTGTTTCGCCCTATAATTTCTTTCCCAATATTATGTTACACGCTCTTTTAAGTTTTTCAAAAGCAGTAATTTATCTCTGCGCCTATGATACGGAGGTAATGTCAATTATTATGTGTCAGAGGGAATGCGGTTTAAAAAACACTCGGTCCAAACTGATTAAACAGTTCAAATCTCTTCTAATCCATCCTGAAAAACTGTGTGGGTTTGCTTGCATCTGAAGATTTTGTAGGCTCAAAGCCTCTTTTAAACACCTCTATTACAGGATTCTTTGTGCTGTCCGATGCGAGGAGTCCGTTTTCAGGGTCTATACTTGTAAACACAATATCCTCTGGTATTGTAAAGGCCTCCTCTGGAATCTGATTTAAGGCTGTCTTCATAAACTCTATCCAGATTGGAAGCGCTGCGCGCGCGCCTGCCTCTCCGGGCCCAAGGCTCTTCCTGTCGTCAAAGCCTACCCATACGCCAACCACAAGATTCGGCGTATAGCCCATAAACCATGCATCTGTAAATTCATTTGTTGTGCCTGTCTTTCCTGCCATCTGCCTGCCCAAAGCCTTTGCCCTCTGGCCTGTGCCGTACTGGATAACATCCTCAAGCATGTTTGTTATTAGATATGCTGTCTCTTTTGAAAGCACAGGCTCTGACTTTGTCTCTGCCTCTTCCAAAAGAACCTTCCCCTCCTTGGTTGTAATCAACTTAATTGACATTGACTCTGCCTTTATCCCCTGATTCGCAAATATCCCAAAGACAGATGTAAGCTCATGCAAAGTAACGCTGGATGAGCCGAGTGCAACAGAAAGGTCATTTGCAAGGGGGTTCTTTATTCCCACCCTCTGGCTAAAATCAATTACGCCCCTTGTGCCAACCTTTTCAAGCAATCGTATTGTGGCCACATTCCTTGAATAGGCAAGGGCGTTTCTCATGCTTATAAAGCCGTGGAATTTCTCATCATAGTTTAAAGGCTTCCAGTCCTTTTCAAGCGTCGGGTCTTCATATACAATCGGCGCATCAACAAGGATTGTTGAAGGCGAAAAGCCCATGTCAATTGCAGTGGCATATATTATTGGTTTAAAGGCAGAGCCGGGCTGGCGCTTTGCTTGAATTGCCCTGTTGAATTTGCTCTTTTCAAAATCATACCCGCCTGCCATTGCCTTTATTGCGCCTGTCCTCGGGTCTATAGCAAGAAGCGCCCCTTCAACCATCGGCTCCTGTTCAAGCGCAAAGAGCGTCTCCTTTGTCTTTGCATCAACACCCTTTACTGCAACCTTTACAATATCGCCCACTTTTAAGATATCAGGCGGTTTTGCCTTTTCATTGTATTTAAATTTTTCAACATCATTAGGGTCAAGAAGCCTTCTTCTTGCCCACTTCATATCATCAAATAGTATTCTGCCTTTTAAGCTCCTTGTATCAACTGTCGCGCCCTCATTGCCAACAGCAATCACAGTTGCGTCCAATAGTTCATCCTTGCCAAAATCAGGGGGAGGGATAATCATCCCCCTTGCCTCTTTGCCCTTCTTTATATCCTGCACCTCATCAGGCGGCCTGCGGCCAATCGGGCCCCTGAACCCCTGCCTTTTGTCCAGTTCCCTGAGTCCGTGTTTAAGGGCCTTTGTTGCTGCCTCCTGCATATCATAATTTGCTGTTGTATACACATTCATGCCGCCGCGGTAAAGCATGTCGCTTCCATAATTTGCCTCAAGGTACTGCCTCACATATTCAAGGAAATAAGGCGCTATCTCTTTGTCCTTCTTTCTCCTTTCAAAGACAAGCGACTTTTTATATGCCTCCTGATAATCCTTCTCAGCAATATATTTTTCATCAACCATCCTTTTTAACACTACCTCCTGCCTCTGCTTTGCCTTTTCAGGATTATGGTAGGGAGAATAGTCAGCAGGCGCCTTTGGAAGCCCTGAAAGGAATGCTGCCTCATGTAAGGTAATATCCTCAACATCCCTTCCAAAATATGTATTTGCAGCAGACTGGATGCCATATGCGCCATGGCCAAAGTATATCTGGTTAAGGTAAAATTCAAGTATGTCGTCTTTTGTATATAATTTTTCCAATCTGCCTGCAAGGATTGCCTCTTTTATTTTTCTCTCAAGGCTCCTTTCTCTGGACAGGAATAGCGTCCTTGCAAGCTGCTGTGTGATTGTGCTGCCGCCCTGCCTGATTTCTCCTGTAATGATATTCATAACCAATGCCCTTGCAATTCCAAAATAGTCAAGCGCGCCATGCTGATAGAACCTTGAATCCTCAACAGCAATCACTGCATTTTTTAGGTGCTTTGGCATCCTTGAAAGTGATACAGGCCTCCTCCTTTCAATATAAAACTGCCCTAATACCTTATTATTATCTGAATATATATTTGTAATAAGGCTCTGCTGGTAATCGCGGAGCGCCTCAATTGGAGGGAGTCCTCTTGTTATTTTATAGAAGAAGGCAAGTCCGGCAATAATAACAATAATGGATATTATGCCAACAGCAGTAGGAATCGGCCTTTTGCGGAACCATCTTAAAAGAAAGAAGGGGGGCTTTTGAGGAGCTTCGTCGTGATAAATAATCTGGCCTTCCTGATTATTTTCTATTTTTTGAGCATCC
>Ga0154891_1135_pt1 | contig 10752 bp, 11 predicted proteins | sample Rifle2008BG19ft_FD_105863 | JGI IMG/M metagenome (GOLD analysis project Ga0154891, IMG submission 105863) | Nitrospirae bacterium RBG_19FT_COMBO_42_15 | reverse complement strand
ATTGAGGCAGGTCTGCCAAAGGGTTTATTGAATATTGTATTCGGCTCTGGAAGCACAGTCGGCGAATGGCTGCTTGCTGATCAGAGGATTGGGCTTTACACATTCACAGGCAGCCCAAAGGTTGGCAAGAGGATAAAAGAGGCATCAGGCTTAAGAAGGGTTATACTTGAGCTCGGCTCAAATTCTGCAACCATTGTACATGATGACGCAGATATAAAAAAGGCTGCTACTGCCTGTGCGCGGGCAGGTTTTGCCTATGCAGGCCAGATATGTATATCATTGCAAAGGCTGCTTGTTCATAAAGATATTATGAACAAATTCCTTTCTGAATTTATTCCTCTTGTAGAGAATCTAAAAGTCGGCGACCCGATTGAGGAGTCAACGGATGTTGGCCCATTAATAAATAAAGAGGCTGCAATAAAGGCAGAAGAGTGGATTAATGAGGCAGCAAAAAATGGCGCAAAGCTCCTTACTGGCGGCAAGAGAAAAGGCTCTGTTGTAGCGCCTGCTGTATTAACAGATGTTGAAAGGACAATGCGCATTGTCTGCTTTGAGGCCTTTGCGCCTGTTGTATCTGTAATCCCGTATAATACAATTGATGAGGCAATTGATATTGTGAATGACTCTGAGTATGGATTGCAGGCAGGAATCTTTACAAAGGATTTAAACATTGCCTTTAAGGCAATTAAAGGCATAAAAGTCGGCGGGATTATGATAAACGACACATCCCTGTACCGTGCAGACATGATGCCCTATGGCGGAGTAAAAAACAGCGGCATTGGCAGAGAAGGCCCAAGATATGCTATTGAGGAGATGACGGATTTGAAGACAGTGGTGATTAATCTGTAATATTGCACGAATTTATTGACATACACATATAATTCAAATACAATATGTGTAGGAGACTTTTAACATGGCTAAGGTAAGATTTCAGATGTTTATTGAAGAGAGGCAGAAACAGGCATTGGAGAGGCTGCATCAACACTCAAAAATACCTGCAGCCGAGATAGTGAGAAAGGCGATAGATAAATTTTTAGCAGAATGGAAGGTAAAGAAAGAAGCGCCAGTTGAGGATGAAGCCACAAAAAAACTTCTTTCTATAGTTGGTGTTTGCAAGGGCGGGCCAAAAGACCTTGCAGACAAACATGATGAATATCTGTATGGAATCAGGAAAAAATGAAGAGGGTCTTTTTTGATACATGGGGCTGGGTGGCAATTGCACACAAAGATGACAACCATCATGCAGAAGCCAGCGCTTTTTATAAAACATTTCTTCTCAAAAAAGGTATCCCTGTTACAACGGATTATGTCCTTGCAGAAACCATAACCCTTTTAAGGGCAAAAATAGACGCCAAAAGCGCTGCCTTTTTTATTGATACATTGATTGATACAATTAAGGACAACAGAATAATATTTGAGAAGGTAGATGAAAAAAGATGGCTAAAGGCTTGGGAACTGAGCAAAAAATACCATGATAAGCCCTATATCTCTTTTTTTGATTTTTCCTCCTTTGTTATAATGAAGGAGCTTAAAATTTCGGAAGCCCTGACTGCTGATAAGCATTTTGAAGAAATAGGAATGGGATTCGGAAAGCTCTTTTAACGGATGATATAAAACAAAATAAATGCGAGCCCCTTGATAACTCACTCCTGAACAAGCCTTGAGTGTATGGCTATATGAAAAAGGAATACAACATAAAAGATTTAGATGCCTTTTTCAATCCCAAGAGCATTGCCATTGTCGGCGCATCTGGGGATGAAAGAAAGCCTTCCGGCGTTATCCTAAAAAACCTGCCTGCTTTTGGTTACAAAGGAAAACTCTATCCTGTGAATCCAAAATATGAAACCCTGTCTGGCTACAAATGCTACCCTTCTGTTTTGAATATACCTGACAAGGTTGACCTCTCCATTATTATTATCCCTGCGCCCCATGTTCCAAAGATTTTATCTGAGCACGCAGAAAAAGGGATAAAAAATGTAATTATCTCAAGCAGCGGCTTTGGCGAAACAGGAGAGGAAGGGAAAAAACTTGAGAAAGAGATAAAGGATATTGCAAAAAGAGCAGGCATCAGAATCCTCGGCCCAAACTGCCTTGGTGTTATTGACAATCATACACGATTTAATACATTTTTCCTTCCATTAGAAAAGGTTGCAAAAACAAAGCAAGGGGGGCTCTCGTTGCTTTCACAAAGCGGCTCATTTGTAGGCTTTTTCTGGGACATTGCGCCTATTGAGGATGTGGGCGTGGCAAAGATAGTGAATTACGGCAATCGTGCTGATGTCGGCGAGATAGAGCTTTTAAGATATCTGGCAGAAGATGAGAGGACAAAGGTGGTTGCCATGTATATAGAATCTGTTCAAGATGGCAGGGAGTTTATTGAATCTGCCAGATTTTGCAGCCAGAAAAAACCTGTTGTTGCGATAAAGGCAGGTAAGTTTGATAAGGGCATTGCTGCTGTAAAGTCGCACACAGGCGCATTAGCAGGCAGGTATGAGGTTTACAAGGCAGCATTTAAAAAGGGTGGTGTTATTGAGGCATTTAATTTTTTGGAGATGTATGATTATTCAAAGGGCCTTGCCATGCAGCCCTTTGCAAAGGGCAATAAGGTTTTGATTGTAACATGCGCTGGAGGCATAGGCGTTGTAATGGCAGATTTGGCGCCAAGGGAAGGGATTGAGCTTCCGCAATTTCCAGAGGATTTAAAAGACAGATTAAAAAAGAGGCTTCCAGCATATTACAGCATAAATAATCCCCTTGATTTAACAGGCAGCACTACAGACAAGGAATACGAAATGGTATTAGAGGAATGCCTTGTGAATAACCCCTTCTTTGATGCAGTAGTTGTTGTAGCACATCTTGCTGTGCCGGGATTAACAAAAGGGGTCTTTGACATTATTGCTGAAAAGGCAAAGAAGAGCGGCAGGCCTGTTGTTGTCTGCTCAACTGCCGGCGAGGAGACAATAGCCGTAAAAAGAGAGGTAGAAGAAAAAGGCATTCCTGTATATTTCACTCCTGAAAGGGCAATAAGGGTTGTCAGCGCCCTGATAAAACGGGGAAGGTCAGTAAATTCACTGAATACAAACAGGGCGACTTCTTATGTTATTAAAAATGAATTTATTGAAAAGGCAAAGACTATTATAGACGATGCAGTGCCAAACAGGGACAGGCCTCTTCTGGAGGATGAGGCAAAGGCGCTTTTAAAGAGTATTGGCATTCCTGTGCCTGAGCATTTTGTTGCGCAGGATAAAGAGGAAGCCTTTCATGCAGCAAATACAATAGGCTGGCCAGTAGCTATGAAGATAGTCTCTGCTGATATTTTACATAAGAGTGATGTTGGCGGCGTGAAACTGAATATCAAGAATAGGGACGAACTTTACAGCGCCTTTGATGCAATGATGGATGATGTTGAAAAAAAGGCTAATAATGCCATGATTAAAGGCGTGCTTATTGAGGCAATGGTAAAAAAAGGCACAGAGATTATAATCGGCGGCATAAGGGATGCGCAGTTTGGGCCTGCTGTAATGTTCGGACTCGGAGGGATATTTGTTGAGCTTTTAAAGGATGTATCTTTTGGCATTGCTCCTATTAATATGGATGAGGCAATGGAGATGATTAAGCAGATAAAGGGCTATCCGCTTTTAACAGGCTTCAGGGGAAGCCTTCCTGTTGATATTGATGCCATTGCAAAAACGATAATGACTGTTTCGGAGCTTTTGAACGGGGTTGATGATATATCTGAGATAGACCTTAATCCTGTAATTGCGTATCCTCAGGGGCTTGTTGTTGTAGATGCGAAGGTTCTGCTTTCCACAAATAAACCTCCATTGCATTAAGGAGTTCAGGCAGTGTTGCTGTCTCTAATGCAGATATGGCAACACCTTTATATCTCTTTGCTACAGCCTTTGCAAGTTTTGGCTCTATCCTGTCCTTTTTGTTGAATACCATGAGCTGAGGAATCTTATCCAATTCAAGACTTGCTAATATTTTATTCACATCCTCAATCTGCTGTTCAAACCTCGGGTTGCTTATATCAACAATATGCAGAAGAAGGTCTGCATCCTTCAACTCATCCAATGTTGGAAGAAAGGCAGTAAGCAAATCCTTTGGCAGATCTTTTATAAAGCCTACTGTGTCTGTGATTATTATTTCCCTCTCCCTTGGAAATCTTAATCTCCTTGTTGATGTATCAAGCGTTGCAAAGAGGAGGTTCTGCGTCAGCACGCTGCTGTTTGTAAGGGCATTTAATAATGTAGACTTTCCTGCATTTGTGTATCCAACTGTAGAAACAATCGGTATCTTTGCCTCCCTTCGTCTGCTCCTTCTCTGGCTTCTTCCCTTGTTCAGCGATCCAAGCTCTTTTTCAAGATTATAAATCCTGTCCTTTACCCGCCGCCTGTCCACCTCAAGCCTTGTCTCACCCGGCCCCCTTCCGCCAATGCCTCCTGTTAACCTTGATAAGGCAGTAGACCTTTCTGACAGCTTTGGCAGGAGATATTTTAACTGTGCAAGCTCCACCTGAACCTTTCCTTCCCTGCTGTGCGCCCTCCTTGCAAAGATATCAAGGATAAGCTGGGTTCTGTCTATTACCTTTAATTCTGTTATTTCACCTAATGCCTTTACCTGTGCAGGCGACAGGTTCTGGTCAAAGATTATTATATCAGCGCCGAGCTGTAAGGAAATTATTATAAGCTCCTTTATCTTGCCGCTCCCAAGAAGATACTTTGGATTTATCTGATGCGGCCTCTGAACAATGGTATCAAGCACAACAAGCTCGTCAGAGCGGGCAAGCTCCTTTAATTCCTCAAGTGACTCCTCCTGCTCTGCCTTGCCTTTAGTTGAGGCGCTTACAAGTATTGCCCTCTCTCTTTTGTCTCGCACATCATAGCCGATTGCCTTTTTAGACAGCTCATCCTCTAATGAATAAACAAATTCCTGAAAATCTATATTGTATCTATGAAACGGCAAAGGCTCATCAACCTGATATATCTTTTTCTCTGGATTCGGCGGCAAAAGATGCGCTGTGTAGATATTGCCGGGAAGGCCGTTTTCAAGAACACCAATGCCAGCAATCATATCAAGCCGCAGCATGGCAAGGTCAGTCAGATCATCCTGCGACAGAGGTTCATCTTTAAGATGTGTATGTATCAGCCGCACGCCGCGCAGCCTCCTTCTTCCAAGGCGGAAGTCTGACAAATCAGGTATGAGCAGCTCCTTTTCAGAGCCGACTATTACAAACTGGACTATACCTTTCCTGTCAGCAAGTATGCCAATCTGCCTTCCTGCTTCATGTGAGAGCTCTGTCAAATACCGCACAAGCTCAGGCGTAATAACCATCTCAGGCGGCATCCTTCTTCTATAAATATGCTCAATCCTTTTCTCAATGCCCGATTTGAGCCCGTTTGTATTTCCAAAGAGTGGTCTGATAGCATTATCTCCTTTTTATCATTATATTAAAAACAGCCCTTTGAAACAAGGGATAGTTTTATTGTGAATGAGCGCTTGACAATTTATCTTTTTTGATATATCATTATTGATATGTGGAGCTATGAGTTCTACCGCGATGCAAAGGGAAGCGAACCAGTAAAGGATTTTTTACTTTCACTTGATGCTAAGAAAAGAGGAAAGGCGCTGCAGATGATTCAGATTCTCTCAGAATTCGGGCCAAATCTTCCATTTCCATATTCCAGTCAGGTTGAAGGCAAGATCAGGGAACTCAGAGCTCATTATGGCAGAAACCTTTATCGGATATTATATTACTGTGACTCTAGGGGTGTATTTGTTCTGCTTCACATCTTTGAAAAAAGGACAAGTAAAACACCTGAAAAGGACTTAAATATAGCAAAAGATAGAATGAAAGACGATCAGAAGAAAAAGGAGGTATAAAGATGTTTAAGAAAAAAACAAGGGCTCAGTCCTTTATGGAAGAGCAGTTAAAGGATAAAGAAGTAGCAAAATCCTTCCGTGAAGGATTAGAAGGACTAAGGCTATCAGTTAAGATAGCGCAGCTCAGGGAGAGGCGTGGGTTAACTCAAACCCAACTGGCTGCTATGATGCATACCAGCACCCCTGTAATTTCAAGGTTAGAAAATGAGGGCCGCTGCACCATAGGCACATTAAAGAAGGCTGCTAATGCTCTGGGCGCTGTATTAAAGATTGATCTAATTCCCAAAGAGAAACTCAGGAAGGCACAATAGCGTGCTGCCTTCTTTTGTTAATAAAAAATCATCTCGCCACCAGCGGACAGACAGAACAATAACAAAGGGCTTCTATGCAATCTGAGGGTATCGGAAAAAAATAAGGAAGTTGTTTTTATTTTAATTTCCGTTCAGAATAGCTTTTCTCTTGACAACAAAAGGCGTTATAGGTGTTAGACATCCTTGACAGGGATATACCACTTCAGCTTCATGCGCCCAAAGTCTATCCTGAATTTTGTCAAACCCTACAGCGCCTTGTAACCATAATATAAAGTTGTCACTTAATCCTTTTTCTCCCCATTTCTATCAATATCTTATTGCTTTTTTATGGCTTTTGTATTACTTTTATATTGGTTTTGTTCAGGTAAACCCCCTTAGAAAGTCTCAGCCTTTCTAAAGGGATAAAGAACAGAAACTGTATAATAACTTGTTAACCTTCGTAGCTTTAAGATATTACTAACTATTTAGAGGTAAACAAAAAAGATGATGAAAAAAGATGCGTTAGAAAGTTTAGACGATAAAATGGAAATTGAAGTCCCAAAGGAAAAAAGATATCTCAATACAGCTTCTTATGACTATTCCGTTCAATTTTTGGTTAACCTAATGTCAGGAGACATACCTAAAATAATTTTAGAGGTTCCGTTTCAAAGACAATTTATTTGGAAAGAAGATAGAGCATCTCAGCTCATAGAGAGTGTGATAATGAATGTTCCTATTCCTCCTTTATACTTTGCTGAGGAGGAAGACGGGAGATGGCTAGTAGTTGATGGTTTGCAAAGGCTTAAGTCGCTTTTAAGGTACTCGCAAAATGAATACGGACTTAAAAGTTTAGAAATTGTAAAAGAATTAGAAGGACTTAAATACAAAGATATTCCACCCAAAGCCGAGTCATTATTAAATGATGGTTTAATGCGTATCAATGTCATTAAAAAAGATAGCCATCCAGATATCAAATATGACATTTTTATGCGCCTGAATAAAGGTTCAGTAACATTGAATTATCAAGAACTGAGAAACTGCTTATATCGGAGTCCCCTTAATAACATGGCAAAAGAGTTCGTAAGCAAGAATAAAGACTTTCAAAAAGTTTTGAAACTCAAAAAACCACACAACAGATATTTAGATGTGGAATTCATTATGCGAGTTTTTGCATTACAAGAAAAGTTAATTATCGAGAAGAAAGAAAACAAGTATATAATTGAGAATTATAATGGCAGAATGGTAAATTTCATCAACGATTATATGGATAAGAGTTCAAAATTATCAACTGAAGAAGCAAAAAAGTTATTAGACGAATTTAAAGAAACTATTGAAAAAGTTGTTGAAGTCTTCGGACATCAAATTGCTTTCAAGGACATTACAGCTAAAACACTTCGCTTTAATAAAGCAATTGGAGAATTCATTTGCATAAGTTTTCGGAGGTTCAATAAAGAAGTCTTACGTAAAAGAAAAGATGAAGTGAATAATCTACTGAGAACACTCTTAGAGGGGAATGATAAATTTAAAATATCTATTTCACAAAGAACATCAGATACAGATGTTATAAATTACAGGATTAATTATTGGTTGAAAGCATTAGAAAATGTCCTATCAGTTTGAAGCAACAGATGACTATTTTACCGCCGAGAAAAAAGTGACAACTCTCATATCATTTGCCCAAGGAGAAGGGAAAAAAGGAAATGATGAGAATAGGGAACTTTTTTTAAAATTGGGCGTAGTATTTCTTGTAACTAGATTTCAAGTCTATGTGGAAGATATTTTAAAAGAATTTAATTATAAATTGATAAAGACAAATAAAACTAATTTGGAACTTCCAATACAGCTTAGACTAAATGCAATAAAGATTCATTCTGAGAGTAAACCCCTTAATAAAGAATTGGAGAACCCTACCACGTATAATAATCAGAAGTTACGTGAATTTCATTCAATAATATCTCTTTTGGATGATTGGTGTAATGACAAGAATGTGATTCATCAAGAATTTAAGATAAATACCCAGTTTCCTTTAGGCAAACAAGGACTTAATGAGTTGAAAGGCTTATTCAAGCAAGTAGAAGGAAAAGATATTTTTGGCAATGCAAGGTTTGATATAAACAAATTAAATGAAATATTGGGCAGACGACATGATATTATTCACGAGGACAAGAATATGCAATTGACAGAAGTAACTCTTAAAGAATATAAGAAGTTTATTGCGAAAGTTGTAAAGCATATTGACAGGTACTTAAGACGAATTGTTAAGTAATAGCTATACAAAAATAGAAGCCAGAGAAAAGAGGGTCTATAATAATAAGGGGGTAAGCGGGACGCTTCCCGTATTTTTCTTGGCAACAACAAAGGTAATTGACGGTTCTATTAAAACTGCTGACAAAACCCTAACCTTGACTCCCTTTCCAAAATCAGCAAGGACTTAAATATAGCAAGAGATAGAGTGAAGGATGACCAGAAGAAAAAGAGGTATAAAAAAATTATTTTTATTTTAATTTCAGCTCAGGAGGCGTTATAGGCGTCAAGCCTAAATTGGTACATCGGCTTCATCAATTGGGTCGCCTTTCTTCGTGCGTGTATACCAGACAATTTCTCGTACTTTTGGTTCCGACTTTAATACTGCATCTATTCTTCGTATCAGCTTCTCCATCGGCTTGTGATAATCACGCTTTTCAAAAAATCCTAAAATAGGGTCATGGACTGAAAGTGTCCACTGGTGTTCTGTCCTCTGGTTTTCTGCTATTGGGTGAGAACCGATTACACTAACAAAAAAATCTACATCATCAGTTTTTGCTTTAACAAACCATACCATCTCCTCATAAGCAACTTCCGTTTCTACTCTGTCTCCATTTATTTTCTTGCTAAGCCATTCTGTCATATTCCCAGTTTCCTCCTGTACATGACGGATGGCACGACCAAGGGCACGGAAGCGAGAAAGGAGACCTACCTGTTCATCCTTAGGCTTCTCAGGTTCAAACAAGTTACAAATGAATTTGACTTCTTTTCTCATCTCTCATTATTCAGTTTGGCCTAATTACATAATAGTCGTTATAATAATTGTTTTACAATGCTATACAGAACCATGCTAACGCCAAAAATTATTTTACCCCAAAATCAACCTTTGGCGCCTCTTTTGCCGACTCTGGCGCCTTGAAATAGGCGGCCTCAGCAAAGTTAAACATCGAGGCAATTATTTTTGATGGAAAACGTCTTCTCATCTGATTGTACTCCATAACCTTGTCATTATACCTCTTTCGCTCAACTGCAATACGGTTTTCTGTTCCTGCAAGCTCATCCATGAGTTTTGAAAAGGACTGGTCTGCCTTAAGATTTGGATACTGCTCAACTATTACAAGAAGCCTCCCAAGAACAGAGGTCATCTCATTTGCCGCAGTTATCTTGTCGCCGATGCTCTGAGCGCCTGCAAGTTTTGCCCTTGCATTAGCAATGTTTTCAAATATCTCCTTTTCATGCTTTGCATATCCCTTAACAGTGTTAACAAGGTTTGGTATCAAATCGCTTCTCCTCTGAAGTTGGTTTTCAACCTGCGCCCATGCATTCTTAATCCCTTCATCCATATTTACAAAACTATTGTAATAGCCAAAAAGCCATCCCCCTAACAAAATAAAGAGAAGCGCCAATGCTATCAAAATTATGCCTGCCTTTTTCATCCTCTAAACCTCCTTTTTTGATATGATTACACAGATTATCACCAGTTGCCGCTTGCACCGCCGCCCCCGCTGCTCCCGCCGCTAAATCCATCAAAGCCTCCGCCAGAATCACTGGACCAACCTCCCCCTCCAAACCCGCCGCTGCCTGAATTCCAGAAGGTGTTATTCCTGTATCTTCTCCCCCCAACCTTCCCCTTTCCCCTCACAATTTGCATTATCATGCTTACAAGGGTTGCTAAGATAAAAAAAGCAATAATAATAATTTCTATTGGAAAACCTTGCCCAAAACCTTGTCCCCTTCTTGCCTCTTTTTTAACAGCAGGAGCAGCGCCTTCAATAGCTTCTGATAAAAGAAGCAGTCCTTTATATAATCCTTCACCGTATCTTTGGCTCTTAAAATATGGGGCTATGCCATTCCTTATTATCTCGCCTGCCCTGCCATCAGGCACCTTCTCCTCAAGGCCGTATCCCACCTCTATTTTTATCTTTCTATCCTTCATTGATGCAAGGACGAGAATGCCGTTATCCTTGCCCTTTTTACCTATACCCCACTCCTCAAAGAGTTTTACAGCCGTCTCCTCAATGTCTGCAAATCCAAACTCCTTAATTGATTGGATGGTTACAATAGCTATCTCTGCCTTTCCCTCTTTAGCAAGCCTCTCTGCAAGCATAGTCATCCTGCCTTTTGAATCAGCATCTATCACACCTGCAAGGTCATTTACATATCCTGTTGGCGCAGGAAATATCTTCTTTGCTGCATCTGCCTCTGCATACAAAAAAAGAGAAAGGATTATAGAGATTAAAATCTTCATAGCCTTCCTTCTACCTTCAGCAAATCAATCTTTTTGGATATCTCATTAAGGGAGTTAAGGTATTCAGAGATTAATGTAGAAAGCCCT
>Ga0154891_1056_pt4 | contig 11054 bp, 10 predicted proteins | sample Rifle2008BG19ft_FD_105863 | JGI IMG/M metagenome (GOLD analysis project Ga0154891, IMG submission 105863) | Nitrospirae bacterium RBG_19FT_COMBO_42_15 | reverse complement strand
CAACTCTATCAGAGGTGAAGGCAGTTTTGAGTCTGCTGTAAATGGGATAAAGAATTTGATTAAAGCAGGTATTGTTCCAACCATTACAACAACCATTACACGTCTGAACATGGACAGCGCAGTTAATACCCATAGATTTATTGCCTCACTTGGCATAAAGGCTCACCATATACTTTATCTCCATCCAAAAGGCAGGATGCAGAGGTTTATGGATGAGCTTTATATTACCTCTGATGAACTCTTCGAGGTGATGCAATCTTTGATTGAGGTATCAAAGGATACAGGTACAATAATTGACAATGCTGAATCATTTAAAGTGCGTATTTCTGGCAGGAAGGGCAGAAAGACAGACCTATGCAACTGCTGTTATGAGATGTTATGCGTTGACTCTGATGGAGAGGTGTATCCATGCGCTGCAATTGCAGGGGATAAAAGATTCAGCGCAGGGAATGCAAGGGATTATTCACTCGCAGATTTATGGCTTGACTCGCCTTTGACAAAAAGGATAAGGCAAAGCAGCTTAAATGATATTGAAAAATGCAGTGGATGTTATCTCCGCTTTATATGCGGCGGAGGATGCTTCTGCTACGGCTATTTTAACGAAGAGGTAAAAACCGGTGTGGGAAGGCTTGAGGCAGCAGACCCATATTGCAATACCTATAAGATGCTAATTGAGAATGCCCTGTGGGCACAGGCAGAAAAGGGTGTGGATAAAGAGAGCCTTAACAAAAAGAGACCTGTTATCTATAACTCAATGGGCTCTGAGATTTCAGCCTGCTCAATATCTTCAGTAAAGCAAATCAACACTGATTTTGATGCTGCCGGCTATCACTGCTCATGCGTTTTAACAGTATGAACATCTTAATCATCTTTGCAAAGGCGCCTGTTAAAGGCAAGGTAAAGACACGTCTTCAAAAAAACCTTTCACAGACAGAGGCTCTGAAACTATACAAAGGATTTTTATTTCAGACCGTGTGTATGGCCAAAAAGATTAAGAACTGCAAAAAGATTATTGCCTGTTATCCTGATAAGAATCACCCGTATTTTAAAACCCTTGCAAAGAGATTTGGGTTTCAGCTAATAAAGCAGCATGGCAGAGGCCTTGGCGATAGGATGAAGAATGCAATTACAGATATCCTTCATGATAACTATAAAAAGGTAGTTATAATCGGCTGCGACAGCCCCACTCTGCCAAAGGAATATATTGAAAAGGCCTTTAATGTTCTCAATAAGAAAAGTCTTGTTATCGGTCCCTCTTGCGATGGCGGCTACTATCTTATAGGTGTGAGAGGTGCGGTGCCGCCAATCTTTAATAATATTAAATGGGGAACAAAGGATGTACTTAAAGAGACATTAAAAAGGATTCCAAAAGAGATGCTCCCATCTTTTCATCTTCTTCCCTTTTGGTATGATATTGACACAAATGATGATTTAGAATTTCTAAACCTCCACAAAAGGATTTTAGATGCCTCTGTTCAAAAGACCAGATAGGGCATTTTTAAAGACAGACAGGCCATTAAACATTGCCCACAGGGGAGGCAGAGGTCTTTCTCCTGAGCATACAATCTTTACCTACAAAAAGGCTCTGCAGGTTGGCGCTGATGTTCTTGAATTGGATGTGCATTCAACAAAGGATAATGAGATAGTTGTAATCCATGACCCGACAGTAGACAGGACAACAGATGGTAAGGGTTTAGTGAATGAACTTACCTTATCAGAAATAAAAAGGCTTGATGCAGGATACAGGTTTGCAATTAAAAGGGGAGATAAAGAGGATTATCCTTTTAGAGGAAAGGGGCTTGCAATCCCAACATTAGAAGAGGTCTTTTTTGAATTTCCAAATCAAAGGATAAACATTGAGATAAAGCAGTTTGAGCCGCAGATAGAGGATACACTCATCTGGATTATTAAAGAGAAGAATATGACTGATAATGTCCTTGTTGTTTCTGAGAGCCATGAGGCAATAAAGAGGTTCAGGAAGATATCCAAAGGCGCTATTGCCACAGGTGCATCAGTTGCAGAAGTAAGGAGATTTGTTATCTTCACGCGGTTAAAGATAATGCCTCTTTACATACCCGCTGCCGATGCCTTTCAGATACCTGAATATCATGGCGATTATCATCTGCTAACAGAAAAGTTTATTGAAAGGGCGCACAAAAAGAACATCAAAATCCATGTGTGGACTATAAATGAAAAAGAGGATATGGAGAGGTTTATCAAGCTCGGCGTTGACGGCATTATAACAGACTATCCTGATTTGCTGAATGAGGTGATTAACCTTTTAAAATCCTCTTTACAAGAAAATATTAAAAATGTATGATTAAGTCACTTATTAATTGGTGAGAAAAAAAATGATACCTGCAAGAGAAAGATTGATTGTTGCCCTTGATGTAGATTCAAAAAAAGAGGCAGAGAGGCTTCTGGACGGATTAAAGGGGCTTATTAAAATCTTTAAAATCGGCAGCCAGCCCTTTACTGCCTTTGGCCCTGAGATTGTTGACATTGTGCATAAAAAAGGCGGGAAGGTATTTCTTGATTTAAAATATCATGATATACCTGACACAGTTGCCCGCGCTGCAAGTGAAGCAACAAGGCTCGGTGTCTTTATGTTCAATGTCCATTCCTTAGGCGGCATGGAGATGATGAGAAAGTGCTATGAGGCATCATGTGAGACAGCAGAAAAAGAGGGCATACAAAGGCCAAAGATTCTTGCAGTAACGCTTCTTACAAGCATTACCCTTGAGGCGCTTCAGAATGAAATAGGCATTAAGAGCAGGAGTATGGAGGACGAGGTAAAGAGATTGGCAAGCATGGCATCTGATGCCGGCCTTGACGGAGTCGTTTCATCACCTCATGAGATTAAGGCTGTTAGGGAAATATGCAGCAGGGATTTTCTGATTGTAACCCCTGGTGTAAGACCTGCAGGGTCTAAAATGGATGACCAGAAAAGAATCTCAGCGCCAAAAGAGGCAATAAAAGCAGGCGCTGATTATATTGTTGTCGGCAGGCCTATTATAAAGGCAGATGACCCTGCAAAGGCAGCAGAGGGAATAATCAATGAGATGGAGGAGAGATGACGCAGGAAGATATAATAGATATCTACAAAAAATCAGGCGCATTATTAGAAGGACACTTTGAGCTTAGCTCTGGACTTCACAGCCCTTCTTATCTTCAGTCTGCACTTGTGCTTCAGCATCCAGAATATGCATCAATGTTATGCAAAGAGCTTGCAGAGGTTTTTAAGGACAGAAAGATAGAGCTTGTAATAGCGCCTGCGCTTGGCGGGATTATTGTTGCCTATGAGGTTGCAAGGCATCTTAATGTGCGGACTATCTTTGCAGAGAGGGAAAAGGGGCAGTTGACCCTGCGAAGGGGATTTAAGATTAAAGAGGGTGAGCGAACGCTTGTTGTTGAGGATGTTATAACAACGGGTATATCTGTTAAAGAGACGATTGAGGTTGTAGAGAAGAACAAGGGTATGCTCGTTGGAGTGGGCTCACTTATAGACAGAAGCGGCGGAAAGGCAGAGATAGGCCATCCGTATCATTCCCTTGCAGTGCTTAATGTGCCTGCTTATAAACCAACAGATTGTCCTCTTTGCAAGTCAGGCAAAAAGATTACAAAGCCCGGCAGCAGGGATTTAAGAGGATAAAGCAGTTGCGTGTAACACCGCTATATAAAGAACTTCCGGCAGAAGGCCGTACCCCTCTTGAGATTTACGAGAAGCTGAAAAAAGGGAAACACTCCTTTCTTTTAGAAAGCATCAACGGCACACCAAAGACAGCAAGATATTCTTTTATTGGAACAGACCCGTTTATTATCTTTAAATCAAATGGCAATGAGATAGAGCTTACATATGAAGGCAAAAGATCTCTTGCAGGAAAGGATCCTTTATTAAAGCTCAGGGAGTTGATGGGCAATTTTAAGATTGAAAGGTTGAAAAATCTTCCACCATTTTTTGGCGGCGCTGTTGGATTCTTCAGCTATAACCTTGTCCATGTATTTGAAAAACTTCCTTCAAAGGCAAAGAAGGATATAAATCTTCCAGACATAAATCTTATCCTTACTGATACAGTAATTGCCTTTGACCATTTGAAGAATACTATAACAGTAATTATCATTCCTGCCATCAGGCATCTTGGCTTTGGATACAATACACTGACATCGGGACTTTTAAGGGACTGCAAGCAGGATGCAGAGAAAAAGATGGAGGAGATTGTTAATCTGATAAACAGCCCTGCAATAGCAGATCAAACCGCCTCAGTAAAAGAGGAAAAAATAAAGCCTGTATCAAATCTGACCAAGGAAGGATATATGTCAATCGTAAAAAAATGCAAAGAATACATTGCGGCAGGCGACATATATCAGGCAAACCTTTCGCAGCGGCTCTCTGCAAAGATTGGTTCTGTAAAGCCTGTAGAACTTTACAGGAGATTAAGGGAGATAAATCCTTCACCCTTCTCTGCGCTCATTGAGTTTGATGATATTGCTTTGATAAGTTCATCTCCAGAGAGGCTGATTAAGTTAGAAGGCAGGGATGTGGAGACAAGGCCTATTGCAGGCACAAGGCCAAGGGGCAAAACAGAGGCAGAGGATAAGGAGCTGCACGGAGAGCTTATTGCAAATGAGAAGGAGAGGGCAGAGCATATAATGCTGATTGATTTGGAAAGGAACGACATCGGCAGGGTGTGTGAATACGGGAGTGTAATTGTGGATGAGTTTATGACAACTGAGGATTATTCCCATGTGATTCATATTGTTTCTAATATCAAAGGGAAATTAAAAAAGGATAAGGACGGTTTTGATTTGATTAAAGCAGCCTTTCCCGGCGGGACAATTACAGGCGTGCCAAAGATCAGATGCATGGAGATAATAGACGAACTTGAGCCTGTTGCAAGGGGTCCTTATACTGGTTCAATCGGCTACATAAGCTTTGCTGGTGATATAGACTTAAATATTATAATCAGGACATTTTTCATTAAAAATGGTCAAGCCTATGTTCAGGCTGGCGCAGGCATTGTTGCAGACTCTGATCCTGAAAGGGAATACTATGAGACCCTGCACAAGGCAGAGGCGCTGTTAAAAGTGCTGGAGGGGATTTAACTACCCTATCTTCTTATACATAAATAATGCGCAGTTTGCCTTTTTTATGAATTCGTCTTTTGTCGGCGGCTTGTTGCTGAAGAAGCGCACCCTGTCTTTGCAGTTCAAATACCAATTTTCAAAATCTGCCTCGCTGATGCCATTTGCTTCTTCAATATATGCTATGAGGGTTTCTATTTCTGCCTGAAACTTAAGGCCTTGCTGTTCCATGAAACTTGTCCCTTGACCCTGTACCCTTGCCACTAATTTAATATGTCAGGTCCTTCTCCTCAATTATCATATAAGCAGGATGAAGGTTTTCTAACTTCTCCTTAAAAGAGTCGCTTAGGTTTAAGAGCTTTACCTTTAGCGAGTCGCTTATCTTCAGCCTTTCAGAAAAAAGTATATTTAAGGCAGCAGGCGTCGCCTCTTTCAAGTGTTTAAGATTGATGATTATGTCCATGCCTGTTTTTTGGGCTGTTTTTACAATCCTCTTTTTAAGCTCACTGGCATTAATCTTGTCCAATGTCCCTTCAAGCTCAATAAGTATTGCCTGTAGCTTTTCATTCTTTTTGACCCGTATCTCTAAGAATGATTCTATCTGGCTTGATACCTCTCCAACCTTCTCTTTGATAGTATTAAACGTATTCGGTATCAGGTTCTTTGTCTCAATTGCAGGCAGTTTCCCGTGCAGTTTGTTCAGTATTGGAGATAAAGGCGAAATGCCGCCCTTGGGCACCCTTATTACCATCCTCCTGTATGCCCAGTTAAAATAGAGCCTTGCTATACGGTTCTGCTTTGTTGGAAGTATGCGGTGCAGTATAGATGGTATTGAATAAAATTTGTGATATGCCCAGTGGAAGCCGTCCTGAAGCGCCTCTGGAGAGAGATTTTTTGGCTGAAATACAACATGTCTGCCGTCATAATGCGACCAGTCTTTATCAATAATTCTTCCCTCGCTTTCCAATCTCTTATAAAAACCGGTGCCTGGGAATGGTGTAAGGATGCTAAACAGGACAAGCCCAACCCTGTTTCTGTAGAGAAAATCAACTGTCCTTTCAAATACAGTTTCATCATCATTGTCAAATCCGAATATCATCCCTGCATTAATCAATATGCCGTTGTCGTGAAACAGCTTAATTGATTTTTCATAATCGCTTACTTTATTAAAAGATTTATTGGCGCTTGCCAATGTCTCCTGTGATACAGACTCAATCCCGACAAAAAGTGATGTACAGCCGCTCTTTGCTGCAAGCTCCAATAATTCCGGGTCCCTTGCCAATGTTATGCTTGCCTGGCTCCCCCACTCTTTTTTAAGCGGGATTAGCGCCTTAAAGAGCTCCCTTGCATACGCCTTGTTTCCGGCAATATTGTCATCAACAAAGATTACAAATTTGCCGTCAAGCGCAGCTATCTCTTCTACAACATCCTTGACAGGCCTAAGCCTGAAGGTGTTTCCAAAGAAGTTTGTAACAGAGCAGAAATCACAGCCATAAGGGCATCCCCTGCTTGCCTGCAGGCAGTTATTTGTCATGTATGCCCCTGGCTTTAAAAGCTCAAGCCTCTGAGGAGGAAGGCCGTCAAGAGAAGGGAGTTCATCCATTTTATAAAATGGTTTTAATTTATTCTTTTTAAAATCCTCAAGAAGGGTAAGCCATATCTCTTCTGCCTCACCGATTACAACTGCGTCTGCATGTTGTTTTGCCTCTTCAGGCATTGCTGTTGGGTGTATGCCGCCGAGAACGACTTTAACGCCTCTCTTTCTGAATCTGTCTGATATCTCATATGCCCTTGACGATAAAAATGTCATTGCAGATATGCCGACCAAATCTACATCCATATCAAAATTTATCTTTTCAACGCCTTCGTCAATAATTTTAACTTCTATATCCCTTGGTGTGTGCGCAGCAAGTGTTGTGAGGCTCAGGCGCGGAAACCAAAATGACGTTACCTCTTTCTTTGAGAAACTGTAGCAGGAATCCTGCAGCTCAGGCGAAATTAATGCTAACTTCATTACATCCTCCCTTAAAACTGATTATTAATATTGAGTATATAGCATAAGCTAATTTCACCTGTTTCGTCAAGAATTATTTTTCTATGGTTACTTTTATCTCTTCTGAATCAGGCCCTTCGTTGTAAGGAGGGGTAATTGTATCTGCAGCCCTGATAATGTAATAATAGTCACCGGGCTCTAAGCCTATGTCTGCAAAACTGCCGTTGTCTGCCTTGATCAATTCCTTATTAACAGCCGTGTCGGAATATGAACCTTTTGTTTTGCTTCTGTATATATTGTAGCCTTTAACATCCCCTTTGGACGGCTCCCATCTTAATATCACTGTTTCATTCTGTACAGATGCCTTAAATCCTGAAGGCGGGTCCGGCGGTTTAGTTGGAATTAAAATTATCTCTTCGGATTCAGGACTCAACAGCCCTGATCTTGCCTCAACTATAATCTTATAGCTATACGGTATCTTGTAAGTAAGTCCTGCGGGAAACAGATCATCTCCTTTATCAATGAATATCACGCTATTTTCTTTTATTGCTGCAGGTTCTGGTTTTTGAATATCAATTACTGCAATCTTTACAAATGCGCATCCGCAGCCCCCTGTCTCCCTGTCCCTGACATCTGCCCTCAGGATAGTAAATTTGGAGAGGTCTTTTAATTTTGTCCCATCCATATTTTTTGCGGGTATCTCCCAGCTTAAGATAGCAGATGAGTCTTTTGTGAATCCATTTATATTTGTAACCGGCGCAGGCGGAGACAGGCGGGAAACTATTGGGTCGCCCTTCCTGCCACAGGCGGAGACAGAGATAATTATAGCAATGATAATTAGGATTTTTGTTTTTTGTATGAGGTTCCACACAATAATGTTATTTGTAGTGACAGGCATAGCGGTTGCCACTACACCTGTTCAATCTCCCTAATCCTCTTCAACACCTGTTTCTTAGCTGTTCCTCCGATATGATTCCGCCTTTCAACTGCCTTTTCCAATGATGCAAAATTGAGGATGTCCTCTTTAAAATCTGGAGAAAACCTTTTCCATTCAGAAAGTGTAAGGCTTGTTAGAGCCTTTTTTTCTTTAAGGCAGTAACTGACAATCCTTCCTACAATTTCATGGCTGCTGCGAAAGGGGACCCCTTTTTGCACAAGATAGTCTGCTGCATCTGTCGCAAGGATAAGGCCGTCTGACATTGATGATTCAATCCTCTTTGTGTTTATTTTTAAACCTTTAATCATTCCACTAAACACCTCAAGAGAGGCCTTCAGTGTATCCACTGTATCAAAAAGCGGTTCCTTATCCTCCTGCATATCCTTATTATATGCAAGAGGCAAACCCTTCATAGTAACAAGCAGAGAAATGAGATGACTGTATATGCGGCCTGTCTTTCCGCGGACAAGCTCAGGGACATCAGGATTCTTCTTCTGCGGCATCATGCTGCTTCCTGTGCAAAAGGCATCAGGCAGCTCAATAAAACCAAATTCAGATGATGACCATATAATAAGCTCCTCGCTCATCCTTGAAAGGTGCATAATTATTATTGATGCGGCAGATAAAAATTCAATTATAAAATCCCTGTCAGATACTGCATCAAGGCTGTTTTTTGTTACATCATCAAAGCCGAGGAGCCTTGCAGTATATCCCCTGTCAATGGGAAATGTTGTGCCAGCCAATGCGCCAGAGCCGAGGGGCATAACATTTGCCCTCTTATAGCAGTCCAAAAGCCTATCCCTATCCCTTTTAAACATCTCACAATAGGCAAGTATATAATGGGCAAAGAGTATCGGCTGTGCCTGCTGGAGATGTGTGTAGCCCGGCATGATTACATCAATATTCTTTTTTGCTATGATAAGGAGGCTTTTCTGAAACCTGTCAATTAATGAAATAATATTTTTAATCTCGTCCCGCAGATAGAGCCTTATATCAAGCGCAACCTGATCATTCCTGCTCCTTGCAGTATGGAGCTTTTTGCCTGTATCGCCAATTAATGATATAAGCCTCTTTTCAACAGCCATGTGTATATCTTCATCCTCTATGGAGAATTTGAACTTGCCGGCATCAATCTCCTTTTCAATTGCCTTAAGCCCATTGACAATCTTGTCTGCCTCTGCCTTTTTAATTATCCCTGTCTTCGCAAGCATCTTCGCATGCGCAATGCTTCCTGCTATATCATATTTATACAATTTCCAGTCAAAGGGGATAGAGGCAGTAAAATTATCAACGAGTTTATTTGTAGATTCTAAAAACCTTCCTGACCAGAGTTTCTTCTTCATTTTTTTATCTTCAACCTCAGTGCATTCAGTTTTATAAATCCCTCTGCATCCTTTTGGTCGTAAACAGTGTCCTCTTCAAAGGTTGCAAGCTCTGACTTATATAATGATACAGGCGATTTCCTGCCGACTACATAACAGTTTCCTTTATACAGCTTTAACCGTACTGTGCCTGTGATATTCTTCTGTGACTCATCTATTGCCTTTTGGAGCATTTCCCTTTCAGGAGAAAACCAGTAGCCGTAATAAACGAGCTCTGCATAACGAGGTATCAGAGATTCCCTTAAGTGCAGCACCTCCCTGTCCATTGTAATGGATTCAACAGCGCGGTGTGCTGTATGAAGTATTGTGCCGCCGGGTGTTTCATACACGCCACGGGACTTTATGCCCACATAACGGTTTTCAACCATGTCAACCCTGCCAACGCCGTTTTTGCCGCCTATCTGGTTAAGCTCAGCAAGCAATTTTGCAGGAGAGAGCTTTTTATTATTTATTGCAACAGGATTTCCGCTCTTAAATGTTATCTCAATATATGCCGGCTTATCAGGCGCCTTTTCAACTGGCAGGCTCATTGTATACATATCAGCAGGCGGCTCTGACCATGGGTCCTCAAGGATTCCGCCTTCATAGCTGATATGAAACAGATTCCTGTCTGTGCTGTATGGTTTTGCCTTTGTTGCAGTAACAGGTATATGATGCTCCATTGCATAATCAATAAGCTCCTGCCTTGACTTAAAATGCCACTCCCTCCATGGCGCAATAATCTTTATCCTTGGATTCAATGTCATATATGTAAGTTCAAAGCGAACCTGATCATTTCCTTTGCCAGTAGCGCCGTGTGCAACTGTATCCGCGCCCTCTTTTTTTGCAATCTCTATTTGGTGTTTTGCAATAAGGGGCCTTGCAATGGATGTGCCGAGGAGATATGTCCCCTCATAAACAGCATTTGCCCGCAGCATAGGGAATATAAAATCACTGACAAACTCCTCCTTCAGGTCTTGTATGTATATTTTGCTTGCGCCTGTCTTTAATGCCTTTTTGCGTAAAGGCGTCAGCTCCTCACCCTGCCCAAGGTCTGCTGCAAAGGCAATAACCTCGCAGTTGTAATTCTCCTTCAGCCACTTAATTGCAACTGAAGTATCAAGCCCGCCTGAATAGGCAAGGACTACTTTTTTGATTTTTTCCTTATCCATTTTTTTTATATACCTCTTAACGGCAAAGTAAAAAGCTCCAGATGCAAGGCGGAGCGAGGCATCGCACCGCAGCATACATCTTAGTATGTGAGGATGCGAGGCCGAAGCGACAACACAGCAGATGGACTTTTTACGAAGCTGTTATCAATCTCACCATTACTGCCTTTTGAGTATGCAATCTGTTCTCTGCCTGATCAAAAATAACAGAATTTTTCCCCTCCAGCGCTTCCTCTGTTATCTCTTCGCCCCTGTGCGCTGGCAGGCAGTGCATAACAAGCGCATCAGGCTTTGCAGCTTTTAATAATTTCTTATTCAACTGATAATCCTTAAATATCTTCAGCCTCTTTTTATGCTCCTTTTCCTGCCCCATGCTTGCCCAGACATCTGTATATAAAACATCTGCACCCTTTGCAGCCTTTTGCGGATCGCTTAGTATTTCTATCTTGCTTCCCTGTTTTCTTGCATCCTCTATTGCTGACTTTACTATCTTCTTATCAGGCTCATATCCC
>Ga0154891_1138_pt1 | contig 11402 bp, 9 predicted proteins | sample Rifle2008BG19ft_FD_105863 | JGI IMG/M metagenome (GOLD analysis project Ga0154891, IMG submission 105863) | Nitrospirae bacterium RBG_19FT_COMBO_42_15 | reverse complement strand
AAAATAAATTATATATATCATACCATTATTTTTATTAAAGGAGAATATTTTTTTTAATTATATAGGAGTTTTATACCCTCCACATTATCCTTTCAAAGTTTTCATCCGGCACAGTCAGCAATATAAAGCCTTTTTGCGGATAACGTTCTATTTCAATATTATTTTTTTCAAGCTTTATGTTTATCTTTACAGAATCCCCTGCCTTTAAGTTTAATTCAGAAAATGGCATAGACAGCTCAATTATCTTGTCTGTACTGATGCTTTCTATTTCCTTTATCTTCTCTGTTTTGCCGTTAAATGCCCTGATAAGCGTGTATGAACTTACACCCTTTTTACCAAATGGGAACGTCAATCTGAACTCTTCATTGTCAAAGACGATGACTTCTGCCATTAAATCCTCTTCAAGTTCTATATCAAGAACAGAATCAATGCGTATAAAAAGTTTATTCAGGTCAAAGCCATAATATATCTCCTCAATAAATCTCTCTGTTTTATACATCGTGCCTCTGTGCCTGGCGCTTATTATACACCCTGCCTCAAGCCATTCAAAATAATCTGTTATCCTTCCGTCAATTATAGGCGTTATAAAACCAGTTGGCGCCTTTTCAGGACTTACCTCATGAAACTGTATAATCGGGGTTTCAAGATATGATGGCACATCCTTTTTTAGCATCCTGTAGACATTGGAAAGATGCGTCCTGAAGAGTCTGTCAAACTCCTCGTCATTATCACTGGAGAAATCATCTCCATACCACCAGAACCAGTCGCTCCCTTCTGCTATATAAATAGATTCATAGCATCTGTTTATATCATCTGAAGAATATTGGCCTGTGCCCTCTGCCTCTTTCAAGAACTCCCTTGTTCTTTTTAAATAGTCCCATCCCAGATTTTTTTCATATGAGCCTATCCATATAGCAAAGTTGCTGTTTATCCAAGAGCCTGAATGGATATTATCTAAGGCGTCAGTCGGCGGATTTTCATTAAGATAATCATTAATTCTTACAGTTTCAAGCCCCTCAGCATCTGACAGCCCTTTATAGAGGTTTCTAAGAAAATCACTGCCGTTGTTTGGATAGTTTTCCCATGGGTTTTCGCCGTCAAGTATTATTGAAACAAGATGCGGTTTGTCTGATACGGCATTCCTTATTTCGTAAAAGTGCTGGATAAGGTCATTTGCAGCAGCAGCCTGCGGGTTTTTTGAATATGTAAACCCAACAAGGTCAGAGAGCCCCTGGTCTCTGAAGATAACTGATACATCTTTATCATGGTAGACTGCCTTATAAGGCTTGTATAAATATTCTGCCTTGTCCTTTTTTCCTATTGTCCTGAATAGTATGCCTTCATCTGTAGCAGTCCAGCTAATTCCTGAGCTGCGCATCATCGGGATAATTTCAGGGCATACAGAGCCTTCTGAAGGCCACATCCCATCCGGCTTTTTTCCGAATATCTTTTCATGGCAGTCAATTGCCATTTTTATTTGAGAGGCGGCATCCTCAGGGCTGCTGAATTTCTCCGGCATCGGTTTATCCGGAAGCGAGCGTCTTGAAATCTCCGTATTATTAAGAAGCGGCATTATCGGATGATAAAACGGCGAGGTAGTAAGCTCTATCTGTCCCTTTTCCTCAGCCTTCTTATATGCAGGAATAATTTTCTTCAATATTTCCATCTGAATATCAATCATCCTCTTTTTCTCGTCTTCTGAAAAATTCCTTCCTTTTTTCTTTAGCTCTCTTATTTCTTCATATTCCTCTTCTGCTTTAAAGCCGAACCATCCAAGATTAAACCATGTTTGTAAATCTGTTATGTCCTTGTCGCCGAAGCTTTTTACAGCATCGCCTATTGTATGAGGATATATATGCCTTCCCCTTTTTTCAAGAACCCGCAGATAGCCTTTATTCGGCGATATAATTGTCTCCCAGTTTGCCATAAAGAAGTTGGTAAGGATAAATCTTCTTTCATCCTCTGTTAAATCTGAAGCAGGCTTCATTGTATATTCAAGGAATGTGTCTTTTATATTGCCTTCGGTATATTCAATGAGCTGTTTTAGCAGGGCAGGCACAAGATTAAATGTAGCCTTGATTGATGGAAATTCATCAAGTATCCTTATCATGTCATAATAGCTTTTTGTTCCGTGAAGCCTTACCCACGGCATTGACGCCCTGTTTGTTAAAGGATCAATATAATAGGGCTGATGCATGTGCCACAGAAATGCTATTTTGAGATGTTTGGTCATAAAAATCTAAGATTTAACGGCAAAGTAAAAAGCTCCAGATGCAAGGCGGAGCGAGGACTCGTACCGCAGCATACTATTTTGTATGTGAGGATGCGAGGCCGAAGCGACAACGCAGCAGATGGACTTTTTACGAAGCCGTTTACTCAAGGATTGTTCCTTTTGATATTACTACTATCCCATTCGGCGAAACATAGAATTTTTTCTTGTCCTCTTCAATATCATAGCCTATGTGCATATCAGGCGGAATCTTTACGCCCTTATCAATGATTGCCCTTTTAATCTTTGCATATCTTCCGATTTCAACATCTTCCATTAAGATTGATTCTGTTACAAAGGAATAGCTGTTTATCCTGACGCGGGGTGATAGGATGCTTTTATCTATATGTCCGCCGCTGATTATGCATCCCTCGCAGACCATGGAGTCTGTTGCAATCCCCATCCTTTGGCCTTTCTCTGCAAAAACAAATTTGGCAGGCGGGTAAGACGGATAGTATGTCCTGATAGGCCATTTATAGTTGTAAAGATTAAAGAGAGGCGTAACAGTTATCAGGTCCATATTGGCAGTCCAGTATGAATCTATTGTTCCCACATCACGCCAATAGCCCCGCTCAGACTTGGACATGCCCGGTATTATATTAGTCATAAAATTATAGGCAAAGACATTTCTTTTGTTAATCATAGCAGGCAGGATATTCTTGCCAAAATCGTGAGAGGAGTCTTTGTCTGCCGCATCTTTTTCAAGCGCTTCTATCAATATTTTTGGATTAAAGATATAATTCCCCATTGATGCAAGCGCCTTCTTGGGTCTTCCTGGTATGGACGTTGGGGCCTTTGGTTTCTCTTCAAATCCCTTTATCCTCCAGTCTTTTTCAACCTCAATTACGCCAAAGGCAGAAGCCTCAGAAACAGGGACAGGCACAGTCGCAACTGTTACATCCGCCTTTTTTTGTATATGATAACGGAGCATCTGGCCGACATCCATTTTGTAGATATGGTCGCCCCCAAAGATACAGACATATTCAGGGTCTTCATCACGAATAATATTCAGATTTTGATATACTGCATCTGCTGTGCCGAGGTACCAGTGGGCGCCTTTTCTCATCTGTGCGGGCACAGGGTTAATATATTGTCCTACTACAGAGGATAGCTGCCATGCACGGTCTATATGCTCAATCAGGGATGACGCCATGATTTGAGTTAATATCTTTATCTTGAAAAAACCGGAATTGACAAAGCTGCTTAAGACAAAGTCAATGATGCGGTATCGGCCTCCAAAAGGGACTGCCGGCTTTGCCCTTTCTTTTGTTAAAGGCTCAAGCCTTGTGCCAGCCCCTCCGGCAAGTATCATTGTTATTACATTGCTCATTTTCCCACTTTTCTGTAGAGTGTCCTTTTATTTATTCCTAATATTTTTGCTGCCTTGTTCTTATCGCCGTTTACCTCTTGTAACACGCTTTTTATATAAAATCCTTGAAATTCATTTAACCGCATTTTCTTCTCCACAGCTCTTTTTAATATATCAGCATCATTTTTTTGCAGATAATCAGGCAGGTCTGTCGGCTGTATGACAAAATGCCTTGATAAAGCAACAGACCTTTCAATTACATTCTCAAGCTCTCTTACATTTCCTATCCAGTTATGCTTTATTAATATATCTACTGCCTCTTTAGTTATCCCTTTTACTGCTGTATTCATCTCAAGGGAATATTTTTTTAAGAAATATTCCGCTAAAATCGGTATATCCTCTTTTCGCTCAGCAAGGTTCGGCAGCTTAATAGGTATTACATTGAGCCTGTAATAGAGGTCTTCCCTAAACCGATTTTTATTAACCTCACCTTCAATATCTTTGTGCGTAGCAGCAATGATTCTTGTATCAACCTTTTTGAATTCATTTCCGCCGACAGGCCGTATCTCTTTATTTTCTATAACACGCAGAAGCTTTGCCTGAAGGTTCAGGCTCATATCTCCGATTTCATCTAAAAAGATGCTGCCTCCGTCTGCCTCTTCAAAAAGCCCTTTTTTTGTGATATGCGCGCCTGTAAATGAACCTTTCAGATGCCCGAATAGCTCGCTCTCAAGCAGGCCGTCAGGTATGGCGCTGCAGTTTATCGCGATAAACGGCATCTTTTTTCTCGGGCTGTTAAAATGAACTGCCTTAGCTACAAGCTCCTTTCCTGTTCCGCTTTCCCCGTATATTATAACGTTGCTGTTTGTCGCAGATACCCTTTTAATAAGCTCAAAGACCTCATGCATTGCCTTGCTTCTTCCAATTATATTTTCAAATTTATATCTCTTTTCAACAGCCTCTCTTAAAAGGAGATTCTCTTTTTTTATTCTTTTTTCTTCAACAGCCTTTTTAATTATGACTTCAATATCTGACAGTTTAAACGGCTTTGTAACAAAATGGTATGCCCCTCGTTTTATTGCCTCTACCGCTGTTTCAATTGTTCCAAAGGCAGTGATTATTATTACTACAGCATCCTCTCTTATCTTTTTGACAGCATTTAAAAGTTCAAGGCCGTTTGTTCCCTTCATCATCAGGTCGCTTATAATAAGGTCATAGTCAGTTTCTTCAACCTTTTTTATGGCATCATTGGCATTAGAGGCTGAGGCAACCTCATATCCTTTCTTTTTGAGATAATCCCTCAGTAATTCAATAATCTCTAATTCGTCTTCAACTATCAGGATGCTTTCCATATTATTCCTCTGCGGGCAGTCTTATAATAAATGTTGTGCCTTTACCGACGCTGCTTTTTACCTCAATATCGCCGCCGTATTCTTCTATAATGCTTTTTGTAATTGCTAAGCCGAGGCCTGTGCCCTCACCTGACTTTTTTGTAGTGAAGAAGGGATCAAAAATTTTATTAATATGTTTTTCTTCTATTCCGCAGCCGGTATCAGATATCTCTGTGCAGATAAAAGAACGATGACGGGATGGCATAATTTCAGGTTTGGCCTCTTCCATGATTAAATAGGTTCTCAATGATATCTTTCCGCCTTTTTGCATTGCGTCAAGAGAATTTGAAATGATATTAATAAATACCTGCTGCAGCCTGTGCTGGTTAATTTTTATGAATGGAAGATTCTCGCCAAGAAAGGTTTCAATATTTATGCCGCTGTTTATAATCTTTCTCTCCATAAATGCGAGCATATCGCTGATAACATTGTTTATGTTTACATTCTCTATCTTTGTCTTTTCGCTGCCCGCAAGTGTTAGAAGTCTCTTTACTAATTCTGTTATCCGTTCAATCTGCGAAATGATTACTTTAAGATTTTCTGACCTTATATCAGCTTCGCCGAGCTCAGATAGAAGATATTCCGCCCTGCCTGAAATGATATTCAGCGGTGTCGCAATCTCATGCGCTAATCCTGCTGTTAATTTTCCAATTGCAGTGAGCGTCTCCATCTGAATAAGCCTGTCCTGTATTGCCTTAAGCTCTTCATAAGCCTGCTCTTTTTCTTTAAACAAAAGCGCATTTTCTATTAATGTGCCTAGATGATTGCTTATTGATTCAAGAAGATTTACCTCTTTGATTATAGGATTTGGGCTTTCAAGGCAGAGTATTAATAAACCCATAACCCTCTCTTTTGATTTTAAAGGCATAAAAATGCAGCCCTTGATTCCCTTTATTTTTGAGACATTCATTATCTCGCAATGAGAAGATGAGATATCATTAACTATTATTATCTTCTTTGTATTAATAGCTTTTCCTGCAGGTCCATTGCCTATATCTATTGTCTTAACCTGCCTGACAAAGTCTTCATTAAGGCCGCGGTATGTTATTGCATCAAGCTTATTATCATTAACAAGGTAGACTATGGATTTCTTAATATTTAAGAGGTTTAGTATCTCTTCCTGCGCAGTGTTTAAAAGCTCTTCTAAGTGAAGAGGCCTTCCAATAGCTATGGCAATGTTATTTATCGCTGCAAGCAATCTATTTTTTTTGGCGAGGGCATTCAGCATCTTCCTTTTCTCAGAATTTTTGTCAGATACTGCAATGCCCTTGCTTATTTTAGCTGACCTTTTAGATGCCATCAGTGATTTTGTCAGTAATTATTTGTCAACGATTGTTACCTTCTTCATTACATCTCCAACCCGGATATTGTTTACTATATCAAGCCCTTCTATAACCTTTCCAAATACTGCATAGTTCATATCAAGGAATGGGGTGGAAGCAAGTGTGATGTAGAATTGGCTTGATGCGCTGTTTGGATCATTTGACCTTGCCATTGCCACAGCGCCTGCAGAATCGTGTTTAAGCTTTGGCGTGACCTCAAGCGGTATTGTTTTTTCAGACCCGCCTGTGCCGTCTCCTTTAGGGTCCCCGCCCTGTATTACAAAACCCGGCTCTACCCTGTGGAATTTAAGATTAGTATAGAAGCCTTTATTTGCAAGGTCTATAAAATTCTTTGCTGTGATTGGCGCGTCATTCTCAAAGAGTTTAAACTTGATTGTCCCCTTATTGGTTTCAATTACTGCAAATCTCTCTTTCTTCTGCGTCTGCATCTTCTTTTTCTCCTCTCCATAGGAATTATTTAATACAAAGATTACTGCAAGAAGACTTAAAGCAACTACTATAATTTTTTTCATTTGGATTCTGCTCCTTTCAGGAATAATTAACAGGGGCTTGCCCCTATAATTTAATATAAGGATTATATGTTTATATATACTGAAATGTCAAATAAAAATTATTTACTTTATTGATGATATTATAATATAATATGATAGTTTTGATAATGGAATTTTTGAAATATTTGGAGGTCCGGCTTAATGTATAAACATAATAGAACGCAATGGTTATTGTATTCTATCTTACTTATCTTTATAGGTTTAGTTATAGGATTTGTTTTTTCTGCGCAATATGGCCTGATTCCCTTTGGACAGGCAAAGGAGAGCCAGCCTGTTCCGCCAAAGGTGACAGAACAGCTTGCGCAGACAGGCCAGGCGTTTGTTGAGATAGCAAAGGCGGTAACGCCGGCGGTTGTTAATATTTCTACTGTAATCAAATCCCCGAGCCAGCAGGCCTCTCCTTTTTTTGATGACCCTTTCTTTAGAAGATTTTTTGGAAATGAGTTTCAAGAATTTGAGCCAAAAAAGAGGCCTGGACTTGCATCAGGGGCAATAGTATCTTCAGATGGATATATAGTTACAAATAATCATGTTGTTGAGAATGCAGAGCAGATTAAGGTTTTATTGTCTGATAAAAGGGAGTTTAAGGCAAAGATGATTGGCGCAGACCCAAAGACAGACATAGCAGTTATTAAGATTGACGGCGATAATCTCCCAACAATTGCATTGGGCGATTCTGACAAACTTCAGGTCGGCGAGTTTGCCATTGCTGTAGGAAATCCATTCGGTTTAAATCAGACAGTTACAATGGGCATAATAAGCGCTGTTGGGAGGGCAAATGTCGGTATTGCAGAATACGAAGATTTTATACAGACAGATGCAGCCATCAATCCCGGCAATTCAGGAGGGGCGCTTGTGAATATAAAGGGAGAGGTAATAGGCATCAATGCCGCAATCTTCAGCCAGAGCGGCGGGTATCAGGGAATCGGTTTTGCCGTGCCCTCTAATATGGTAAAGGCAGTAATGGACAGCCTCATTAAATCCGGCAAGGTAATCAGGGGATGGCTTGGGGTCTCTGTACAGCAGTTGAATGCAGAGCTTGCCAGTCAATTCGGCCTGAAGGAGGCAAGAGGCGCATTGGTAAATGATATTGTAAAGGGGAGCCCTGCAGAAAAGGGCGGGATACAGCGCGGTGATATAATTATCAGCGTTAACGGCAAGTCTATTGAAGATTCAGCGCATTTAAGAAATATTATTGCGCAGATGCCAATTGGGACAAAGGTCAAGATTAAAGTGATTAGAGATAAGACGGAAAAAGAAATAGATATTACAATCGGGGAACTTCCGAAGGATATAGCCAAAATGGGCAGGGGTATTGAAAAGGATGATGGCGATGCGTATAAAAATGTTTTTACAGGCATTAAGGTTGAAAATATAACGGCTGACATTGCAAAACAGCTTGACCTTCCATCTAATACAAAAGGGGTTATAGTTGCTTACATTGAGCCCGGGAGCCCACCAGCAGTTGCAGGCATGCGAAGAGGCGATGTGATACAGGAGATTAATAAGAAAAGGATAAACAATACTGCTGATTACAGGAATATTGTTTCAAAGATTAAAAAAGATGATACGGTATTGTTGTTAATAAACAGACGCAGCAATACTTTGTATTTAACAATAAAGCCGGAATAATAATTACGGCTTCGTATAAAAAAGTGAAACGGAGATGCGGGGAAACTGGGAATCGGAGATGTTTCACTGTTTCTCCGATTCAGTATCTTTTTGCATGTAGGGCTTTTTACTTTGCCGTATAAATCTGAAATTCAATTAGGAGTAATAATTTTAATAAAAGGGAGAAGGACTCATGGCTATTAATATTATACGAGTAATTTTTGTTTTGCTTTGCGTTTTAATTGGAGCTGTCACATATTCAAGGTATGAAGGACTCGCTGGCTTTTCAATTAAAGGCGCTTTGATTGGCGCTGCAATAGGTGCGATTGGCATCATGATTGAAATTGCCTTAAAAAGGGTGCCTGTAAAATATATCAGCGGCGCAGTTATAGGCGGAATAATAGGATTAAGCGCAGCATATCTTATTTCAGCGCCTTTTAACTCAATCTTTCATGAAAATCATGGTATAATTATTTTGGTAAAAGCCTTTCTCATAGGGATAATGACCTATCTTGGCATAGTTATTGGGATAAAGATAGGCAGCGAGGTTAGGCTTTCAAACCTAACAGGCATTGCCGGCAGCCCTGCTGCTACCTACAGCACAAATAATAAGATACTTGATACAAGCGTTATAATTGACGGAAGGATTGCAGATTTGTGCGAGACAGGATTTATGGAAGGGGTGTTTGTTATTCCAAGATTTATCCTTGTTGAACTTCAGCATATTGCAGACTCATCAGATTCATTAAAACGCGCAAGGGGAAGAAGGGGGCTTGATATCCTTCACAGGATGCAGAAGATAGCAAATATAGATGTTAATATTGTTGATGAGGATTTTCCAAACATAAAAGAGGTGGATTCAAAGTTAGTTGCCCTTGCAAAGAATACGAAGGCAAAGGTTATTACCAATGACCTGAATCTTAATAAAATTGCAGAGCTTCAGGGTGTGACAGTACTTAATATAAATGAGCTTTGTAATGCCTTAAGGCCGGTAGTCCTTCCAGGCGAGACAATGAAGGTATTTATACTCAAAGAGGGCAAAGAGCCGGGTCAGGGGGTTGCATATCTTGATGATGGGACAATGATAGTCGTTGATGAGGCGAGGAGATTAATCGGCAGAAATGTTGAGGTGATTGTTACAAGTGTTCTGCAGACAACTGCGGGAAGGATGATATTTACAAGATTAAGAGAGGAGAGCGACAGGGAAGAACTGCATTATGCAAAAGGATAATGGATTATGGCCGGTAAAAAGAATTATAAGGTAACTGCCTTGATCCCTGCCGCAGGCATGGGAAAAAGGATGGGCAAGGATAGGCAGAAGCAGTTTCTTATGTTTGGCGATATGCCTGTGCTTGCGCATACATTAAAGGTATTTGAAGAAGTAGATGAGGTCACTGAGATTATTGTTATTGCGCCTAAGGGTGAAGAGGGGTTTTGCCTTGATAAGATTATTGAAAAATACAGGATACACAAGGTGACAAAGGTTATAGCCGGCGGAAAAGAAAGGCAGGATTCTGTATATAATGGTTTAAAACTGCTTTCTGATGATACTGACTTTGTTATTGTCCATGACGGAGTAAGGCCTTTTGTCAGCAGTGATGTTATAAAGCAGGGCATTGAATTTGCAAAAAGTTTTGACGGCGTTGTTGCGGGGATCCCTGCAAAAGATACTGTTAAAAGGGTTTCAGATGATATGTTTGTTGAGGCAACAATGAATAGGGCTCATTTATGGCTTATCCAGACCCCGCAGACATTTAAGTATAAGATTATAAATGAGGCGTATAACAAGGCATACATCAATGACTACTATGGAACTGATGATTCCTCTTTAGTGGAGCGTCTCGGATATAAGATAAAGGTTATTATGGACAGCTATGAAAATATAAAGATTACCACGCCAGAGGACATGTTGTTTGCAGAGATGATATATAAGAATCGGTTCGGCAAGCTCACGATGTACAGGGGAAAGGGATGATAAGGGCAGGCATTGGCTATGATGTCCATTCTTTTATAAAAGATAGAAGTCTTATAATAGGCGGCGTAGAGATACCCTTTGATAAGGGTCTTTCAGGTCATTCAGATGCTGATGTCCTTCTTCATTCAATATGCGATGCCCTGCTTGGCGCAGCAGGAGAAGGTGATATTGGCAGACACTTTCCGAATACTGATTTAGCATATAAAGATATATCAAGCCTTGAGCTTTTAAAGAGATGTGTTAAGATTATTGGCGAAAAAGGCTACAGTATAGTAAATATTGATTCTGTTATAATTGCAGAGGCGCCAAAGTTTTCACCATATGTTGACAAGATGATTGATAAGATTTCAGATGCTGCAAAAATCTCAAAAGGCGCTATAAATATAAAGGCGACTACTAATGAGAAGATGGGGTTTATCGGCAGGGGAGAGGGGATAGCAGCGTATTCAGTCTGCATCTTGCAAAAGATCACGGCTTCGTAAAAAAAAATGAAACGGTGAATCGGGGAAGCGGAGCTTTTTACTTTGCCGTTTAGTAAAGCAGAGGTAAAATCATTATATGTTTGATAGATTAAGAGATGATATTAGGGCGGTTTTTGAAAGGGACCCTGCTGCCACAAGCTATCTTGAGGTTATATTAACATACGCAGGCCTTCATGCAATACTCTGCCACAGGGTTTCACACTGGCTATGGGAAAGAGGGGCGCCGTTTATCCCGCGATTCTTATCACAGTTCTGCAGGTTCTTTACCGGCATTGAGATACACCCGGGTGCAACAATCGGCAGGGGATTTTTTATAGATCACGGAATGGGTGTTGTAATAGGCGAGACATCAGAGATAGGCGATAATGTTACACTCTTTCAGGGGGTAACCCTTGGCGGAACAGGGAAGGAGCGGGGCAAAAGGCATCCTACAATCGGGAATAATGTTGTTATCGGCACAGGCGCAAAGAT
>Ga0154891_1061_pt2 | contig 11786 bp, 11 predicted proteins | sample Rifle2008BG19ft_FD_105863 | JGI IMG/M metagenome (GOLD analysis project Ga0154891, IMG submission 105863) | Nitrospirae bacterium RBG_19FT_COMBO_42_15 | reverse complement strand
CTCAGACGAGAGGGAGGAGATATTCAAGATACACTTGGAGAACAGGGGGCAGAATATTAATCATCTGAATCTTAAGGAGCTTGCGCAGAACAGCCAGGGATATACAGGCGCAGAGATTGAGCAGGCAGTAAAGGATGCCATTGTCGCCACATTTAATATGTTTCATGAAGGAAAAGATACAGAGGATGCCGAGAGGGTTATTGAGGGACTTTCCAATCTGAAGGCTGCTCAGAATGTCCTCCTTGCTTCGCTAAGGAATATTACACCCCTCTCTGCCTTGAAAAAAGAGGAGATAGATGAATTAAGAAACTGGAGCCACAGGAGGGCAAGGCCTGCATCCAAATCACTCTTTATGCAGAGGGTGGAGAAGCTCGGTGATTCAGAAAAGAGGATTATTGCAATCCATGAGGCAGGACATGCCTTGATGATGTGGCATCACTTTAAAAAGACGCCTGTGTTTGTGAGCATAGACAATTACAAGAATTTTGACGCTTATCTGCCTGTGGATGAGACAATGGAGAATCTCTTTACAAAAAGGGACCTTGAAAAAAATATAGGGATTATAATGGGCGGGATGGTTGCTGAAGACGAAGTCTGCGGCAATGACTCAAAGACAGTCGGCGCATCGCACGACCTTATGGAGGCGACTGCTATTGCAAGGAAGATGGTGGTTGAATACGGTTTTGGCGAGGCCATAAAGAATACCAGCCTTATTGCCCTGCAGGATTTTGCCTTGACATCAGGCAAGGAGATATTTGATGATGTGCAGAAGATATTGGACAATGTAAAAACAGAGACAGAGGGGTTCATCTCAAAGAATAAGGAGCTATTGAACTGCCTTGTCAAAAAACTTGAAGACAATGTCCTTATGAACGGCGATGCTATTGCAGGATTTTTTAATGAAAATCCATTGAACTGAAGGTGATGCAATGTCTTTTTATGCTAAAATAAAAACAGAGCTGGCGAACAAAAAGTATATTATAGCTGCTATAGAGGAGATGAAAAGAAGGGGCGAGCTTACGAACTATCAGATAAACGAAAAAAAAGAAAAGATAGAGATTGACAGGGAGGGCGATCTGCTGGCGATAACTAAAGAGAAGGCAGGGAATAACTTTGAGGTTTCCGGAGATTCGCGGGTTGCCAATGCCTTTACAAACAGGCTTAAACAGTTCTATGCCTATGAATCTATCAAGGACAACCTGCCGCTTGATTTTGAAATTGCAAAAGAGAGCGAGGAGGCAGGGGAGATAATAATACATTTAAAGGGGTGATAGGCAGGATAATCTATGGACAAAAAAATAAAAATAAAAATCACCTCAGACGGCAAGGTGGAGATAGACTCCTCTGTGTTTAATGACTGTAAGGATGTGGCAAATCATCTGACAAGGCTGCTCGGCAGGATTGAAAAGTTTGATGCAAAGGATGATCTTGGGGCCGAGGCAGAAGAGAGAATTAAGATAAAGGCAGATGAGTAGTGTAATTAATATCCACTCAATAATACCATCCTCAAGGGTTAACGGCCCTGGCAGCAGGATGGTAATCTTTTTTCAGGGCTGTAATCATAATTGCCCGTGTTGTTTTAATCCTGACACCCACTCCTTTGATAAAACAGATATATACACACCAGAAGATATCTTTAAAAGGCATCTCAGGCAGGGTGCTGAAGGCATAACAGTAAGCGGCGGGGAGCCGTTTTTGCAGGTTAAAGGCCTTTACACTCTTTTAAAGACAGCAAGATATAGCTATAATCTTACAACTGTTGTATATACCGGGTTTGAATACAATAATCTGAAAAAAGACATAGATTGCAGATCATGTTTTGAGTTTGTAGATGTGCTGATAGATGGAAGATACGAAGAGTCAAAAAAAGAAAATACACTCCTCGCAAGAGGCTCAACAAATCAGAGATTTTATTTTTTTACCAGCAGATACATGCAGAAGGATTTTTATATGCCTGCAAAGGCAGAGATTATCATTGGAAAGGATGGCATAATTAGAGAAACAGGATTCAACAGGATTGCCATCAAGCAGGAATGATGATGATTAGCATAAAAGAGTGCATGGAGAAGATTGACAGCTCAGATTCTATTGAGAAGAAGCTGAACTCTGTAAAGGAGGCTATTAATACAATAAGAGATATTAAAGAGCCAAAAAACAGAAAGGATTCTTTTTTAAATATTGCGGCCAGGTTTCCTAAGACATCTGAATTTCAGGCTCTTTACATAGAGGCAATAAATGAGGCCATTGACGCAGCAGATGCAATCCCTGATAAGCAGCACAGGATACATGCCCTTCTCTGCATAGCCAATGAACTGTCTGGGTCAGCAGAGGCTAATCCCCTACGGCTCAGGGCAATGAGGCTTGCCATGAATTTAAGGGAAGCCCCTGATAATGCTCCTTACAGCAGCGAATATCTTGAAGGCATTGCAAAGGAGCTTCCAAAGAGCAGTGATTACTCATTCTACAGGCAATATACCCTGCTCGGTGCAGCAATGATGCTCCCTAAAACAGGGGAGTTTCTTAAATTATATAAAGATGCAATAGAAACGGCGATTGCTGCGACAGATGTTATTGTAGAGCCGTCCTATAGAAAATATGCCCTTATCTATATAGCAAATGAACTCCCAAAGACGCCTGAGTTTCAGGCGCTGCTTCTTAAGGCGCTGGAGAAGGCGTTTAAGGCTGCAGCTGATATAATTGACCCTCTTATTAAAACATATAACTTAATTGACATACTAAATGATATCCCGATAGCCTCGGAGTTTTTCCCCATTCTTCAGCAGATATTAAAAGACATCCTCAGCCTCTTTTCAATGAAGATGATGTTTAAAGGCATAAATGCAACTGAGATTATTGACTATATACTTGTTGCTGAGGAAAAGGGAATTAATGACTCCAAAAAGGAAAAATATACTAAGGCAAGATATGCTTTTATGCTCGCAAAGGAGCTTGAAAGATTTGGTTTGCTATTAAGTGATATTCGGTTTATTGAGATCCTGAAGCCTTATACTCATGTATGGGTTCAGCCAAAGGAGCTGAGGCTTGCCAGTAAAAAGATAGTTGACCGGCTTGAAGGACTTCAAAACACCTATCATGGAAAAGAGATAGAGAGGCCTCTGTTCGTAAAAGAGGTTTTCCATGCCTCTGATGCGCATTATCCTGAAAAAAAACAGTCATCATCGGCAAAGGAGTGCCTGTCAATAGATATTGGCGCAACAAATACGGTAATTATGAAAAGGCGCCGGGACAGTCAGCCGGAATTTATTTCATTAGAAGCGATCTCAAGGCAGTACGGCGATGTCACTATTATCCCGACTCTTCTTGATAATAAGTCAAATACCATTGGAACCGAAGCAGTTATTCCCAGCCCTGTTACTGATTTCAAGAAGATGCTCTTAGAAGGAAGACCAGAAGGCAGAGAATACATGGAGAGGTACCTTAATATCCTCTATCAGCATCTTAAAAAGGAGATTGAAAACCCCGGATGGTTTTCAATATTTTCAAATATTGCAGCAGACAGAATATATGTTACTGTTCCAGTCGGCTTTCCTGATTACAAGAGGAATCTGAAAGAGATTATGCAATGGATAATGAGAGGGGCAGAAATAGAATTTCTTGAGGAGCCTCTTGCAGCAGCCATTGGCTATCAGGTGGCAGAAGAGAGGGACAGGATTGTCATGGTAATTGATTTTGGCGGCAACACGCTTGATGTGATGATGCTTAGGCTTAATTTAAATGATGTCCATGTAATAGCAAAGCCTGACAGGTCCAAGATGCTGGGCGGCCGCGATATTGATATCTGGCTTGCAGAATATCTGTCTGAAAAAATAGGAATGGACAATGAAAGCCTCTCAATGGAGCTAATCAACAAGGCAGAAGAGATAAAGATAGCTTTAACAAACAGCAGGGAGTCTTCATTTCAATGGAATGGCGCTGAGGTCTGCAGGGTCAGCATAGATGATTTTGAGGAGATATTGGCTAAGCATGATTTTTATAAAACAGTAGACCGCGCTGTTCTGTATGTTTTACATAGGGCAAAGAAGATCGGCGTAACAAAAGAAAAGATTGAGGCAGTTCTATTAACAGGAGGCTCTTCCCTGATTCCATCATTTAAGGAAAAGATTGAAGCCATCTTTCCCGAACTTCATCAGAAGAATGCAATATATAATCACAGTCCATTTTCAGCAGTAGCAATGGGGGCTTCATTATATGGGATGAGGAATGTAATTGACAGGCACCTTGGCCTTGGTTATGCCATTCGTTATACAACAAAACATAAAGAGAATCCTTACGCCTATGAGATTATATTTGAGAAGGGGGAGCCATTTCCATTTGAAAAGACCTTTAAAATAACCCCTGCAATGACATTGGGCGAGCAGAGGGATATTTATATTGAGCTATTTGAAGCGCCAGAAAGCTGCATTGTCCGAAGATGGGAGAAGGAGGGAGAAACAGAGATTATAAAACAGGTGATTAAACCAGCAAAGGATATAAACCTAAAAGGTTTCAGCATAATAGCCCTATCTTTTGATGAGCCGCTAAGGGATGAGATTAATATCACATTTTTTGTTAATGATTCAGGGCATCTGATGCTAAGGTATGGCAAAGAAAATAAAGAAATAAAAACAGACATAAGATTGCAGTAAACCCCATTAGAAATCCGCATCCTCCTCCCTGCCTTATATGGTAGATTTCCAGACAGAAAAGTGGTATACTCGCTATGTTTTCGGGAGATTTGGGTGAAAAGAAAGAGAACTAAAAGCCATAATTATATTGAAGGAATCAAGCGCTGGTTTAAGCTGCACCATTTCAAGTTAATCAGGCTCAATGATACGCCTGAGAATATTGCGTGGGGCGTGGTAATCGGCATAGTCGTCGGCATAACGCCGACCTTTGGCCTCGGCATTCCCCTTACAATTCTTTTTGCATACCTTTTTCGCGTAAATAAATTCTCAGGCATTATAGGCCTTATTATGGTTGGGAATCCATGGATAGCGTCATTTGTCTGGGTCGGAAGCTATACAATAGGAGCGGTTATCCTCGGAAGCAACGGAAATAAGGCAATAAAGGAATTCAAAACAATCGGCGACCATGAGATTGACATAACAACATTATTAACCAATGACTGGTCCATATTAATCTCAAAGATAGTTCAGTTGACCAAAAGCATCGGTCTGCCATATCTTCTTGGAAATCTCATCCTTAATATTATATTTGGAGTAATTGGCTACTATCTGACGCTAAGGATAGTGCGTACATACAGAGAATTGAAACTTAAAAGGATGCATGCATCTGCAAGGAAAAACAGTTGACCGCAGCCTCGTGATTTAACCCCTAAATCCACTTGTATAAATCACTAATATTTGATATCCTTGATATTATATTTTTAAACATTATTCATTTTCTAAAGAGGAGGGATAAGATTTGGCAAGGCTTGCTGTTAATATTGACCATATTGCAACATTAAGAGAGGCGCGAAAGGGTATAGAACCTGACCCTATCCATGCTGCTGTATTAGCGGAGCTCGCTGGAGCGGACGGAATAATCGCCCATCTAAGAGAAGACAGAAGGCATATACAGGAGCGGGATTTAAGATTATTAAAAGATATTGTAAAGACAAAACTCAACTTAGAGATGGCTGCAACACAGGATATGGTAAAGATTGCCTTGGATATAAAGCCTGATGTGGCGACTATTGTGCCTGAGAAGAGGCAGGAGCTTACAACAGAAGGAGGGCTTGAGGTTGCGCTGAATAAAGACCATCTGAAGGCGATTATCCTTCTCCTTCACGACGGAGGCATAAAGGTGAGCCTTTTTATTGACCCTGATATGGAGCAGATAAAGGCAGCGCATAAGATAAATACAGATTTTATTGAGATACATACAGGAAGATATGCAAATGCGAAGCTCCAGAGCGATCAGGATGCAGAATTTGAAAAGATTGTGAATACCTGCAAGATTAGCCAGAAGCTCGGTCTTGGGATAAACGCAGGCCACGGCCTGAATTATCAGAATGTGAAAAGGCTTGCACAGTTAAGAGAGATAGAGGAGTTTAATATAGGCCACAGCATTGTATCAAAGGCAGTGCTTGTTGGGATGGAAAGGGCTGTAAGGGAGATGAAGGAGCTGGTAAAATAATTTATGATATTCGGCATTGGAATAGATTTGGTAAAAATCAACCGCATTGAGCGCGCTGTAACAAGATGGCATGAACATTTTGTTGACAGGGTCTTTACAAAAAAAGAGCAGGAATATTCATACCGCCAGAGCAATCCGTATCAGCATTTTGCGGTAAGGCTTGCTGCAAAAGAGGCAATATTAAAGGCAATAGGAACAGGCTGGAGCGGCGGCATAAAGTGGACAGATATAGAGATAATAAACAATGAAAAAGGGAGGCCGCTTGTTGTAGTTCAAGGCAGGGTAAAGGACATGATAGATCTTTACGGGGTAAAGGATATAATGATCAGCCTTTCACACGATACTGAATACGCAATTGCGCAGGCAGTGCTGATATGATAAAGATTGCCACCTCAGAAGAAATAAAACAATTGGATAAGGCTGCGCAAACAAGATTCGGCGTCTCAAGCCTTATCCTGATGGAGAACGCAGGGGTGCAGAGCGTAAGATATATGGAAGAGCGCTATGGCAATCTTAAAGATAAAAATATAGCAGTTGTATGCGGAAAAGGAAATAACGGCGGCGATGGCCTTGTAATCGCAAGGCATTTATCAAATAAGGGCGCTTATGTCACTGTTTATCTTTTATCATCTGCAAAAGAGATTTCAAAAGATTCAAAGACAAATCATGAGATAATAAAAAAGATGAACATGCCTGTTTACACATCTGCCTCAAATATTCAGGCGGGTCTTAAGAAGGCAGACATAATAATAGATGCAATCTTTGGCACAGGACTGAAAAAGGATATATCAGGCATTTATGCAAAGGCAATAAATTTAATCAACAAGTCTAAAAAACCTGTGATAGCTGTAGACATCCCTTCTGGCATTGATTCAGACAACGGCCAGATTAAAGGCTGTGCAGTAAGGGCGGATTTGACTGTAACATTCTGCCTTCCAAAGATCGGGCATCTTGCATATCCTGGGGCTGAATATTCAGGCTCCTTGAAAATAGCGGATATAAGCATACCAAAAGGCCTTGTCAATGAGAGCAGCATAAAGACGCATCTTATTACAAAGGATGCTGTTTCAGAAATTCTTCCAAAAAGAAGACCTGATGCGCATAAGGGGGAATTCGGCCATCTGTTCATATTAGCAGGTTCTCCCGGGTTAACAGGCGCTGCTGTTATGACAGGCCTATCTGCATTAAGAATCGGCACAGGGCTTGTAACACTCGGCGTCCCTGAAGGGCTTAACCATATATTTGAGACAAAGATAACAGAGGCGATGACACTCCCTCTTCCACAGACAAATGAACAGACAATAAGCCCGGCTGCAAAAAATAAGATTTTAAATTTTCTTAAAAAGGCAGATGCTATTGCCATTGGCCCCGGCCTTTCACAGAACAAGGAGACCGCACAGCTCATAAGGGAATTGATAAGAGAAATCAGGATACCAATAGTTATTGATGCAGACGCTATAAATTCCATAGCAGGCCATGCAGATATATTGAAAAATACAAAGGCGCAGGTTATTATCACGCCTCACCCCGGCGAGCTGTCAAGGCTGATTAACATTACCGCAGACGAGATAAACAGAGGCAGGATTGCTATTGCAAGAAAGATATCACAGCAATATAATATAATAGTTGCCTTGAAAGGCGCAAATACTGTAATAGCTGAATCAGAGGGGAATGTATATATAAACAATACAGGAAATCCGGGCATGGCATCAGGCGGCACAGGCGATGTATTAACAGGAATGATCGCTGGTTTGATATGCCAGAAGGTTTCGCCGATCAATGCTGCAATTGCAGGTGTTCATTTGCACGGCCTTGCAGGGGATATTGCAGCAAAGGAAAAAGGCGAGGCAGGCCTGATTGCAGGGGATATGATTGAGAAGATACCGGAGGCGATAAAAACTGTTTAAACGGTTCAAACCGAGGAGGATACAATGCCGACTGCAAAAGACATAATGACAAAGAATGTTTACACAGTAACACCAGAGATGACCATAGAAAGGCTTGCGCGCATATTGATTAATCATAAGATAAGCGGGGTTCCTGTTCTTGATGATAATGGGAAGCTTATAGGTATAGTAACAGAGGATGACCTGATAAGCCAGAAGAAGAGGCTCCATATACCGACTATAATAAACCTCTTTGACTCGTTCATTTATCTTGAAAACCCAAAACATCTTGAAGAGGATATTAAGAAGATGGCAGGCATAAAGGTCGGCGATATATGCACAAGGAATGTAGTGACAATAAAAGAGGATGCCTCTTTGGAGGAGATTGCAACAATAATGTCAGAAAAGGGGATGCATCACCTTCCTGTAGTGAAGGGCGATAAGTTGTTAGGCATTGTTGGCAAGGCAGATATTGTCAAGGCTATAGCAAAGGGGATGTAACAAACACTCCTCCCCTTTGTAAGGGGAGGTTAGGAGGGGTAGAAGAGGTAGATTCTCTACCTCCCCTCGCCCCTCCTTACAAAGGAGGGGAAGTGTGGACTATTACAACCAATGGCCCTGACGAGACTAAAAAACTCGGAGAAAAATTAGGGGGGCTGCTAAAGGCGGGCGATATTATCTGCCTTCATGGAGAGCTTGGGGCAGGCAAGACATGCTTTACGCAAGGGATTGCAAAAGGCATGAATGTAGCAAAGGCTTTTATTACAAGCCCGACATTTGTTCTTGTGAACGAATACAAGGGCGCATTGCCACTTTATCATATTGACTTATACAGGCTGAATAATATTGATGAGATAGAAGATATCGGCTTGTCAGAATATTTAAAAGGCGAAGCTGTAACAGTCATTGAATGGGCGGAAAAGGCAGAGGGATTGCTGCCTGAAGAAAGTCTCTCAGTGTATCTTGAGAATTCAGGAGGAGATAAAAGGAGCTTTACTTTTAAGGCAACTGGCAAGAGGTATGAGGAGATAATAGAAAAGATTGGAGTATCTATATAGAAACACTAAATTCTAATATCTAAATTCTAAACAATTACAAATGTTCAAAAAACAAAATTCAAAACACCCCCACCCTCCCCTTAATCCCCTCCCATCAAGGGAGGGGAAATAATAAGGTTCCCTCTCCCCTTGTGGGAGAGGGTTAGGGTGAGGGGGATTTAGGATTTGCTTTATGAATCAAGAAACAGTCAATAATATAAAAGATTACCTTCTCTACCTAAAAGAGATAGGCATTAATGAATTGCCGGTAGAGTTAGCAAGAGGGGATACAGAGGGGTTGAAATCAGGAGGACAGGCGTACCGCCTGCCAGAAGCAGATGATACTGTATGGGCGGTTCACGAACCAGCCGTACTAAGGACCCTTGAGGATGTAAGAAAGATGATTGGAGACTGCAAAAGATGCAGGCTTCATCAAAAGAGAAAAAACATTGTTTTTGGCTCAGGCAATGAAAAGGCAGAGATTGTATTTGTTGGCGAGGCGCCGGGTGGAGATGAAGACATGCAGGGAAAACCCTTTGTCGGAAAGGCAGGCCAGCTTTTAACAAAGATTATTGAGGCAATGGGTTTGAAAAGGGATGATGTCTATATTGCAAATATTATAAAGTGCAGGCCGCCGAGTAACAGGAATCCATCAGAGGATGAAATATCTGCATGCGAACCGTTTTTAAAGGAGCAGCTCAGAATTATTAATCCAAAGATTATATGCGCTTTGGGAACATTTGCCGCACAAACACTGCTAAAGACAAAGGATAGCATAAGTTCCATGCGCGGGAAGTTTTATTTATATGAAGGAATAAAATTGATGCCCACATTTCACCCTGCGTATCTTCTGAGAAACCCGAATGATAAAAAATATACATGGGAAGATGTGCAGAAGATAATGGCAGAGCATAAGCGTCACAAGACATAATGTCATTGCGAGGAGCTTTAGTGACGAAGCAATCCCATCCGTTAAAGATTGCTTCGCTTCGCTCGCAATGACAATAAGAGTAAAATTATGGAACAATATTATTTATCAGAAAAAGACAGGCTCGGCCTGAAATTTTCTACTGGAAGCGCAGAGGAGATGGAGCATCTCTTTGGCGGCAGCATCCCGTTTTTGCCTGAGGAAAATATAATCAAAAAGGGCGAAGGCGAGATAAATGTAGAGCTTCCGATATCATTAAGAAATCAATCGCAGCAATATATACACTACCTGTATAATTTAATCCTGAGCAGAGAAGACCACGCATCTGCTCATACTGCTGCAAGCGAAAATCAGCTCATGACCATAGAGAAAGAGTACTTAGAAAATCTTGTATCTATAATAGTCAATATAATCAAATATGAACGAAGGATAGGCCTTATAAATCTCTTCTGGCTTGCCTTTTCAAAGGACTTTTCAAATATATTAAACGATTATTTCAGCAAAAGAGGCGTCAAAAATAATCTTAAATATCAGATGCACCCCATGCTGAGCGGACTTTTTAGCTCCACAATGAACATCTCTTATCAAAAGGTATCGCAGATAGAGGAGAGAATGGTTCAGTTTAATCTTGGCGTGAACTTTAATGACAACCTTATCGCAAGCATAATAAATGACCAGCTTCCATTGACAGAAAGCGAGATTAGAAGGATTAGCCTGCAGGATATTCTCTCTGAGAATAACAAGAGATACTCGCTTCCTTTCAAGATCTTTAATGAGATTTATGTAATATTGCACAGACGTATTAAAAAAGGCCTTGAAGAAAGGGAAAGGACGCTGATTCAATTAGTCAAAGGGCATTTAAAAGGCATTCCAGAAAACCGTTTAATGGAAGATGCAAGCATAATAAAAATGATATTTAACAGGCATATCTTAGAATATCTTCTCCTTGATTACGAAGATACAGGCAGAAAGCTTTTTTCCAATCCAGCGATTATAAATGCAGCAAAGGCATTTGAAAACTGGAGCCTGCTCTTTAACTCATTTAAGGATATAATACAGGGCCTCCAAAGAACAGAGGTAATTAAAGCCATCCAAAAAAAGATAATTCTCTATCCAGTTGAGTCAACGAAGACAAAAGAGGACAAGCTGTTTTCAGAAGGCAGGCTCTACAGATTTACAGGCGCGACCTCAGTGACAAATAATGCAAGGAAGGTTGCAATACTATTTGCAGATTTGCGGGGATTTACAAAGACATCTGAAAGGGGTTATTCTGAAAGAGAGATTACTTATCAGTTATACAATGTCTTTGATCCGATTACAGAGATTACATCTAAATTAGGCGGCAGAATAGATAAATTTACAGGCGACGGTGTTATGATAATATACGGCGTCCCAACCCCAAGGGAAACAGACAGTCAGAATGCAATCAGATCAGCAATACTGATTCAAAAGAGATTGGAGGATCTGAGAAGGCAGGGCAAGACTCATTATCAGATGGGCATCAGCATCCATACGGGCAGGGCATATATTGCAAACTTTATGATAGATGAAAGGAAGAAGGATACAACAATTATCGGAAGAAATGTGAATATTGCAGGCAGGCTCTCTGCTGCAAAGGCATCCGTGCCGGTTGAAAAAGAAGGGCACGAATTTGATGAAATGCTTAACTCCCTTGCATACAGCCTTACTGATTCAAGGGAGGTAGAGAATTTTAAGGAGTATGTATATAAAAAATTCCCAAAGAAAAAGATGGTAGGCGGTGTTGCAGTAGATGAAAATGGTTCTATATACAATACA
>Ga0154891_1029_pt3 | contig 11822 bp, 9 predicted proteins | sample Rifle2008BG19ft_FD_105863 | JGI IMG/M metagenome (GOLD analysis project Ga0154891, IMG submission 105863) | Nitrospirae bacterium RBG_19FT_COMBO_42_15 | reverse complement strand
CGGCATACCAAGGGCGCTCTATTACCACAAGTTTTATCCCCTCTGGCACACCTTCTTTACAGAATTAGGCGCAGAGGTGGTGCTGTCTCCTGTAACAGACAGGAATATATTGAAGCGCGGCTCAGACGCTACTCTGGATGAGTTCTGCCTGCCCATAAAAGTCTTCTTTGGCCATATTAACGCCATTTTAAAAAAGGTTGACTTCCTGTTTATTCCAAGATTAATAAGCACAGAAAAGGAGACATACTACTGCCCTCAGTTTTTTGGACTTCCAGACATGGTCAGGGTTTCCTTTCCTGATTCGCCTCCAATACTTGAGCCAACATTTAATGTAAAGGGCAAAGGCACAGCAGTAGAGGGTACATTTATAGAATTAGGAAAATCAATTTTAAAAGGCAAAAGGGAGTCGCTCTCTGCCTATAAAAAGGCTTTGGATTCTCAGGCAGGATTTTATTCTATGGTTGCAGAAGGGACCATTCCGCCGGATGTATATAAGAAGCTGTATAATAATTCATTGGCTTCTGTTAAAAATGAGAAGGTTGACAGCAGGAAAGGTTCGCAAACTACCATAGCGCTTCTCGGCCATCCTTACAATATCTACGACCCTCTGGTATCCATGAATATAAGCAGGAAATTAATGGATATGAATATCAGGCTGATAACAACAGAGATGGTATCTGATGATATTATTGATGCAGAGATGAAGAGGCTGAGAAAGCCAGTGTACTGGGCGTCAGGCAGGGAGATTGTCGGCGCTGCAAACCATTTCCTTGATTCAAAAGGCGTAGACGGAATTATATTCATTGGCGCATTCCACTGCGGGCCTGATTCACTTTTAAAGGCGCTGATTGAGCGTGAGGCTCAAAGTAGTGATAAAACGCCTCTTCTTAGTCTTAGCTTTGATGAACATTCAGGCGAGGCTGGAATGATAACAAGGCTGGAGGCGTTTTTGGATATGCTGGAGATCAAGAAGAGAAGAGGGGCGACGGCTTCATAAAAAAATGAAGGTAGTAATTCCACATATGGGACAGCTTGACATTGCGTGCAGGGGCGCATTAAGGGGTTTGGGCATAGATGTTGTTTCCCCTCCAAGGTCAAGCAATGTATCACTGAAGCTTGGCGCAAGATATTCGCCAGAGCTTGCCTGCCTGCCTTTTAAGGTAAATCTCGGCAACTTTATTGACGCCTTAAATGACGGGACAAAAATGATAATGACTGCAGGCGGATGCGGACCGTGCAGGTTCGGATATTACAGCATACTTCAGGAGCGCATTCTGCAGGATATGGGATACAGATTTGAAATGGTAAGGGCAGATGAGCCTGACAGGCTTGCAAATCTTGTAAAGACATTAAAAGAGGCAAGCGGCGCAATTTCAAAATTTACTGCATATAAGACTGTCTACTTTGTCTATAAGAGGGCGGAGTTTTTAGACAGGATAATCAAGTGGAGCCATTTTCTAAGGCCGCGCACTTCAGAAGGCAACAGGCTTTATAAACTTTGCGATGACGCAGTAGCAATGGTGGACAAGGCATCAAGCCTAAAAGAGCTCAGGCAGGTTAAAAAAAAGGTAAAGATTCGTTTTAGGGATGTCAAGATAGATAATGCGAAAAAGCCTATCCGACTGGGTCTTGTTGGTGAATTTTTTATGGTTGTTGAACCCTTTGCAAATATGGATATAGAGCGGAAGTTCGGGGATATGGGCGCTGAGGTAACAAGGGGGGTATGGCTTTCAGACTGGTTAAATGACAGGTTTCGCTTTAATCCATTTAAAAGAAATCAGATAAAGCTGGTAAACAGGATTGCCAAGCCGTATCTTAAATACCCTGCAGGCGGTGAGAGCGCTAATACAATTGCAAGGACAATCATGTTTGCAAAGAAGGGATACGACGGTGTTATCCATATCCGTCCCTTTTCATGCATGCCGGAGCTTGTTGCCCAGAAGATTTTAACAAAGGTTGAAAAGGATTATAATATTCCTATACTAACATTGAGCGTGGATGAACACTCTTCAGAGGTCGGCTTTGATACAAGACTTGAGGCATTTATGGACATGCTTGTTAGAAAAAAGAATAAGAGATTAACATGAGCAGGCTCAGATTTGTATTAATTGCGGCGCTCTTTCTTGTCATATCAGGCCCGGCATATTCATCAGAAAAGGATAATCGCGGCATCAGCCTGATTGTAATTGACCCGGGCCACGGCGGGTTTGATTCAGGCGCAAAGGGGCCGACAGGCCTTGAGGAAAAGGATGTAGCCCTTGCTGTTGCAAAGAGGCTAAAGGAGCTGATTGAAAAAAAGACAAATATAAAGGTTATTTTGACAAGGGACGGTGATTATTTTGTGCCGCTTGATGAGAGAACGTTGTTTGCAAAAAATAACAATGCAGACCTTTTTATAAGCATCCATGCAAATGCAGCGAGAAGGAATGCAGCAGACGGGTTTGAAACATATTTCCTCGGACTTGAAGCAAGCGATGATGATGCAAGGGCTGTTGCCATGTATGAAAACAGCGTCAGAAACATGGGCGGAAAGGATTTAAGGGAATCTGATGATTTAAGATTTATACTATCGGATATGCTTAATACCGCAACATTAAATGAAAGCAGCATATTGGCAGAGGCTATTCAAAAGGGTTTTGAAAGGGTTATGAAGATTGAAAACAGGGGCGTCAAGCAGGCGCCATTTATTGTTTTAAGCGGCGCCACAATGCCTGCTGTGCTTACAGAGATAGCATTTATCTCAAATCCAGCGCAGGAAAAGAGACTGCGTGATACATCATTTTTGAATAAAATTTCAGAATCACTTTACAACAGCATCTTAGGTTATAAGAAGATTTATGAGGAAAAGACAATCCCGATTGCATCAGATGAAAGAGCAGAGCAGAAGCAATAAACCGCGCCTTTGAAAGGATGATAAAACAGATGCCCCATGATAAAAAAAGCGTCTTACGCATTGACAGCAGAAAACAGAATGAGTTAAGAGAAATAAAGATAACAAGAAATTTTATTAAACATGCAGAAGGCTCTGCATTAATAGAGATGGGAGAGACAAAGGTTCTGTGCACAGCGACTATTGAAGAAAAGGTGCCGCCTTTTCTTCATGGCAAGGGAACAGGCTGGGTTACTGCTGAATATTCTATGCTTCCGCGCTCTGCACAGCAGAGGATACCGCGGGAGTCTTCTAAAGGAAAGATCGGCGGAAGGACGCACGAGATACAGAGGTTAATCGGCAGGGCTCTGCGCTCAGTGATTGACCTGCCTGCGCTTGGCGAGAGGACAGTATGGGTGGACTGCGATGTGCTTCAGGCGGACGGAGGCACGCGAACAGCATCTATCACAGGCGCCTTTGTAGCGCTTGTGGACGCCCTTCGCTATTTACAAAAAAAGGGTGTTATTGACAGCCTTCCAATAAAAGACTATCTTGCCGCTGTCAGCGTTGGCAAGATTGATGAAAGAGAGGTTCTTGACCTTTCTTACGCAGAGGATTCAAAAGCTGGCGTTGACATGAATATTGTAATGACAGGGAGCGGTGATTTTGTAGAGATACAGGGCACAGCAGAGGGTTCAGTATTTTCAAAAGAAGAGATGGACAGATTTATCGTCCTTGCAAAGAAAGGCATAAAAGAGATTATTGAGATAGAGAAAATGCTGCTCGGTAAATTAAAATGACAGAGGTAGTCCTTGCCACAGGCAATCTTCACAAGGCAAAAGAGATAAAGGCAATATTAAATGGGTTGAATCTAAGGTTTCTGACACTGCAGGATTTTCCTAACCTGCCAGAGACAATTGAAGACGGCAAGACCTTTAAAGAAAATGCAGTAAAAAAGGCAAAAGAGATTGCAAGGCTTACAGGCAAGATTGCCCTTGCAGATGATTCTGGCATTGAGGTAGAGGCTTTAAACAACGCCCCAGGCGTATATTCAGCAAGATTTGCAGGCGAAAAGGCAGCAGATTCTGCAAATAACAAAAAACTCATTGGCCTTTTAAAAGGCATTCCTCTATCAAAGCGCAAGGCAAGGTTTGTGTGCGTGATTGCAATTGCAGAGCCAGCGGGAAGGAATTATACAGTAGAAGGTGAACTGAAGGGTGTTATTGCATTAAGGCCAGCAGGCAAAAAAGGCTTTGGTTATGACCCATTGCTTATTGTCCCCAGATATAAAAAGACTGTTGCACAGCTCTCATCAGAAGTAAAAAACAGGATAAGCCACAGGGCAAAGGCCTTAAGAAAGGCAAAGGGGATATTAAAACAACTTTAAATTAATTTTTTCTGTTGCCAAGAGTTATTTTTTTTACTATACTATTAGCTTTAAGACATTCGGGGCGTAGCGCAGCCTGGCTAGCGCACCTGCCTTGGGCGCAGGGGGTCGGAGGTTCGAATCCTCTCGCCCCGACCATGATTAGTAAATAGTGAATAGTTGTTAGTGTTTAGTTTATTTTGATCTTTTTTTATTTGCTTTTACTATTAACTATACACTATTCACTAATAACTGTTTTTATTGCGCCTGTAGCTCAACTGGATAGAGCAACGGATTCCGGGTCCGTGGGTTGGGGGTTCAAATCCTCTCAGGCGCGCCAAACAAAACTGACTGATAACTATTGACTTATAACTTTTAACTTTTTAAGGTATTATAAAGTCGGTTGTTAATTCAGTGTTTTGGTATTTGTTATAAGTTACAAGTTATTAGTTAAAAGTCGATTTTATGGTGAGTGTAGCTCAATTGGTAGAGCACTGGACTGTGGCTCCAGCGGTCGAGGGTTCAATCCCCTTCACTCACCCCAACAAATTTTGCTAAAGCAAAATTTGCACTGATGACCTATAACTAATGCTAAGGAGTTCATAAGTAAAACCTCACAGTTTGTCATTCCCGCAGTCAGTAAGCGGGAATCCAGACAGTTAAGGAACTGGATGCCCGATTAAAAATTTCGGGCATGACGGATAAAGTTTTATGTGTCTTTACTTATGAACTGATTAGTAACTTATAAGAAAAAGGTTAATAGTTATCAGTTATAGGTTAAAGGTTATTAGTATAAAATTTACGGAGTAAATTTTATCTTGCGCCTGTAGCTCAGTCGGATAGAGCAACAGCCTTCTAAGCTGTGGGCCGGGGGTTCAATTCCCTCCAGGCGCGCCAAGAAATCCGCTTGAGGCGGATTTACTTATAACTGATAACAGTTAACAGTTATAGGTTAAAAGTCCTAAGTTAAAATTATGGGTGCTTAGCTCAGTTGGTAGAGCAGCTGACTCTTAATCAGCGGGCCACAGGTTCGATCCCTGTAGCACCCACCAAAAATTTACCAAAGGTGAATTCACTAATAACTCATAACTAATGGCTTATAACAAGAAGGTTAAAAATTATTAGTTATAGGCTATAGGTATAAAAATTGCGAAGCAATTTTTATCTGCGAGAGTGGCGGAACTGGCAGACGCGCTAGACTTAGGATCTAGTGGGCAACCGTGGGGGTTCAACTCCCCCCTCTCGCACCAGAAACCAGCCTCAGGCTGGTTTACTTATAACTGATAGCTTCTGACAGGCTATTTAAGTCTATGACGCAGGCTAAAGCCTGCGGCTACCAAAACACAGCTTGTTAATTCTTAAAAAGGTAGCCGCACCCTTTAGGGTGCGTTTCTGGCAGGCCGAATCTTTTTTAACAGTCTGCTAACAGTTAAAAGATATAAGTTTAAAAATCATTAAACAATATTTATTATAGTGAGGGTCAAGTTAATGAAAATAGATATTCAGGAAACAACACCAACCCAGCGGGTTATTAAAATTGAGATACCAGCAGATGAGGTGACGCAGGAATTCCAGAGGGTGTCGTCAGATATCAACAAAAGGGTCAGGGTGCATGGTTTCAGGCCCGGCAAGGCGCCGCTCAGCATTATTGAAAAAAATTATAAGAGTGAGATAGAAGAGGATGTATTAAAGAAGCTTGTTCCGGATTATTACAGGAGGGCAATAAAGGATGCCGGCATAACGCCTGTTGATTTGCCCCAGATAGAGAATGTTAATCTGAACAAGGATGCGCCGCTTACCTTTACGGTAAAGATAGAGATAAGGCCGAAATTTGATGTGGCGCCTTATGAAGGAATAGAGATTATAAAGAAGGACGCCTCTGTAACAAAGGATGATGTAGATAAGGTTATTGACAGGCTGAGGGACAGGCTTTCAACCCTTGAGAGCCGTGAGGATGGGCATCTTATTTTAGAGGGCGATTTTGCTGTTGTAGACGCAGAAGGGCTGATAAACGGTGAGCCTTTTAAAGACGGCGTAATTAAGGATCATATGATTGAGATAGGTTCAAAGAACTTTATTGAAGGGGTTGAGGAGAAGCTGATAGGCCATAAGAAGAATGAGAATATTGAGGTAAAGATTAATTATCCTGAGGACCACCAGAATAAAGATCTGGCAGGAAATGAGATGCTATTCAAGATGAATATAAAAGAGGTTAAGAAGAAGATACTGCCGAACCTTGACGACGAATTTGCAAAGGACATTGGCGGTTTTGCCAGTTTTGACGAGCTCAGGAAAAAGATAGAAGAGGATTTAGAAGCGCAGAAGGGGTCTATTAACAGGGAGTCTTACAGAAAGGATGTGCTGAAAAAATTAGTTGACGGCACATCATTTGATGTTTCTCCTGTAATGGTTGAAAAGGAGCTGCGCTACATGCTGTATAATGCAAAGCAGCAGAGTCAGCAGTATGGCAAGGCAATAAGCGAGGATGAAGAAGAAAATCTCAAAAAGGAATACGAACCCATTGCAATGGAAAGGGTAAAGGGGTTTTTGATATTGGATGTTATTGCTGATAAGGAGAATGTCTCAGTCAGCAATGAAGAGGTAGAAGCAGAGATAAGAAGGATGGCAGCGTCAATGAATCAGAATATAGATGAGCTTAAAAAATATATAAAGTCTAAAGAAGGCGTGATTGAGAATATAATAGGCAGGCTGCGAGAGGACAAGACATTGGACATTATAGTATCAAAAGCCGTATTCAAAGAAGCTGCATAATATGTATTTTTATGGTTGTTGCTCTTTATAAAGAAAATATGTTATAATAATTTACATTAGATATCCCGATAGAAAAGGGTATTTTTTTGGTGGGGGAAAATAAAAAATAATGCTTGTACCGATTGTAGTAGAACAGACAAACAGGGGTGAGCGGGCGTATGATATATTTTCCCGCCTTTTAAAGGAGAGGATTGTCTTCCTTGGCACATCCATTGATGACAATCTTGCAAATCTTATTATTGCGCAGCTTTTGTTTCTTGAGGCAGAAGACCCTGATAAGGATATACATTTATATGTAAATTCTCCCGGCGGCTATGTGCTGGCAGGCCTTGCAATTTACGACACCATGCAGTATATAAAATCACCTGTCTCAACAATATGCATCGGCCAGGCGTCAAGCATGGGGGCTCTTCTTCTTACTGCCGGCGCCAAAGGAAAAAGGTTTTCCCTGCCTAATGCAAGAATTATGATACATCAGCCTATAGGCGGATTCCAAGGGCAGGCAACAGACATAGAGATTCACGCAAGAGAGATATTAAAAATGCGTGAGAATCTTAATAAGATACTTATCAAACACACAGGACAGCCTGTTGAGAAGATACAGGTTGATACAGAGAGGGATTATTTTATGTCAGCAGAACAGGCAAAAGAATACGGCCTTGTTGACGAGGTGCTGACAAAGCACCCTTTCAGGGAAAAGTAATTTTATAAAGCAGGCGGTAAAGATACGCCATTGGAGGATATAGATGGCAAGCAATGACAGGGATGGACAGATATTAAGATGCTCCTTCTGCGGAAAGAGCCAGGACGAGGTCAAGAAATTAATTGCAGGCCCTACAATATATATATGCGATGAATGCGTTGACCTCTGCAATGAGATAATAGCAGAGGAATATGAAGATGAGAAGATAGAAGGCACAGCAAAGGTCCCTGCGCCTGTTGAGATTAAAAGGATACTTGACAACTATGTAGTCGGACAGGACAGGGCAAAGAAGATTCTCTCTGTTGCAGTGCACAACCACTATAAAAGGATAGGCCCCCTTGGCGAAGGCAGCGATGTAGAGCTTCAGAAGGGTAATATATTATTAGTTGGTCCTACAGGCACAGGAAAGACCCTCCTTGCACAGACACTCGCAAGAATACTTAATGTTCCATTCACGATTGCAGATGCAACCACGCTTACAGAGGCAGGATATGTCGGCGAGGATGTGGAGAACATCATATTAAAACTGCTTCAGGCAGCAGATTATGACGCTGAAAAGGCATCACGCGGAATTGTTTATATAGATGAGATAGACAAGATCAGCAGAAAGTCTGAAAACCCGTCCATTACAAGGGATGTCTCAGGCGAGGGTGTTCAGCAGGCATTGCTAAAGATTATTGAAGGCACTATTGCCAGTGTCCCGCCGCAAGGCGGCAGAAAGCACCCGCATCAGGAGTTTGTTCAGGTAGATACTTCAAACATACTTTTTATATGCGGAGGCGCCTTTGTGGGGCTGGAGAATAATATTGAAAAGAGGATTGGCCAGAAGACAATGGGCTTTGGCGCGGATATAAAGACAAAAAAGGAGAGAAAGGTTGGCGAGCTTCTTTCATTGACCCAGCCCGAGGACCTGCTGAAATACGGCCTTATTCCGGAATTTATCGGAAGGCTTCCGGTCATAGCCACGCTTGAGGATCTGGATGAAAAGGCGCTTGTGCGCATCTTGACTGAGCCGAAAAATGCAATCATAAAGCAGTATGAAAGGCTCTTTGCATTTGAAAAGGTGAGCCTGAGGTTTACAGAGGACGCACTTACTGCTATTGCAAAGAATGCCATTTCCAAAAAGACAGGGGCAAGGGGCTTAAGGGCGATACTTGAGGATGTAATGCTTGATCTGATGTATGAGGTTCCGTCGCAGAAGAATGTGAAGGACTGCATCATCAATGCTGATGCAATTAATAAAAAATCTGAGCCGATCCTGATCTATGAAAAGGATGCAAAGTCTGCATAAGCTGGAAATGCAATATTTGGCCAAATACTGCGTCAAATCTGTCTGTCCAAATACTCACATACTTAGATAGTATGCTCCGTTTTGTCCAGCCAGCTTTTCCTTGTCTTTGGCTCAAATCTTACATTTCCAGAAGAATAAAAAAAACAGATGAGAGTTTAGTGCTCCAACGATACTTTCACACTTTTATTTTTTTAGCCACATCATTATTTTTGCTTGTCTCCTGCAAAGGTGATTTCATTTCCAAAAAAGACGAGCTTGTTGCTGCATTTGAGAGCAGTCCCACGAATTTAGATCCGCGCCTTGCCACAGATGCAAACTCTGGAAGGATAATCGGCCTTATCTTTAGCTCCCTTCTGCGTTTTGATGAGAAGCTGAATCTTGTCTCTGACCTGTCAGAAAAATGGGAGAATCCGAATCCAGTTACCTATATCTTTCATATTAAGAAAGCCGTTAAGTTTCACAATGGCAGAGAGCTTACAGCAGAGGATGTTAAATATACCTTTGAGAGCATATTAAACCCCTCCTTTTTATCGCCCCACAGAAAGTCCTATGAAAAGGTAAAGGCAATTATAGCCATAGATAAATATACTGTTAAATTTCTCCTGTCAGAGCCTTATGCGCCTTTTCTGATAAATATGACAATGGGCATTGTGCCTAAAGATGATGCAGAGAAGGCTAAAAGGGATTTTACAATCAGGCCGATTGGCACAGGCCCGTTTGTATTTGAAAGATGGATTGCTGATGAGAGGATTGAATTAAAGAGAAATGCGGATTATTTTGAAGGCAAAGCAAAACTTTCAAAGCTCATCTTTAAAATAATTTCAGATGACACCATACGGCTACTTGGCCTGAAAACAGGCGAGATAGACTTTATTCAGAATGCCATTCCGCCTGACCTGATCTCGTCGCTAAGTAAAGACAAAAATATTACTATCTTAACAGGCGATGGCGTTAATTATTCCTATCTTGGTTTTAATCTTACAGACCCTGTTTTGAAAGATAAGAGGGTAAGAAAGGCAATTGCTTATGCAATTGACCGCAACAGTATTATAACTAATCTCTTAGCAGGCATTGCAGAGCCTGCAGCAGGCGTCCTGCCGAAAAGCAACTGGGCATATGAAGAAGATGTAACAAAATATGAATATAATCCTGATAAGGCAAGAAGGCTGCTTGATGAGGCAGGTTTTGCTGACCCTGACGGCGATGGCCATAAAGAAAGATTCAGGCTTGTTTACAAGACAACAAATAATGATTTAAGAAAAATGATAGGAGAGGTTCTGCAAAAAAATCTGAAAGAGGTTGGCATAGGTCTTGACATCAGGACGTACGAGTGGGGGACGTTTTACAATGATATAAAAACAGGAAACTTTCAGTTGTATTCATTAAGCTGGATTGGTATAGTTGACCCTGATATTTATTACAGCATCTTTCACTCTGATATGATGCCGCCAAATGGCAATAACAGGAATCGTTATAAGAATACAGAGATAGACAGGCTTGTTGCAGAGGGGCAAAGGGTTTTGTCCTATAAAGACAGAAAAAAGATATACAGCAAGGTGCAGAAGATTGCCGCAGAGGAACTTCCGTATATAAGCCTCTGGCATCAAAAGAATGTGGCTGCAATGAGAAAAGATGTTAAAGGGTTTGTTCTTTTTCCTGATGGTGATTTTTCGTCCTTTAAAAATATATATAAGGAATAGCTATTGGCGAGATATATTATAAAAAGGCTGATACTCCTTTTCCCTGTTGTGTTTGGCGTAGCAACACTCGTCTTTTTTCTTATACACATGATTCCGGGAGACCCTGTCGAGGTCATGCTCGGCGAGACAGCAATGCCCTCTGCAAAAGAGGATTTGCGAAAGGCGCTCGGCCTTGATAAGGGTCTTGCTGAGCAGTATATAACATTTCTCAAAAATACAGCATCAGGTGATTTAGGCCGCTCGCTGCATACAAGCAGACCTGTTTTAAGCGCAGTGATTGAGAGATACCCTGCAACACTTGAACTTACCATTACAGCGTTGATTATATCAATCCTCATCTCTATTCCAGCAGGGATAATCTCTGCTGTTAAGAAAAACTCCATTATTGACAGGCTGGCAATGCTATCTGCCCTGTTTGGCGTATCAATCCCGAATTTCTGGTTAGGTCCCCTGCTTATTATCTTATTCTCTGTCCAGCTTGGCCTGCTTCCGGTTGCAGGAAGGGAGAGCATCTATCATCTGATGCTTCCTGCATTGACGCTCGGCATGGGCATGGCTGCAATACTTTCTCGAATGACAAGGGCGAGCATGCTTGAGGTATTAAACAAGGAATACATAACAGCAGCAAGGGCAAAGGGTCTTAGTAATTTTGCAGTTATTGTAAAGCATGGCCTGAGAAATGCATTGATACCAGTTGTAACAGTAATAGGCCTTCAATTCGGCGCATTACTGTCAGGCGCAGTTATTACAGAGACCATCTTCTCATGGCCCGGCATTGGCAGGCTGATGATTCAGGCAATAAATACAAGGGACTATCCGCTTGTTCAGGGCTGTATTCTTATTATTGCGCTTAGCTATGTGCTCATAAATCTTCTAACAGATATCCTGTATGCCTACATAGACCCGAGGATAAGATATGAGTAACATAAATTCCAAATCACTCTTTGCTGGAGTATTAATAGTTTTATTGCTCATATTAACTGCAATCTCTGCCCCGCTTATTTCTCCTTATGACCCTTCTGAGCAGAATCTCTTTGAAGGTTTAAAAGGACCGGGCAGCAAGCACATCCTTGGACAGGACAGGCTTGGCAGGGACATATTAAGCAGGATTATCTATGGTT
>Ga0154891_1107_pt4 | contig 11906 bp, 13 predicted proteins | sample Rifle2008BG19ft_FD_105863 | JGI IMG/M metagenome (GOLD analysis project Ga0154891, IMG submission 105863) | Nitrospirae bacterium RBG_19FT_COMBO_42_15 | reverse complement strand
AATTTCAATAAAGGATAATGGCCATGGTATAGCGCCTGAGCATCTTTCAAAGATTTTTAATCCCTTTTTTACAACAAAAGAGGTTGGAAAAGGGACAGGACTTGGACTTTCCATATCTTATGGTATAATTAAAGAGCATAATGGAAGAATATATACAGAAAGTAAATTAGGTGAAGGGGCGGTATTTTATATTGAATTGCCTGCAGAGAAGAAATCAGGCTAAGGGCAAAAGGCTGAAGGCTGAAGGTTTAAACCTTTAGCCCAGAGCCATTAGCCTTTTGCCAATTATGTTAATCCATACTGAGAAAACAAATTATGCCAAACCATACACCCCGCATATTAGTTCTTGATGATGAACCTATAATCCTTGAGCTCTGTGCTGAGTTTCTTGGCTCAGAAGGTTATAAGGTTGACACTGTCAGTAATGTGAAGGAGGCATTAGATTTATTGCGAAAAAAAGATTATGATGTTGTGATTAGCGATATGAAGATGCCCTCTTTAAGCGGTGCAGAGTTTTATAAATTAGTTAATGAAAAATATCCAAAGGTCGCAAAGAGGATTATATTTGTTACCGGTGATTTGCTAAATCTTGAGACAAAGGCATTTTTAGAGAGCACAAATAATCCCTATCTTATCAAACCCTTTAAGCTTAATGAATTGAGGAACATTGTGAAAGAGGCTCTAAAAGGAAATTCATAGTCCTATTAATCACAATTCTGCCAAATTCTTAAGAAAATCATTAAGTGTTTTATTTGACAAATAGCCCATTTTTGTCTATTATTATAAGAGATTATTATTATTAGAATATTTCTGCAAAAGGAGGAAAATCTTGTTTAAGTTTAATACAATAGAAGAGGCCATTTCCGATATAAAAAAGGGTAAAATGATTATCCTTATAGATGATGAGGATAGGGAGAATGAAGGTGACTTAACTATGGCTGCATCAAAAATAACCCCGGAAACCATTAATTTTATGGCAAAATACGGCCGCGGCCTTATATGCCTCACTATAACACAGGAAAGGGCGGATGAATTGGATTTAAAACCAATGTCATTTGAAAATACTGCGCAATTTGGCACAGCCTTTACAGTATCAGTTGATGCAAGGACAGGCACAACAACAGGCATCTCTGCCTCTGACAGGGCTATAACAATTTTAGCTGCAATTGACCCAAAGACAAAGCCCGCTGATTTAGGAAGGCCGGGGCATATCTTTCCAATAATTGCGAAAAAAGGCGGCGTACTTCATAGGGCAGGCCAGACAGAGGGCTCTGTTGATTTAGCAAGATTGACAGGGTTATATCCTGCAGGCGTCATCTGCGAAATAATGAATGATGACGGGACAATGTCTCGCGTTCCTCAATTAATGGAATTTGCAAAGCTTCATAAGTTAAAGATTGTTACAATTAAGGATTTGATTGAATACAGGATAAGAAGGGAGTCCTTTGTAAAGAGGGTTGCAACAACAATTCTGCCAACAAGGTATGGCGGCGAGTTCAAGGCAGTTTTATATCAAAGCGAGATTGATAATGATACCCACCTTGCATTAGTAAAAGGCGATATCAAGGAGGGTGATGAGGTATTAGTAAGGGTGCATTCAGAATGTCTTACAGGCGATGTCTTTGGTTCAAAGAGATGCGACTGCGGCGAGCAGCTTCATAAGGCAATGGAAATAGTTGATGCTGAAGGAAAGGGTGTAATTCTTTATATGCATCAGGAGGGGAGGGGTATCGGCCTTGTAAATAAGCTGAAGGCATACGAATTACAAGATAAAGGTCTGGATACAGTTGAGGCGAATCTTAAGCTCGGTTTTAAGGCAGATTTGCGTGATTACGGAATTGGCGCGCAGATACTTGTTGATTTAGGTCTTAGAAAGATAAAATTAATGACAAACAATCCGAGAAAGATTGTTGCATTGGAAGGTTATGGATTAAAGGTTATTGAAAGAGTACCGATTGAGATAGCGCCGCATGACAGGAATATCAGGTATTTGCAGACAAAGAAGCAAAAATTAGGGCACCTTTTGGAGAATGTATAATGTGTAGGCAGGCCTCTGTGCCTGCCCTAATATTGGGCAACCACAGGGGGTTGTCCCTACGAAGGAGAGGGAGATGCCGAAGATAATAGAAGGTAACTTATCAGCAAAGGGATTAAAGTTTGGGATTGTAGCAGCAAGGTTTAATGATTTTATTACAAACAGGCTCTTAGAAGGCGCATTAGACGCCTTAAACAGGAGCGGCGCTAAAACAGAGGATATTGAGATTGTAAAGGTGCCTGGTTCTTTTGAAATACCATTGGCAGCCAAGAAAATGGCAAACAGCGGGAAATATAATGCCTTAATCAGCCTTGGCACTGTAATCAGGGGCGATACACCGCACTTTGATTACATAAGCGCAGAGGTTACAAAGGGCATTGCATCAATATCTTTAGAAACAGGAGTGCCGATCTCTTTTGGTGTTTTAACAACTGACACGATTGAGCAGGCAATAGAGCGGGCAGGCACAAAATCTGGCAATAAGGGCTGGGAGGCGGCAATGGGCGCTATTGAGATGGCAAACCTCTTTAACAGTATGGCCCAGAAATAGTGATTGAGGAGTAAATGGGACACAGAAGAAAGGCACGGGAACTTGCTCTTCAAATTCTCTTTCAATATGATTTAACAAAGGGTGAATGTAACACCGATGAATTTTTTAAGGACAAAGAGATTGAGGATGATACAAAAGAATTCGCAATTAGATTAAAAGATGCAGTAATTGCGCATTTGCAGGAGATTGACGCCATTATTAAAAAAAAGACTAAGGGATGGACGTTAAAGCGAATGGCAGTTGTTGACAGAAATGTGCTTAGATTTGCTATATGCGAGATGATGTATTTTCCGGATATTCCTCCAAAGGTTACAATAAACGAGGCAATAGAGATTGCAAAGAAATATGGCAGCGAAGATTCAGGCCAGTTTGTAAACGGGATTTTGGACAGTATATATAAAGAGGAGTGCAAGGTTAATAAGGAGGCATCTGGTTAACGGTCATTCCCGCAAAGTTTTTGAGCGGGAATCCAGTCCTTCGACAAGCTCAGGATGCATGGTGAGCCTGTCGAACCATGGATTCCTGCTCCCTGCTTAAAACATGCAGGGACAAGCTTCGCAGGAATGACATACTCAGAAAGGTGCTTATAAAGAAATGGTAGCTAAGATAATTACAGATAGGATAACAAAGATAGAAGATAAGGTAATTGTGGCTGGATTCTTTTCAGATGTAAGACCATTAAAGGGTCTGGCAGGCGAGATTGACTGGTTATTTAACGGGCAGATATCAAAATTGATATTAGACGGAAAATTAACAGGCCAGATAGACGATTCCCTCCTTCTATACTCTAATAGACTAAGAACAAGGAATGTCCTTTTATTGGGCATGGGTAAAAGTGAAAGATTTGATTCCTCTGCTGTGAAAAATACGGCAAAATTGCTTGCCAATAAATTGAGCGCCATGAATATAAAAAACTTTACTACGGAAATTTTTGGGACAGGCTGTTCAAACCTTGAAGGCTCCGATGTTTTTAAATTAATGCTCTCTGAATTCAAAAAATTTGATGATATGGATGTAAATTTTTATGTTGGAGAAAAGGAGGCGGATTCCAGCCTTGGCATAAAATTAAAAGAGACTTACAGATTGGAGGAAGGATTATAAAAAATGATTGACAGGTACGCCTTATCAGGAATGAAAAATATATGGGAGCAGAAGAATAAATTTGACAAGTGGCTTTCTGTTGAGGTTCTTGCTGCAGAGGCGCTTTCTGAACTTGGAAAGGTTCCAAAGAAGGCGATTGCAAACATAAAGAAAAAGGCAGGTTTTAATATTGAAAGGATAAGCGAGATAGAAAAGACAACAAAACATGATGTAATTTCTTTCCTCACTTCTGTTGCTGAAGAGATTGGCGAGGATTCACGGTTTCTCCATCTCGGCATGACATCATCAGATGTGCTTGATACATCGCTGGCTATTTTAATGGGAGAGGCAGCAGATATAATCCTTAATGATTTAGAAAAACTGCTGTCTGTCCTGAAAAAGAGGGCATTTGAACACAAAGACACAGTAATGATTGGAAGAACACATGGCATCCATGCAGAGCCGGTTACCTTTGGTTTTAAGCTTGCGCTGTGGTATGAAGAGACAAAGAGAAATTATGATAGGATGAAAAGGGCAAAGGATGTAATAAGCTTTGGAAAGATATCAGGCGCTGTCGGCACCTTTGCAAATATAGACCCCTTTGTTGAGGAGTATGTATGCAAAAAGAGCGGATTAAAACCGGACCCTGCAAGCTCTCAGATTATTCAGAGGGACAGACATGCAGAGTATCTTCTCGCATTATCATTGATTGCAAGCTCTATAGATAAATTTGCAATAGAGATAAGACATCTGCAGAGAACAGAGGTTTTAGAGGCTGAAGAATATTTTACCGAAGGCCAGAAGGGCTCATCTGCAATGCCCCATAAAAGAAATCCTATTACCTGCGAGAACCTCTCCGGACTTGCAAGGATAGTCAGGTCAAATGCAATCGCTGCCTTAGAAAATATCCCGCTTTGGCATGAAAGGGATATCAGCCACTCATCTGTTGAAAGGGTAATCATCCCTGACAGCACAATCCTGATTGACTATATGCTTGTTAAGATAGCCTCATTAATTGACTCCCTTAAAATATATCCTGAAAATATGCTCGTCAATTTAAACAAGACACAGGGGCTTGTCTTTTCAGAGCGCATACTTCTTGAGCTGGTGAATAAAGGGTTAAAAAGGGATGATGCATATAAAATAGTCCAGAGAAATGCAATGAAGGTGTGGGATGGAAAGGGAGGATTCAAAGAGCTGCTCAAAAAGGATAAAGAGTTAAAGAATTATCTTAATGACAAAAAGATAGATGAATGTTTTGATTTAAAACATCATCTTAAAAACATAGATTATATATTTAAAAGAATTTTTAAAAAAGGATGAGGAGAGGGAATGAAGGCAAAGATATTTGTAACATTAAAAAAAAGTGTTTTAGACCCGCAGGGCAAGACAATACAAAAGGCATTAAACTCCCTCGGTTTTAAGGATATTGAGGATGTGCGGGCAGGGAAATATTTTGAGATTAAACTTTCAAAAGGAACAAAGAAGGCCGCTGAAAAGAACGTAAAGAAGATGTGCGAAAAGCTCCTGTCAAATACTGTTATAGAGGACTATAACTTTAAGATTGAGGCGTAGCTATTATGAGTTTAGAGGGCAAGCTTGATGACCTGGGCATTTCTGATATCTTTCAGATATTAAACCTTAGCAGAAGAACTGGAACGCTTACCATCAGAGGGAAGGAAGGAAAGGGTTTAATAGTCTTTAATCATGGTCAGGTTGTTTATGCATCCGTAGAGGATAAAAAGAGGCTTGGAAGCTATTTGCTGGAAAGCGGGGTTCTGTCAGGTGAATCCTTAGAAAATGCCCTGAGCATCCAGAAAATCAGCAGCCCAAGGAAACTTTTAGGACATATCCTTCTTGGATTAAATGTAATAACAGAGGAGCAAATAGAAGATGCAATTAAAAAGCAGATAAAAGATGTTATAGGAGAATTGCTCGCATGCACATCAGGGTCATTTAGTTTTGAACTTGAAGATTATTCAAAGATAGATATAAAAATCGGCGACCCTGAGGCTGTGTTCTTGAAAAATGGATTGAGCACGCAATTTCTACTGCTTGAGTCGGCAAGGCTAAGGGACGAGGAGAAAAATGTTAATGTTAAATCAGACGATATTTTTCAAAAGGACGAAGAAAATGAAGAAAATATCGGCAAGCCTGCTTTGGGACCCAGCGCTGTTGGAAAGGAATCAAGAAAAGACCTTTCTCTTTTAACATCAATGATTGAAGAGCTTGCAGGCTCTTCAGGAACAGGCGAGGCAACCCTGATGGTTTTAAGGTTTGCAAGCGAGATAATGAACAGGGCAGTGGTTTTCATTGTAGCTAAGGACACTGTCCGCGGTCTTGGGCAGTTCGGATTAAATTTCTTAAACGGTTCTGCTGATGAAAAGGTTAGAAGCATACAGATCCCTTTAGCCGAAGCATCAATTATCAAAGAGGTTATTGAAAAACGTTTTTCATATAAAGGCGAAATAACACATGGAAAGTGGAATGATTATTTGATGAATGAACTCGGCGGCGCATATCCGCTTGAGGCATTTATATCGCCATTGGTATGCGGAGGAAGGGTAATTGCAGTTTTATACGGCGATAATCTGCCGGGGAAAAATAAGATAGAGGATACAGAAGGCCTTGAGGCCTTTATGAGGGTTGCCGGTGTTGCATTGGAAAAGGCTGTCTTAGAGAAGAAACTTAAAGAAATGAAGTCTGTTAATTAAGCGGTTTAGCATGGTGGTTCAAGGATAACTTTACTGATTTTGCCATTCCTGCGAAAGCAGGAATCCAGAAAAAACAAAGACTGGATTCTGCTATCCTACGCTGTTCCATAGCTACGGAGTAGCGAAGGACAGCATCAAGTGCGGAATGACACTATCTTGAATTAGGAGATGAAAATGAGCAAGAAAGTTTTGGTAATTGAAGACTCATCTACTATGAGGTCAATGATTGCAGCAATTATTGAAGAGATGGATGATTTTGCGGTTACAGAGGCAGCGAGCGGCTTTGAGGCGCTGAAGCTGCTTCCAACAGAAAAATTTGATTTGATTATTACTGATATAAACATGCCTGACATAAACGGTCTTGAGGTTGTTAATTTTGTTAAAACACATCCAAATTATAAGAAGATTCCGCTTATAATTATTACAACAGAAAGAAGCGAAGAGGACAGGAAAAAAGGCATTGCTCTTGGCGCATCAGAATATATAACAAAACCCTTTAAACATGATGAGCTGCAGGAGGTTGTAAGAAGAATTATTGGTTAAGGTGTAAGCATGAAAGACAAGAAAAAAGACGAACCAAATTTGGAATTTATTGCTGAGGCAGAAGAGATACTTGAGGTCATCAGCAAGAATCTTCTTGCCATGGAAGAATCGCAGGACAGGCTCTCTCCGCATCCTGAAATTATCAATGCGATATTTAGGGGCGTGCATACCTTAAAAGGTATCGCAGGGATGATGGGATTTAATAATATTACAGAGCTGAGCCATACTCTGGAGAACCTTCTTGATGCAATGCGCATGGGCAGGCTGACGCTAACAAGTGTCGTTATAAAACTCCTCTTTGAAAGCACTGAAACGCTAAGAAAATTGGTAGAGAAGGTAAGCAAGGATGGCAATGACAGCATTGATACCTCAAGGCTTTTGTCTGACATTGAGAATGCGCTAAAAAAGAAGCCAGAGGATGCTGCTGCGCATAAATTAGAGGAGCTTGACCTTGACTCCAATGTTTTAAAGGTCCTGACAGAGTATGAAAATCACCGCCTTGAAGAAAATCTGAGGCTTAGCGCCAATATCTTTGAGATAACAGCCGGCTTCAGCTTAGAGACCTTTGATAAAGACCTCAATCAGATAAATTCAATGATATCAGGTTTTGGCGAAGTGATTACAACCCTTCCTTCATCAGGGGCATCGCCTGACATAGGCATTGAATTTAAGCTTATTGTCGGCACTAAAGAGGATTTTAATTATGTTACATCTATTCTTTCCGGCACTAATGTAAAGATAAGAGAGATAAAATACCAGCGAAAGAATGAAAAGATAAAGGCTGGCGAACATGATGAGGCGCAGGCAGCAGAATCTCCGTCAAGCGTTAAAAGCCTGAGCATGACAGTAAGGGTAAATATAAACCGCCTTGACAGGCTTCTGAATATTGTGGGTGAGCTGGTTTTAAATAAGGCTGTTATAACGCATATAAGCAAGAACTTAAGGGCTATAGAGGGTTTCTCTGAATGGGCTTTGGAACTGGAGAAGGCGGCAAGGACGCTGGATAAAAAGCTCAACGAGCTGCAGGAAGGCCTGATGGAGGTCAGGATGGTTCCCCTCAACAGTCTTTTTGACAGATTGACAAGGATGACAAGAAAGCTCTCAAGAGAATCAGGAAAAATTATTGATATAAGAATATTTGGAGAGGAAACAGAATTAGACAGGCTGATGATAGAAGAGATTGCAGACCCTCTTATGCACATAGTCAGAAATGCAGTTGACCACGGTATAGAGACTCAGGAAGAGCGGATTAAGTCAGGTAAAAAGGAAATAGGAACAATTAAGCTCTCTGCAATGCAGAGAGGCGGCCATGTTGTTATAGAGGTTGAAGATGACGGCGGCGGCATTAACATTAAAAGGGTTAAGGATATTGCTGTAGAAAAAGGATTGATTCCGCCTAACAGCAGCCTGTCTGAAAAAGAGGCAATAGAACTTTTATTTGCGCCTGGTTTTTCCACCAGCAAGGTTGTTACAGAGGTATCTGGCAGGGGCGTCGGTCTTGATGTGGTTAGAAAGAACCTTGTTAAATTAAGCGGCACGATAGATATTGAAACAAAGGAGAAGATTGGAACAAAATTTATAATAACACTGCCGATAACTTTGATGATTTTAAAGGCATTGATTGTTCAGGTAGGAGAAGAGATATTCGCATTGCCGATAAATACTGTATCTGAAAGCCTGATGATAACAAAGAAAGATATTCAGACAGTTGAAAGGAGAGAGGTTATACAACTAAGAGAGAAGACGCTCCCGATACTTCGGCTTGAGGACGCATTTAATATGAAAAATTTGGACGCAAAAACAGACAGCATGTATGTTGTTGTTGTGGGTTCTGGAAACAGAAAAATTGGTTTTGTAGTTGACGCCCTTCTCGGCCAGCAGGAGATAGTCATAAAATCACTTGGAAAGATATTGTCCGGCATCCAGGGCGTTGCCGGCGCAACTGAACTGGGAAATAGAAAGACTGTTTTAGTGCTTGATGTCGGAGCGCTCATTGAAGAATCGGTTCAGGAGTATAAAGAAGAGGTAAAGGGCTAAATATGGAAAAGAGGATATTGGTAGTAGATGATTCAGAGCAGACAAGGAAAAACCTGATTGAAATATTAAAAAATGCCCGGTTGTTTAATGTGTATCTTGAGGCAGAGGACGGCATTGAGGCATTCAGGATATTATCCAAGGAAAAGGTGGATATAGTAATCTCTGATGTCATCATGCCGAGGATGGACGGCTTTAAATTTTTGTCACTTATTAAAAAGGACAGGGAATTAAAGGACATACCTGTAATAATGCTGACCATCAGGGGAGAGATTATTGACAAGATAAGGGGCCTTGAAATTGGCGCTGATGATTATATTATCAAGCCGTTCAATTCTGACGAGCTGATTGCAAAGGTCAAGGTATTTCTAAGGATAAAGGCTTTGCAGGATGATTTAAAGACTAAGAATATTGAATTAGAAAAGCTCAGCGTTATTGACCATCTTACGCAGCTTTTTAACAGAAGGCATTTTTATGACTGTCTGAGAAAGGAGTTTAAACGTTCTGAGAGATATAACCTAAAGCTATCCTGCATGCTTATTGATATTGACTTTTTTAAAAATATAAATGATACCCACGGACATCTTGTTGGCGACCTTGTTTTAAGAGAGCTTGGTATGATACTTGTAGGCTCTGTTAGAGAGCACGATACTGTTGCAAGATACGGCGGCGATGAGTTTGCTGTTATACTTCCGCAGAAAAACGGCGATGGTTCTAAGGTGGTCGCAAACAGGATTATAAAGACTGTTGAGGGCTATCAGTTTGCAAAAAATGCAGAACTTAGGGAGGGCATCAGAATTACCGTAAGTATCGGGATAGTGACATATCCTGAGCAGAAGGTTGCAGATTATGATGAGATAATTAAGCTTGCTGATGACGCCCTTTATAGCGCAAAAGAAAAGAGAAACAATATTTGTTTTTATAGCGATGAGATCAAAAAGAGCAAAATTAAAAAATAAAAGAGGATAAAATGGCAGATTTATCTGCAAATAAAGGTTCAAATAAAAAGAAACCGCAAAATAATGCTTCTATGAAGGCGAAAAAAAGATCAATAAACAAGCTGCAGGAAGACGAGGCCTTGTCATTGTCAGAATCTGAGACTGATGAAATGCAGATTACGGATATTTCTGAAGAGACTGCGTCAACAGAGACAGCTATTGATGAAGAGAAGGTGGAGCTTCTTGCCTTTAAATTATCAAACGAGGAGTATGTTATTGACATAAACAGGATTAAAGAGATTATAAGGCCTGTTGAGGTAACAAAGGTTCCAAGGGTGCCTTCGTATATTAAAGGAATAATATCTCTCAGGGGTGTTATTGTGCCTGTATACAATTTAAAAAAAAGGCTTGGATTGTCTGAGGCAGACGCCTCTGATAATAGTCAAAGCAGGATTTTAATAGTAAATTTTGACGAAGAGTTTGTCGGCATTACAGTTGACGCAGTTACAGGAGTGTTAAAGATAAATGAAGATATTATAGAACCCACACCGCAGATTATTAAAGGCGCTGATGCAGAGTATCTAAAGGGTGTTGCAAGAACAAACAACAGGCTCTTAATACTCTTAAACCTTGACAGGGTGTTAAAAAAAGATAATTAAACTATGGCAGATATAGTCAAGAAAACAGAAGAAGATAAAATAAAGTTTGCTGTGTTTTCCATTGGGACAGTGGAGTTTGCACTGGATATTATGAGGATTAAGGAGATTGTTAAGCCTTTGAAGATTACAGCCATACCAAAGGCGCCGAGGTTTATAGAGGGAGTTATTAATCTAAGGGGAAGCATCATTCCAATAGTAGACCTTAGAAAGCGGTTTGGCCTGAAGATCCCTGAGACGCCTTTACCGACAGAGCGGATTATAATTGCAAGGCTTAATGGGAAGATAATCGGACTGATTGTTGATTTGGTTTCAGATGTAATTTCCATGGGAAAGGGCGATATATGTCCGCCCCCAGAGATTGTAAAAGGTGTCAGCGCCCAATTTATTAAAGGCTTGGGTAAGATAGGCAGCAGACTTTTACTTTTAATGGATTTAGACAGGATTTTAACAGTAAGCGAAAAGATAAGTTTAAAGGCGTCCATTAAAGAAAAAAGCAGAGATAAGGCTGTAAAAGAATATGAGGAAGAAAATACTGATACCAGTGATTTTATCAGGCAAGCTCAAGATACAGAAGGAGAGTAGTTTTATATGATTATCAAGTGTCCAAAATGCGGCGAGAAGATTGAGGTTGATGAGGGAGCCCTTTCAACAGGCGAGGCTAAGGTTAAATGCGTGCATTGCTATGCAATGTTTTCTGTTAAAAGAGGCGCAAAAAAGACCCCTCCGATGAAAGAGCCTGCAAAGGAGGCAGCAGTACCCGCTCATGTGGCGACAAAACCTGAAGAAAAGAGAGCAGTAAAGGATATAAATGTAAATATTATACTTGTTGCAATGGATGGAGACGCAGCAAGTAAGATAATAAACGAGATTTTGGTTGAACATGGTTTTGAGGTTCTGCACGCATCTGACGGAAGGACAGCGCTATCCTTAATCCATGAAAAAAGGCCAGCGGTTGCAATATTGGATGTGGGGCTTCCACAGATGTTTGGTTTTGAGATCAGCGAGATAATCAAAAACAGCGAAAAGCTGAAGGACACTGTCGTGATATTAATTGCTTCTGTATATGATAAGACAAGATACAAAAGAGAGCCTCAGTCTCTCTTTGGCGCAGATGATTATATTGAAAAACATCATATCAGAGACAGTCTTATGGCTAAGGTTAAGAGCCTGTTGGAAACGAATTTTTCTGAGCAGGCTGCTGCCGAATATCAAAAGCCTGCTGAAAATGAATATAAGTCTCCGCTCCCTATTGAAGGCAGTTATGAAGAAAAGGCAGCAGTGGAAAAGATTGATTTAAGCAAAAATGATGCCGCAGCCTTTAGAGGCGATGAAATCTCATTGCCGCCGCCGTTT
>Ga0154891_1091_pt1 | contig 12074 bp, 12 predicted proteins | sample Rifle2008BG19ft_FD_105863 | JGI IMG/M metagenome (GOLD analysis project Ga0154891, IMG submission 105863) | Nitrospirae bacterium RBG_19FT_COMBO_42_15 | reverse complement strand
CGGACCAGCGAAACAGGCATGTAAGATTGCAGGTCTTCCAAAGCCGACAGGCTGCGTATAAAAAAAATAACTTAATAGGTCATATATGACCAATATGACCTATTCTTAAGAAAGGTAGGTTTTAAAATGGCAAATGAAAAAAAATCAAAAACGCCTATGTTAGATGAACTGGAAAGCGGTCCATGGCCGAGTTTTGTTAAAGACCTCAAGAATCTTGCAAAGAAAAAGCCTGAGATAGGCCAGGTACTTGAACAGCTTGAGGATTCCTATGAAACCAAAACGAACCATTGGCTGGGCACAGTGCTCAATCTTGACGGTTACGGCGGTGGTGTTATTGCCCGTTATTCTGATGTGCAGAACAGATTCCCTTTAGCAGCGCAATTCCATACCATCCGTATTATAGAGCCGTCAGGATGGCTCTATAACACTGCCGCGCTGCGCCAGTTGTGCGACATTAGCGAAAAACACAGCGGCGGCATCCTTCAGTTTCATGGCATGACAGGCGATATATTGATGCTCGGCTCCAATAATGAAAAGACATACACTGCAGGAGAAGAACTCATGGAGAACGGCTGGGATATCGGCGGTTCAGGCCCTGCCCTCGGGACCCTTGCCTGCTGTGTTGGCCCGGCTTATTGCGAGATGTCCTGCTTTGATACACTTGGGCTTACCAAATTTATTACAGATACATACATCAGTGAACTGCACAGGCCTGAGCTTCCTTATAAATATAAATTCAAGATATCAGGCTGCGCCAATGACTGCGCAAACTCCATCCAACGTTCTGATATGCCTATAATAGGAACATGGCGCGATAAGATACAGGTTGATCAAAAAGAGGTTGCTAAGTTCATTAAGGAAAACGGCGAGGATTATGTAATAGATAATGTTATCACACGGTGCCCGACCAAATGCATCAAACTTGAGAAGAAAAAGATAAAGATAGATGATTCAAACTGCGTAAAGTGCATGCACTGCATTAATGTAATGCACAAGGCGCTTAAACCCGGAAAGGATAGAGGCATTACAATACTCTTAGGCGGCAAGCGGACCCTGAAGATCGGGGATACCATGGGCTCGGTCCTCATACCTTTTATGAAGGCAGATACAAAAGAGGACTGGGACAAGATTATTCAGCTTGTAAGGCGGATATGGGATTTCTGGGGCGAGCATGGGCTTGATCACGAGCGTGTCGGCGAATTTATTGACCGCGTCGGCCTTGGGACATTCCTTGATGGCATAGGTGTTGAGCCGGATCCGCAGATGGTAAAGCATCCGCGTTCCAATCCATATATAAAATTTGAGGAATATACAGCCCCGCGTATAGCAGGCGAGCCTAAAGAGTCGCCGAATGTGGTTAGCAAGGAGACTGAGGGCGATGAGGTGGCAGTGTAAAACTTATAAAACCCGCATGAATCCACCCTCCCCTTAATCCCCTCCCATCAAGGGAGGGGAAGTAAAAGGGAACACTCCCATTGAGAGGGGGTAAAATATATGTTCCCTCTCCCCTTGTGGGAGAGGGGTAATCTTTAGGTGAAATAATATCGGATTTATAATTTTTCATGGAGGAATAATAAAATGGATACACCAACAGTAAAGAAGAAGCTGGCGCCGAGGGATAACGGGGCGCCTGATTTTAAAAAGATGCTTCACCCCTTGATGGTTAAGAACTACGGCAAGTGGAAGTACCACGAAAAGATAAAGCCCGGGATAATCAAGCGAGTGGCAGAGAGCGGAGATGTCCTTTATGTTGTCAGGGCAGGCTCTCCGCGCACAATGAGCGTTGATACTGTAAGGAAAATATGCGATATAGCGGATAAGCACTGTCAGGGGCACCTTAAATTTACAAGCCGCTGCAATATAGAGTTTTTTGTAACAAATGAAAAGGATATAAAGCCGTTAATAAAAGATATCACCACTATCCTCGGCTTTCCTATCGGAGGCACAGGACACTCTGTTTCAAATATACTCCATACGCAGGGATGGCTGCACTGCAACCTGCCAGGCAGTGATGCAGCAGGCGCAGTTAAGGCGATGATGGATGTCTTGTATAAAGAATTTACAAATGAGCGTATGCCGCAGCGCGTAAAGATTTCTACATCATGCTGTTCAATCAACTGCGGCGGACAGGCAGACATAGCAATCAATCTCCAGCACCACCATCCGCCAAGGATAAATCACAGCAATATGCAGATATGCGAGCTTCCCAAGGTTACTGCCATATGCCCTGTTGCAGCCATACGCCCGATTAATGTGGAGGGGAAAAGCAGCCTTGAAGTAGTAGAGGAGAAGTGCATGTATTGCGGCGCCTGTCATGGACAGTGTCCGAGCATGGAGATAAGGGATCCGAAGACAGATACGCTTTCAATATGGGTCGGCGGCAAGTCTGCAAATACAAGGGGCGGGCCGTTATTTATGAAGCTTGCCACATACGGCCTTCCAAACAATCCGCCGAGATGGCCTGAGGTCAGCGAGGCAGTCGGCAAGATATTAACTGCCTATAAGAAGGGCGCAAAGGAATATGAGCGCATAGGCGAATGGATAGAGAGAATCGGATGGAAGAAGTTCTTTGAGGTTACAGGGTTTAAGTTTACAAAGTATCATATAGATACATACCGCTTTGCCCGCACAACATTCAATACCTCAGCACAGGTCAGACTATAGGAGGAGGCGATTAACGATGGAAACGCAAATACTTGAAGAAGAGCTTATTGGGGAAGCGGCTGTTATAAAGATAAAGACAGCTTCACCAACAGATATAGTTGTTACAAACGGCGAGAGCTGGAAGTGTCCGGTATATGTCAGAAAGACGCCTCCATGCAGCGCCAAATGTCCGAGCAGCGAGGATATCAGGGGCTATCTCACATATGTGGCGCAGGCAAAGGATTTTAAAAGGCCTGTTGAAGATTCCTTTGATCAGGCATGGCATATCTTAACAGACAAGAATCCATTTCCTGCAGTACATGGCAGAATTTGTCCTCATCCATGCGAGAGCGGATGCAACAGGCAGTATAAAGAAGACGGCGCAGTTGCAATAAACAACTTTGAAAGGGTTATCGGAGACCATGGGATTAAAAGGGGTCTTAAATTCAAAAAGCTGACTGATAAAAATAAGGATAAAAAGGTTGCAATTATAGGCGCGGGGCCCTCAGGCCTTTCCTGTGCGTATCAGCTTGCAAGAAGGGGCTATACTGTTACAGTATTTGAGTCATCGGATAAGCCGGGCGGCATGTTAAGATACGGCATTACCTCATACCGCTTACCCAGAGAGGTGCTTGATGCTGAGATACAGAATATACTTGATCTCGGTGTTGAGCTGAAGTGCAATACAAAGATAGGAGTGGATATCTCCTTTGAAGACATAAAGAAGAAATATGACGCTGTATATGTGGCTGTGGGCGCTCAAAAAGGAAGCAAGATGAATGTTGAAGGCGAGAGTATTCGCAGCGTATTTACAGGTGTTGATTTTCTCCGCAGGATAAATAATGGCGAGAAGATTGATATTGGCAAGAAGGTTATCGTGATTGGCGGCGGCAATACGGCTATAGATGCTGCAAGAATATGCAGAAGGCTTGGCGGAGATGTAACCATCCTATACAGAAGAACCAGAGACGAGATGCCGGCCATTGAGCATGAGATAGTAGCTGCTGAGGAAGAGGGTGTGAAGTTTGAGTTTCTTGCTGCCCCTGTCTGCGTAATAGGGGAGGGTGGAAAAGTTGACTGTTCTTTAGACTTGAAGTGCGTAAGGATGGAATTAGGTGAAAAGGATAAATCAGGCCGCTTCCGTCCTGTGCCGATTGAAGGCACGGATTTTTCTGTCGGCGCTGATACTGTTATAGCTGCAATAGGCCAGGAGCCTGATTTAACAGGCATGGATGAGTTAAAAAATAATTACGGATGGATAAATGCCAATGTCATAAAAGAGACATCTATACCGGGCGTATATGCAGGCGGCGATGTTCTTGGCCTTGATATTGCAACAACTGCTGTTGGACACGGAAGGAAGGCAGCAAGGGCAATAGATGCATATATTCATGGCCAGAAATATAGAGACCCGGGAAACCCAAGGCCTGTAAAGCATACAGATATGAAGCTTGACTATTACCTGCCAGCTCCTCGCAATAATGTAAAGGAGCTGCCTCCAAAGGAGCGCATAAAAAACTTTGAAGAGGTAAACAAGGCGCTCACTCTTGATGAGGCAGTAGCAGAGTCAAAGAGGTGCATGAGCTGCGGCCTATGCTTTACCTGCGACAGATGCAGGGTTTTCTGCCCAAGAGAGGCAATCAGCAGAGACAAGGCAAGGCCGGTTGGCAAGATTATGTTCACTGATTACACAAAGTGCATCGGCTGTCATATATGCGCAGAGGTCTGCCCCAGCAGCTACATTGAAATGGGCATGGGGCTGTAGAATAAATGAAAATATCAAAATGCAAAATGCAAAATTAAGATAGATATTTTTCTTTTAATGTAGGGGCGGCCCTGTGTGGCCGCCCACATGAGGGCAGCCACATAGGGTTGCCCCTGCTCCGCGGGAATGACATTAAAAATGTAAAGAAGTGTCAGGGACAAGGCGCTATTATATTATGAACCTTACTAATCTTTTATCTTCAAAAAAAGAGGCTGTTTTAAAAAGATGGTTTGATGATGTCCTCTCTCTTTACCCTGTTCAGACATCAAACTTTCTGAAAACACAGAAAGACCCTTTTGCCAATCCAATTGGCCAGACTATTTTTCATGGCATAGAGGGTCTATTTAATGAAATCGTAAGCAGCGAGACAGAGTCTAAAGATATCTCTGCTTTTCTTGAAAATGTAATAAAGATAAGCGCAATACAGGATTTTACAGCATCAAAGGCCATGGGTTTTATTTTTTCTCTAAAAAAGGCGGTCAGGGAAGCGCTGAATGAGGAGATTAATGAAGGCAGCCTTTATCCAGAGCTGTTGATTCTTGATGACAGGATTGATAAGATAGCGCTTCTCTCATTTGACATTTACATGAAAAGCCGCGAGAAGCTCTATGAGATTAAGGCGAATGAGGTAAAGAACATGACCTTTAATCTACTGCGAAGGGCAAAGATAGTAACTGAGGCAGAAGGGCAGTAATAAAAAAGGGATAAAAAGGGGATAATAAATGGGGGCTATAACAGCTTTTATTGCAGTTATAATACTTATACTAATTCCCTTAGCTGGGGCAGGTGCTGTGAATCTGCATTTTCTCTTTGGCGTTATCATACCATATCTTGCCTTTGCAACATTTATCATAGGCATTATTTACCGTGTTGTAAAATGGGGGCGTTCGCCTGTCCCATTCCGCATCCCGACAACAGCAGGCCAGCAGAACTCCCTTCCATGGATTAAACAGAATAAATTAGACAACCCCTCAACCACACTCGGCGTAATCGGCAGGATGGGGCTTGAGGTTCTTGTTTTCCGCTCGCTCTTTAGAAATACAAGCAGCGAATTATATAATGGAAGCGCATTTGCGCACAGGTGGGAGAAGTGGCTCTGGATTGGAAGCCTTGCATTTCACTGGTCATTTCTTATTGTCCTGCTCAGGCATTTCAGATTTTTTGCTACGCCTGCTCCATCTTTCCTGCACATGATAGAGGCATTTGACGGTTTCCTGCAGATAGGCACGCCGGGGCTTTTTGTAAGCGGCATAGTTCTTCTTGGCGCTGCATCGTATCTACTGTTCAGGAGATTTTATATACCACAGGTGCGATACATCTCGCTTACGAGCGACTTTTTCCCGCTCTTTCTGATAATTGGCATTGCGCTTTCAGGCATCCTGATGAGATATTTCATCAAGACTGATATTGTCAGCGCAAAGGAATTGATAATGGGCCTGCTTACTTTTAATCCAATTATCCCAAAAGGGATCGGGGTTATTTTTTATATTCATATATTCCTCGTCAGCAGCCTCTTTGTATACTTTCCGTTTAGCAAGCTTGTTCACATGGCAGGGGTATTTTTGAGCCCGACAAGGAATCTTGCAAATAACAGCCGGATGAAGAGGCATATCAACCCATGGAACTATCCTGTGAAGGTTCATACATACGAGGAATATGAAGATGATTTCAGGGCAAAGATGAAGGCAGCAGGGATACCTGTTGAAAAGGAGTAATGCATGGCGAATATCAAGCTTCCAAAACCTGATGAACTGTCAAAGATAGATTATAAGACGCCTGAAAAAAGCTGGATGGACACGGCTGCTGAATTTAAGCAGGGGATGTATTGCTACGGCGCAAAGGGCAAGAACCTTGCTGCAGTTGATTTTCCTAATGCAAGGGACTGGTCCCCTGATGACAAGGACTGGAAGCTTCCTGAAAACTGGAAGGAGACAGTATTAGAAGGAATAAGGGAGAGGCTCTTAAAATACCGCTCATTCCATATCTTTATGGATATATGCGTCAGGTGCGGCGCATGCGCAGACAAATGCCATTTTTTCTTAGGCGGCGGCGACCCAAAGAACATGCCTGTTATGAGGGCAGAGCTTTTAAGGGCAATCTACAGAAAATATTTTACAGCCTCTGGCAAGATTCTCGGAAAGACGGCAGGCGCAAGGGAATTGACAGAGGATGTATTAAAGGAGATATGGTACTACTATTATCAATGCACTGAATGCCGCCGCTGCTCCATCTTCTGCCCCTATGGCATTGATCAGGCAGAGATTACAATAATCGGCAGGGAGCTTCTCAATCTCGTCGGCCTGAATACAGACTGGATATCAGGGCCTGTTGCAAACTGCTTTATAAAAGGGAACCACCTTGGGCTTGAGCCTCATGCAATCAAGAACAATATAGATTTCATGCTTGACGACATAGAGACCATCACAGGCATTAAGATTGAGCCTACATTCAACAGAAAGGGCGCAGAGATACTCTTTGTTACGCCTTCAGGAGACCTCTTTGGCGATCCGGGCATCTACACATGCATGGGCTATCTGATGCTTTTCCATGAGCTTGGACTTGATTATACATGGAGCACATACGCATCTGAGGGCGGAAACTTCGGCTTCTTTACATCCAATGAAATGGCAAAGAGATTAAATTCAAAGATATATGCAGAGGCAAAGAGGCTGGGCGTCAAGTGGATACTCGGAGGAGAGTGCGGGCACATGTGGCGGGTTCTGCATCAGTATATGGACACTTGGAACGGACCAGCAGACTTTCTTGAGGCGCCTGTCTCGCCGATTACAGGCACAAGGTTTGAAAATGCAAAGGGCGCAAAGATGGTTCATATTATAGAATTTGTGGCAGACCTGATTAGAAATAATAAATTAAAGTTTGACCCCTCCAGAAACGACCACCTTAAGGTGACATTCCATGACTCCTGCAACACAGCAAGGGGCATGGGCATATTTGATGAGCCGAGATATATCATAAATAATACCTGCAATAATTTCTATGAAATGCCAGAGAATACTATAAGGGAGAGGACATTCTGCTGCGGCAGCGGCTCTGGGCTTAATGCAGGCGAGAATATGGAGCTGAGGATGAGAGGCGGCCTGCCGAGGGCAAATGCAGTAAGGCATGTCCGCGAAAATCACGGTGTGAACATGCTCGCAAATATCTGCGCCATTGACAGGGCAACTCTTCCAGCGCTTATGGACTACTGGGTGCCGGGCGTAAAGGTTGCCGGCGTGCATGAGCTGCTTGGAAATGCTTTGGTTATGAAGGGCGAGAAGGAAAGAACTATGGACTTGCGCAGCGAGCCCCTCCCCGGAAAGGAAGAGGGCAAAGATGTATAACAGCGGCAGGATAATAGCCGGGCTTATCATCTTCGCTGCAATAGCGGCGTCCCCCTTTTACTTCAACATGGGCAAGGTTTCGGCAAGGCCTGAGCTAAAGCTTGATACCCCTGTTATTCAGGGATTAACTGAAAAGCAGTGCGTTGAGTCTAAGGAGTATATGAGGGCGAATCACATGCAGTTGTTGAATGAGTGGAGGGATGCGGTTGTAAGGGAAGGCAAGAGCGCCTATGTCAGCTCAAACGGGAAAAAATACAACATGAGCCTTCAGAATACATGTATGGGGTGCCATTCCAATAAAACAGAATTTTGCGACAGATGTCATAAATATGTCTCTGTGAAACCATACTGCTGGGGCTGTCATATTGCGCCAAAGGAGAAGAAGTCATGAGCATTGACAGAAGGCAATTCTTAAAGATAAGCGGCGTATCTATAATAGGCATAGGCGCAGCAGGCGCTAATCTCCTCTGGAGGGGAAGGCTTGAGGCATTGCCTGCTGAAGAGGGTCTAAAGGCAAAGAAATGGGCAATGGTTGTGGATATGAGCAAGTTCAAGACTGAAGAGGATTACAAGAGGGTAATAGACGCATGCCACAGCATCCATAATGTCCCTGATATTGGCAATCCAAAGGATGAGGTAAAATGGATATGGACAGATACTTATGAGCACTCCTTTCCGGGGCAGGAGAATAAATATCTTCCTGCTGCTATTAAGGAGAAGCCATTTGCCCTGCTCTGCAACCACTGCGAAAATCCTGCCTGCGTAAGGGTCTGCCCCACACAGGCGACATTCAAAAGACCCGATGGAATAGTAATGCAGGATGAGCACAGATGCATTGGATGCAGGTTCTGCATGGCAGCATGTCCATTCGGCGCAAGGAGCTTTAATTATAAAGACCCAAGGCCATTCATCAAAGAGAAGAACCCTGAATATCCAACAAGGACGATCGGCGTGGTGGAAAAATGCACATTCTGCACAGAGAGGCTCGCAAAGGGGCTTATGCCGGCATGCGCTGAGAAGTCAAATGGCGCCATTGTATTCGGAGACCTTGATGACCCGAACTCAGAGGTCAGGAAGCTGCTTGGCGCAAACTACACCATAAGAAGAAAGCCTGAGCTCGGCACAGAGCCAAAGGTATTTTATATAATAGGAGGCAGCAAGAATGCTTGATAAGGCGCTTAAAGGCGGCAAAGGATACTGGATATGGATATTTTTCCTGTTTGCTGTTATCGGCGTTGGCTTTCTTTTTTACCTCAAGCAACTGAGCCTTGGCCTTGGGATAACAGGCTTAAGCAGGGATGTTTCTTGGGGGCTGTATATCTCGCAGTTTACATTTCTTGTCGGCGTGGCAGCATCTGCTGTTATGCTTGTCATACCCTATTATCTGCACGACTATAAAAAATTCGGCAAGATTGTAATCCTCGGCGAATTTTTGGCTGTATCTGCTGTTTCTATGTGTATGTTGTTTATTTTTGTTGATATGGGACAGCCGATGAGGATAATGAATGTGCTTCTTCATCCAACGCCAAATTCCATCATGTTCTGGGACGCCACAGTATTAAACGGCTATCTCCTTCTGAATATTGTAATAGGCTGGACAACACTTGAGGCTGACCGCTATTCAGTGCCGCCGCCAAAATGGGTAAAGCCCCTGATTTATCTCTCCATCCCATGGGCAGTCAGCATACATACAGTTACAGCCTTTCTCTATGCAGGGCTTCCCGGAAGGCACTACTGGCTCACAGCCATAATGGCAGCGCGCTTTTTGGCGTCTGCATTTGCAGGCGGGCCTGCCCTGCTTATAATACTTAGCATGATTGTAAGAAGGTTTTCTAAATTTGACCCGGGCAAAGAGCCGATTCAGGCTATCGGTAAGATTGTCACCTATGCAATGTTTGCAAATGTATTCTTTCTTTTGCTTGAGGTCTTCACCGCATTTTACAGCGGCATACCCGGTCATAAACACGCCTTTCAATACCTTTTTATCGGACTCGAAGGACATGGGAAGCTTGTCCCCTTAATGTGGCTTTCTGTAATCCTTGCAGCAGCATCGCTTATCCTTTTGGTCAATCCCGGCACACGCAAAAACGAAAAAACGCTTTTAATTGCCTGTGCAGCAGTATTTATCTCCCTCTGGATTGACAAGGGATTTGGACTGATTGTCGGCGGATTTGTTCCAAACCCATTTGAAAGGGTAACAGAATACTGGCCAACCCTGCCAGAGACACTAATTACCCTCGGAGTCTGGGCAATCGGCACCCTGATACTCACCGTGCTTTACAAAATAGCTGTTTCGGTCAGGGAAGAAACCGCAGGCAGCGACAGCAGCCACTGAGCAGACCCTATCATTATTTTTTTGCACCAGTTTCCTGAAAAGAAAGGAGGTGATGCAAACTATCTATTATTTTCTCAAAAACAATTCATAATATAGTAACGTCTTCATAATATTTTTTTTATTTTTAAAGGAGGGAACATGTATATTCAAGCCATTCTCTCAAAGGTAATTCATAATAGTATTGTAACGTCCTTATATCATACTTTTTTAGTTTTAAAGGAGGAAAGGATATGAAAGCAAATTATTGTGATATTGTAATTGTTCTTGATAGGTCGGGATCAATGGAATCTATTAAGGAGGATGTAATCGGCGGGTTTAACAGATTTTTAAAAGAACAGCAGGCTATTCCTGGAGAAGCTACCATAACCCTTGCTCAATTTGATAATATTTATGAAATTGTTTATATGGGGAAAAACCTTCAAGAAGCTTCTTTAATTGATGACAGGGTATATAAGCCGCGAGGTTCGACTGCTTTATTAGATGCTATTGGGAAGACAATTGATGATACTGGCAGGAGATTATCATATATGCCGGAAAATCAAAGACCATCAAAAGTAATATTTGGTATTCAGACAGATGGATATGAAAATGCCAGTAAATATTTTACAATAGATAATGTTAATAGCATGATTACCCATCAACAAAATGTATATAGCTGGGAATTTGTTTTTATGGGGGCTAATCAAGATGCTATTACTGAAGCAAGCAAATTGGGTATAGACGCATTGCATGCTATGCCTTATAGCGCGACTGCTGCCGGAGTTCGCAATGTTTATTCATCTTTTTCGGATAAAGTGGCCAAATGTAGGTAATTGAAGGGAAGAGGTTTTAAGCCGATAAGAATAACTTAAACCCCGAACCACATAAAGTTCGGGGTAAGGAGGAAATATGTATATTCAAGGTGATGTATATTTAACTGAGGCAGAAAAAATTCCCAAAAATGCAGAAAAGGTATCTGCAAGAAATAACAGGTATATCCTTGCGGAAGGCAAAGCAACTAATCATGCACATGCTATTGTAGATACGGAATTAGAGGTATATGAGAAAGACGGAACATTGTATATAAAGGCAGGCAATCCCTTTAAGGTTGTGCATGAGGAACACAATCCTATTATTGTGGAACCGGGCATCTGGAAGGTAGGCAGGCAAAAAGAATACGACCCGTTTTTGGAAGAAACAAGGACTGTAATAGACTGAGGAGGAAATATGGAAGAAATGAATCTATCACAAATTCAACAGCAGATAGATCTGCAGGTAGGAGAGCAGTTAGGGCAGATAAAGCAGAAGCTAAATGAAAGTCTTCCCAAAAAGGAAGATTGGCAGTTAGAAGAGAAGGTAAGTCAGGTAAGTATTAAGATATGGCTGAAGACTGTAATGGGTAATAACCACCAGAATTGGTTTGATAAAAACGGTCATCTTATAAACTCTGAGGACTGGAGCATTGTGGTTGCAGAGTATCTTGCAAAAGAAGAAGGGGTAGCGATGACAGATGCCCATTGGGAGGTTGTTAATTTTCTTAGAGAGTATTATGAGGAATACAAGATCGCCCCAATGATAAAGATACTTGTCAAGGCAATTGGCAAGAGACTTGGACCAGATAAGGGCAATACAAAGTATCTGTATGAGCTTTATCCAGATGGTCCTGCAAGGCAGGCAAATAAGATTGCAGGTCTTCCAAGGATAGGAGGCTGTGTGTAAGAAAAATTCAGAAAATAGGGAGGGAAACCGCTGGTTTCCCTCCAATAATAAAGGATAGGAGCATATATGAACATTGATGAATATTGCCAATATTGGCTTAGCGTGGGATTAGACTGCACACCAATAGACCATGCTAAGGCAGAAGCACTAATTGACGAATTATATATTTACAGCGGTTTAAAACCGCCTGCAAATAAGATATGGTTTCCAAGTCCGGCAGCGATTGTAAAAGAGACCGGCTTATCTGCTTCAAGCTTTTTCTGCGGCCAGCACAATGCCAACTGGGCCGGCT
>Ga0154891_1025_pt1 | contig 12225 bp, 11 predicted proteins | sample Rifle2008BG19ft_FD_105863 | JGI IMG/M metagenome (GOLD analysis project Ga0154891, IMG submission 105863) | Nitrospirae bacterium RBG_19FT_COMBO_42_15 | reverse complement strand
GGCGGTATAAAACCAATAATCGGCTGTGAGGTATATGTTGCGCCTGCAAGCAGGCTGGACAAGAATGCCAACGGCATAAAAAATGCCTCATATCATCTAATCCTCCTTGCAGCAGATGCAGCAGGATATAAAAATCTTTTAAAGCTTATCACCTCTGCCCATCTTGAAGGCTTTTATTATCGGCCGAGGATAGATAAAGAAATTCTTGCACAGCACTGCAAGGGTTTAATCGGCTTATCAAGCTGCTTAAAAGGCGAGGTCCCTTATAAGATAAATAAAGGAGATATGGAAGGCGCAAAAAAGGCGCTTAGTGAATACATTGATATACTCGGCAAGGAGAATTTTTATCTTGAGATAATGGATAACCGCCTTGAAGAGCAGAATAAGGCAAATAAGGAACTAATAAATCTAAGCAAAGAGTTTAATATCCCTCTTGTTGCAACAAATGACTGCCATTATTTAAAAAAAGAGGATGCAAAGGCGCACGATATTCTTCTTTGCATACAAACAGGCAAGACTGTCAATGATACAGACAGACTAAGATTTTCAACTGATGACTTCTATTTTAAATCTCCGGAAGAGATGCACAAGGCATTTAAGGATATGCCAGAGGCGCTGCTAAACACAAAGATAATTGCAGAAAGGTGCAATCTCAATCTCCAGTTAAATGAACTGCATCTTCCAAATTATAATGTGCCGGATGGGTTTACCAGAGAGGATTATTTATCAGAGCTCGCAAAAAAGGGTCTTGAAGAAAGATTAAAACAGATAGAAACTAAAGTTCCTTCTGATTTCTACAAAACCCGTCTTGAAAGGGAGCTCAAGACAATAAACTCCATGGGCTATGCTGGTTATTTTCTTATAGTCTGGGATATTATAAATTATGCAAAGAACAAAGGCATACCAGTTGGCCCTGGAAGGGGCTCTGCTGCTGGAAGCCTTGCTGCATATTCCTTAAAGATTACTGACATTGACCCTCTCCGCTACGGCCTGCTCTTTGAGAGGTTTTTGAATCCTGACAGGGTCAGCATGCCTGATATTGACATGGACTTCTGCATGGACAGAAGGGAAGAGGTAATACACTATGTAACAAATAAATTCGGGACTGACCATGTTGCCCAGATTATTACATTTGGAACAATGGCTGCTAAGGGTGTTATACGGGATGTTGGCCGTGTTTTGGATATTCCGTACATAGAGGTTGATAGGATTGCGAAGATGGTGCCGAATACATTAAACATCACAATTGACGAGGCAATAAAGGCAGAGCCGAGGCTAAAGGAATTAATAGAAAAAGACCCAAAGATTAACGAGCTGATTAAGATTGCAAAGAGCCTTGAAGGACTTGCAAGACACGCATCAACCCATGCAGCAGGCATTGTAATATCGCAGGAGCCGTTAACAGAATATACACCCCTTTATAAAGGCGACAAAGATGAAATAATAACCCAGTATAATATGAAGCTCATTGAGAAGGTCGGGCTTATAAAATTTGACTTCCTCGGGCTGAAGACACTTACGCTTATTGATAATGCAGTACGGCTTATTAACAGCAAGGGTCAAGGGTTAGAAGGCAATATTCAAGAAGATTTCTCTATTGAAAAAATTCCATTAAATGACCAAAAGACATACGACCTCCTTTCCTCTGGCAAGACCTTTGGCGTGTTTCAGCTTGAAAGCTCCGGGATGAGGGAAATACTGATAAGACTAAAACCAGAGACCTTTGAAGATATCATTGCCCTTGTTGCGCTCTACAGGCCTGGTCCATTAGGCAGCGGCATGGTGGATGACTTCATAAAGAGAAAGAAGGGTCTTACTGCAATAAAATATGAGCTTCCTGAACTTGAGCCGATATTAAAAGAAACATACGGCGTTATCCTGTATCAGGAACAGGTCATGAAGATTGCAAATGTCCTTTCAGGCTTCTCCCTTGCGGAAGCAGACATTCTCCGCCGCGCAATGGGCAAAAAAATCCCAGAAGAAATGGAGAAGATGAAGAAGACCTTTATTGAGGGCGCTCATAAAAATAAGATAAACGAAAAGAAGGCGGAAAAGATATTTGAGCTTATAGAATATTTTGCAGGATACGGATTTAATAAATCTCACAGCGCTGCATACGCATTGATTGCATATCAGACTGCATATCTAAAGGCAAACTATCCTGTTGAGTTCATGGCGTCTCTTCTTACAAGCGAGGTAGGCAATACTGACAAGATCGTCAGATATATAAGAGAATGCAAGTCAATGGGCATAAAGATACTGCCGCCTGATGTAAATGAGAGCAGTAAACGGTTTACCATTGTAGAGGAAGGGATAAGGTTCGGCCTTGCAGCAGTAAAGAATGTCGGCGAGGCTGCCATTGATGCAATCATCACTGCAAGGGAATCATCCGGTAGATTTGCTTTAATATTTGACTTCTGCAAAAAGGTGGATTTGAGAAAGGTAAATAAAAAGGTAATAGAGAGCCTGATTAAGTGCGGCGCCTTTGATTCTGCTAATATGAAACGCTCCCAGCTCATGGCTGTTTATGAAAAGGCAATGGAAATAGCTAATCAGATAAAAAAGGAATCTGCGCTGAATCAAATAAATATCTTCGGCAACCTGAAGACAGAGCCGGATGATGCATCTGAATCAATCCCTGACTTGCCGGAGTGGGAGGAAGGTTTAAGGCTGAAATCTGAAAAGGACACGCTCGGCTTTTATATAACAGGTCATCCCTTATCCAATTATGAAGCAGAGCTTAAAAGATTTGAAACCTTTACCTCAGAGGCATTAGCTGAACTGCCTGATGAAAAAGAGGTTAATATCTGCGGCATAATTTCAGAAATAAAAAATACAACAACTAAAAAAGGCGATAAGATGGCCTACCTTAGAATTGAAGACCTCTATGGCACTGTTGATGTGATTGTTTTTCCGGATGCCTACAGAGCATCAAACCATCTGTTTAATACAGATACCCCTCTTTTAATAACTGGAAATCTTGACAAGGGCGAAAAGGGAATAAAACTAAAGGCAACAAAAATAACAACAATATCTGATGCAAAAAACAAGCAGCTTTCAAAAATAAATATTAAAGTTGGTTCTGCTGTGCTGTCGCAGAATGAGCTCAGGCAGTTAAAGGAGATCCTGCTAAAATACCGCGGCAACTGTTCTGTATATATCAGCATGGCTATACCAAATCACGGTGAATCTATTATTGCTGTTAATAATGATATCAGGGTCAATCCTACAAGCTCATTAATAACTGAGATAGAGAATTTTCTTGGGAAGGATACGGTGACATTTAATTGAGAGATTATTTAGAGTTTGAAAAACCTATAGCAGAGTTTGAAAAGAAGATTGAAAAGCTAAAGAGCTATCCGCCTGACAAGATAGGCAGGGTGGCTGATGAAATCAGGAGGTTAGAGGAAAAGTGCATTGAGATACAGAGGGAGATATTTTCAAGGCTCACCCCCTGGCAGAAGACGCAGATAGCAAGACACTCTGACAGGCCTTATGCCTTAGATTATATTAACAACCTGATGGCAGACTTTACTGAACTTCATGGCGACAGGTGTTTTGGCGATGATAACTCCATTGTTGCAGGCATAGCAAAATTTGAAAATAAATCTGTGGTTGTTATCGGCCATCAAAAGGGAAGGACAACCAAGGAAAATGTATTTAGAAACTTTGGGATGCCAAACCCGGAGGGATATAGAAAGGCTTTAAGAATAATGAAGCTTGCAGAAAAGTTCTCTAAGCCGATTATAACCCTCATAGACACGCCGGGCGCTTATCCGGGTATAGGAGCTGAAGAGCGGGGACAGGCAGAGGCAATAGCAAGAAACCTGATGGAGATGTCGCATCTGCGGGTGCCTATAATAGTTACTGTAACAGGCGAAGGCGGAAGCGGCGGCGCGCTTGCGCTTGGCGTTGGAGACAGGGTATTGATGCTTGAGCATTCCGTATATTCTGTTATCTCGCCGGAGGGCTGCGCAGCAATTCTTTGGAATGACAGCACAAAGGCGCCAGATGCAGCAGATGCAATAAAGATGACTGCTGATGATTTATACAGATTCGGAGTAATTGATGAAATTATCAAAGAGCCTTTAGGCGGCGCACACAGGGACACAAAGGGGATGGCAAAGACGCTTGGCGAGGTAATTATAAGACACTTAAACGAGCTTCAGGCTATTCCAATTGATGAACTGATAGAAAAGAGATACAAAAAATTCAGGAAATTAGGTGTGTTCAGTGAGCAGGCAGTCTGAGGCAGTAGAGATATTCATAAAAATCAGGCCGGCGGACATTGCCTATTTTAATTTTACAATAGACGCATACGAGGGCATTTCATCTGTCAGGACAATGGACGGAAAAAAAGGCCTGATAAAGATCCTCATCCCCATTGCCTTTGTTGATGATGTAAAATCACTGCTCAAGGAAATTAAAAAAGAAATCAGCTTTCTCGAGTTTTTGTAAACCCCCAAGCAGCCTTGAAAATCTATTGCCAGTCTTTTCTGTATTCTTCATCCTTTTCTTGACTGCTGCCACTGACAAAGTATAAAACAACCATGCCCAAAATAAAAAAAGCTGCTACTGATAGAATCGCCGGCCGCTGGCTCTTAAAAGCAGAAGAGACCTGGCCGAAAACAAGAGGCCCTATTATTGCCGATGACTTGCCAACAAGGGAATATACGCCAAAGTATTCGCTCTCCTTGTCCTTTGGTATGAACCTGACATAAAATGCCCTTGTTGCCGCCTGAACAGTACCGAGGCCAAGGCCTGCAAAAGATGCCAGAACCCAGAACTGGACTTTGGTTCTGATAAAAAATGCTAAAACAACCACAGCGCTCCACATGATGAGGGATGTCATAATAACCTTCTTTGGCCCCCACATATCTATTGGCTTTGCCATGATAAAGGCGCCGATAAGGGCGCTGAACTGCACAATAATATACAATGCTATTAATTCCTGCGGCTTAAACCCGAGTGTTGTAGCTGCAAAAAGGCTCGAAAATACTATTACTGTATTAATGCCATCCTGATATATAAAATAGGCAAGCAGGAATCTTCTCGGGTCTTTCCTGCTCCATAATTCCCTCAAAGTTGCTAATGTAAATCTAATCCCTGTTGAACCAGCCTTAATAAAAGAGAAGCCTGCCCTCCTGTCTGATGGAAGAAGGAAGAAGGCTGGCATTGAAAAGATAGCGAAGAAGCCTGCTACCATAAGCCATGTAAGCTCATATTGTCCTGCCTTTACAAGAGGCAGGGCAATAAGAAGTGAGATAATTGAACCGGCATATCCTGTGCCAAAGCCCCATGCAGAGACCCTTCCCTGATATTTCTTTGGCGCAATCTGCGGCAGAAAGGCATTATAAAATACAAGACCTCCCTCCATACCGATATTTGCAATCACAATCATAGAAAAGCCCGCTAAAATCATCCCCTCTTTAAGAGTAGCAAAGAATACAATTGCTAAAACACTTATGGCAGTATATAAAAAAAGAAGCCTTTTCCTTATTCCGGAGTAGTCAGCAATGCCTCCGAGAAAAGGAGATGTAAGGGCAATAATTGCCATGCTGAGGGATATGGCCATTCCCCACCATAAATCTCCAATACCCTCTCTGTTGCCCACAACATAGTTGGCATAAAATAAAGGAAAGATTACAGAGGCAATGACTGCTGAGTAGCTTGAATTTGCAAAGTCAAACAGGCACCAGCTAATTATATATTTCTTATTAAGCCTTTTATCAACTGCGCCTTTTCCTATGCCCTTTTTTCCTGTATACCTTGTTGCTTCCATTTCTGAATATCCTTGTATGTAGATTCTATTGGTTTGCCAAGCAGAAGAACTTTTATGTTTTTTTTATTTCTAATCTTATGCTGAGTTCTTTGAACTGCTCCTTTGTAACCCTGCTCGGCGCATCGGTCATAAGGCAGACTGCCTTTTGTTTTAATGAATCAGGTCATCTAATTGGACAATTTCAATATTTGATACCTTAGAAAGAGGCAAGTCATTTGTAATAAATATCTTTGCATTATGAATCAGCGATGTAGAAATTTGCAGGGCATCAGGCATCCTGATTTTATGTATAGCCCTCAATTCTGCAGCCTTCTCTGATATCTCAATAGTCGGCAAAACAACAGCTAAATTTGGAAAATCCCTGAATACTATTCTATATCTTGAAAGAAGCGAGATATCTCCCCTCTCAAATGGCCTGACAAGAGATTCTGCAACTGTAATAGTACTTGTAATTCCTTTTATCTTTCCTTTTTCTATTTGTTCAAAAAGAGGCTTAACAATGTGAAGGTAGGTTGGGTTTTCTTCAAAGGCATAAATAAAGCACATTGTGTCAATACCTACAGTATTGCCTGACAGATATTTTAGGAAGGCGTCTATTTCCAAGACTCCCTTTCCTTTTTAAGATATTCTTTTACATCTATATCCTTCCATATCTCCTTTCCAAGCCCAATCATTAGCTTAGTAAAGGATTTTGGTTTTGGTATAAGCACAACTATCCCATTTATCTCTTCCACAAGCATCTCATCCTGAGGATGCAGGTCTATCTTCTTCCTGACCCCCTGAGGAATAACTACCTGATATTTTGGTCCAACCTTTACTGTTATACCCATAAGTCATACACACTCCCTTATTGTTATACATATAATATATTATGTTATACAAAAAGTCAAGTCATAATCCCTTAATCTCTAATGCTCTTACTCCTTCTTCCCCTCCAGCCTGATGCTGAGTTCTTTAAGCTGCTCTTTTGTTATACTGCTCAGTGCATCGGTCATAAGGCAGACCGCCTTTTTTGGTTGGCTCGCTCATGTTATTCACTTTCTTGCATGCAATGGGCTATTATGATAATTACCTGATGATTATCTGCCGTGAAATAAACATTGAGGCAGTAAAATATTTTTATAGAAGATTAAAGGCTGTGTAATGTGTAGAGTTGCTGACGCTTTTCCAAGCTTATATTTCAAGACACGACCCTCTTTTCCTCTCTTTTCCTCTTGTAGACGCTTCCATAATTGCTGTTGCAGAACGGCTTAAGATTAACAGAATCCTTACCACTGACAGACGGCACTTTTCAATTATAAAGCCATTGCACTGCCATGCCTTTGTCCTTTTGCCATAAGCACTCTTAAAACTGAAATTTCACAAGCGTGGCATAGAATAGACCAAAGGCCGCATAATTATAGACCCTGACACCGTTTATCTGCCCTTTAGATGACCTTTATAAAGAAAAAGCTTGTCAATTCCTTTTATTTTTGGTATTTTTCTGGTATCAAAAAAAACTGTGTAATAACTTGTTATGTGTATAAGAATTGAGCGTCAATGAACAGGAAGTAATTCATAGAGTCGCAAGGGGCCACATGTCGCAACTGGAGAGGGAGTTGGTCTTTTATCAATGAAAAGGAGAAGGTGATCATCTTCGGCGCTTGGGATTTACACACAGAAGGAAACACATCATTGATATTGAGTGAAGATTGGCAAACAAGCCGTAAAGGAAGAAAACAACCGGCATATGAACAGTCAAGGGAACATATCAGGTTAATCGAAGAGGAAGGCTATAAATTAAAAACCTTTCCTATGAAATACTCCGATGCTAATAAGGATGAAGAAGGTATTGGGCCAGCGAAAATTGAAGGGTTCGAACCCAAACTAACAGAAAAATCACTCAAGCGGGTTGGCGGAAACTGGTATGCATCTGACGATGCTTTGGGCAATCTGATTCCTGAAGAAATCGAAACACCAGAGCAATTCATTGAAGGCGCGTCAAAAACAGTTTCGGTTAATACCTACGAGCGCAACTCTGAGGCAAGAGCTAAATGCATCGAGCATCATGGTTACAAATGCGCCGTATGTAATTTTGACTTCGAGGTGTTCTATGGGGCAATTGGAAAGAACTATATCCATGTGCACCATATTGTGCCGCTGTCAGAAATCGGAAAGGAATATGAGTTAAATCCGATTGAAGACCTTATTCCCGTTTGCCCCAACTGTCACGCCATAATACATAGAACTATACCCGCACTTACGGTCGCGCAACTAAAACAGCACTTGGTAGAAAATGAAAGAAACACATAACAAGCCCATCAACTCGGGCAGCAAAAAGCGGCGCTCCTTCGTCGCACCAGCTTTTGCTGCCTGTTACAGGCGGCGTTAGGCAATCATAAATAATATGGATTTTAAGTTTATAGATAAGGATTGGGCAAAAATATTTAAGGAAATCTCTGGGAGAAACACGAAGGAGTATAAATTTGTAACTCCTTTTCTTCAGCTAAAAACAATCGAAGAAATACTAAACAAAAGAAAACTCAAACTTAAGTTAATTACTCGATATAATTTAACTGATTTTTACAATGGTGTATCAAGCTTAGATGCCATAGAATATATTTTAAAAAACGGCGGTCAAATAAAGGGTATTAAAAACCTACATTCTAAGCTATATATTTTTGATTCAAAAGAAGCAATTTTGTCATCCGCTAATCTTACCCAGGCAGCATTGCTAACAAATTTTGAATTTGGCATGCATACTTACAATGCAGATGCCATTTTTTCTTTAGAAGCCTATTTTGATAGCCTATGGAATAAAATACCTTTAACTCTTGAACAAAAACAAATTGATCAATGGCGAATGGAGATTGACTCCTCTCTTCAAAGTGGAAAAGAATCATATCAAAAATATAAATTCAAAGACTATGGTTTTAGTGTTAATAATAAGCCCAACGAACAAGCACAATCAAGCGTTCAAAAAACCTCCGACTCAAATCAGTATTTTATTAAATTTTTTGGCGAAGGGAGTAATCGTACTGATATCAATATGCAAATTATTGAAGAGGTTGGAATATCGGGCTGCCATTGGGCATGTACTTACCCAACTAAGAAAAAACCCAGAATAGTAGATAACGGGGCAATTATGTTTATCGGGCGAATGGTTTCAAATCCAAACGATATTATTATTTATGGACATGCTATCGGAAATAAATACAAAGAAAATAGGGATGATGCTTCTGATGAAGACATAAAGCGTCGTCCGTGGAAAAAGAAATGGTCAAGATACATTCGTGTACACGATGCAAAGCTCATTAATGGAACTCTTAAAAATGGTGTTTCAATGAATGAGTTGATGGATAAATTCGGTTATAATTCCTTTGTTTCAACTTTAAGGAATAAAATATCAGGAAAAGGAAATATTGATCCGAGAGAAGCATATCACCGACAAGCAGCTGTGCAACTTACTCAAGATTCCGCTAACTGGCTTATGGAGAAACTTGAAAATAAACTTAAATATTTTGGTAGGATTAGTGACTCGGCGCTGTCACAAATACCGTAAATTTATATAATGCTGCATACCAATTCAATCTATCCGACCTTAATCATGGTTTTGCACTCTTCAGGCGGGTAATTTTGAATGCGGGAAAAAGGAAAGGAGATAAAATGGCTGATTATTGTCACGAATGGGAGCCTGGTGGAATGGGTTGCCATGGGCACGGCTATCCAGAGAAAAAAGGGAAGGTTAAGTGCCCGCCTGACTGCCTCGGAGATTTTACCCAGATGGCTCGTGAATGGGCGAAAAAGCTTGGAGACGGCAAGGAGATCTTCTTAGGGTTATGTGAGGGACATGGAACGAGAGTATTCTTGTACCGTTATGGCAGTCAATTATATATAGAACATGCAACGAATGGAGCAATAGAATGGAAGCCGCAGCCAGCAAGATCAAAGATGGCAGCTAACAAATTGCGTAACCGAACACGTAAAAAAACAGTGCGTTGATTAACTTTACTATATGCGTGAACGGTAAGCGTAAGCCATACAAAAATACATGAATATAAATCCATTTGATGAATTGACTGAATTAAAACTTTCACCATTGCCGGAACAGGTTGTTGCTTTGTGTAATGAGCTCAATGCCCCACCAAGATTAACTGCACATCTCATTCTTGTTCACTCGGTTGCTATAGAACTTATAAATGATTTTACCAGCAAGTGTCCAAAATTACGAATCAATAAAGAGGAAATAACATTTGGAGCTGCAACTCATGATATTGGAAAGGCTGTATTTAGAGAGGAGCTTTCAGAAGCCGGAAATAAGCATGAATCAGAAGGGTATAAAATACTAAAACAACGAAATATATCCAGCAAGATGGCCAGATTTACTAAAACCCATACCAAATGGAAGCATGGTCAATCAATTACACTTGAAGACCTGTTCGTTGCTTTGGCAGATAATTGTTGGAAAGGAAAAAGGGATGATGAATTAGAAATTTTACTTTCTAAGCGAATAGCGCATCAAACTGGTGAAGAAGATTGGAGCATATATATAGTAATAGACGACATACTTCAAGAGATAACCTCTGCTGCGCCCAAGCGGCTAATTTGGCAGGCAAAATATTCTCCGTGAAAATAAATAATATGGATACTGAGCCTGTTAAAAAGAAAGATAAGAAAGGGTCTCCCATTTAAAGGGCACCTGTCAAGCGGAAAAAGCTATCCCAAGACAAGAAAAGGAACTTTTCTCGTCAATATCTTTTAAGTTACCATCACCCTTACCATTGCCGCAGTTTCGTTATGTTTCGGTGTCAGTCTTCACTGCACCAGTCACCCATCAGGATTAAGGCCATTGGTGTAGCATTTTATCCATTGACCCTTTCTGCTATATAGCAGACCAGAAAATCTTCGGCTCCTTGCCGTGTCCATATGGTTTATTACAAGTCTCGTGGTTTTTAACCAGCCCCTATGTGGCTCACAGCACGGGCAGTAAAGATGTTGATAACCTTATAAATGTTGGGTGGGGCAGATTTCCAATCAGGTCTAATGGTTCTGCCAACCCCGTTGCAGGTTCACTGCCCCAGCCAGCTCTCTATACAAAACATTTCTCCGGTATAAAGGTGGAATAAGCGGGACATTTCCCCTATTCCTTCTTTTAAATTATACAGCCTGCTGCCTTTTCTCCATCAACCTTATAACATCCTTAAACAGCCATGATGCCATAAAGACCCCTATGCCAATAAGCTTGTCTGAGCCGCCTCAATCCTTTTTCCCTTTTTCAATAAGTTCTCTCAATCTGTCTTTTAATACTGGGATATCTTTTTTAATCGTATTCCAAACAGCATCTATATCTACGCCAAAATAATCATGTATCAATTTATCCCTCATTCCAGCCATATCTTTCCAAGGTGTTTCAGAATGTCTTTCTCTAATTTCTTTTGACAACCTCTTTGTTGCTTCGCCTATTATCTCTATCTGCCTTATTACTCCGTCCTGTATAAGATAATTTTTCATAAAATCTTCATACTTTACTCCATTAGCATATTCTTCTATTCTTGCTATAGCATCTAAAATATGTTTTAAGTATACTGAATCGGCTTTACTCATCCGTAAATTACTTCCATTTCTTCCTTTATTTCATCAATTAAATATGGACTTATAGATTTTTCTGTTAATAAATCCACTTTTATCCCTAAAATTTCAGATAATTCCCTTTCTATCCTTACAAGCTCAAGAAGGCTCTTTTTCTCAGAAAATTCTACAATAACATCTATATCACTCTCTGGCTTTTCTTCTCCTCTTATATAAGAACCAAAGACAGCTATTTTTATTGCGCCTTCCTCTTTAAGCACACACGATATCTTTTTATAAATTTCCTCTTTATTCATAATATATATCCTCTCATTCTTTTTCTCTATTGTCAAGGGTTGAAAAAAAATAGGGGCGTATTGCGATACGCCCGTATCTGATGCTTCTTATATCCCCTTTAGGAAAGTGGGGAAAATCCTGCAGGAAGAAAAAAGGGTTAAGTCTCGGCTTATCAGTTTCTCCCCCCGCTCCTTAATAACCTTTATCAGTTAATCACAATAATCCGCAATCTCTTTGTATTAAGCCCTGCATGAGCCTTATAAACAGCCTCATCATTGCAGCAAATTGATGTAATCCTAATTCTCTAACAGAGTTTTTGTTAACATAATCCTAATGCTATAACGCAGTAAGCCATGCTCTCTTCTCTAAGCAGCTTGCTGAACAATCTTAGCCCTCAGCTTCACCTTTTCATGCGTCTGGAGTATTTTTATAATTCCTAAAATACTCTCAAGGCGTGGGTTGCCGTGAGGTCCCAGCATACGATGGATGCTTTTGCTTGACTTGTTAAGTTCCTTGCCTAACTGCTGAAAAGTAATAGTAGCATTAATATAGTCCCTAAGCAGCTTTTTTCCTATGTCCATATTCCCTTCAAGGAATTC
>Ga0154891_1003_pt4 | contig 12706 bp, 13 predicted proteins | sample Rifle2008BG19ft_FD_105863 | JGI IMG/M metagenome (GOLD analysis project Ga0154891, IMG submission 105863) | Nitrospirae bacterium RBG_19FT_COMBO_42_15 | reverse complement strand
AGGGTTGTTGAATTCTGCTGCGCCATACCGCCGAATCTTAAAATGAAGGTGCTAAAAGAAAAATATATATTAAAAAAGGCGCTCGGCAAGCACCTGCCGCAGGATATAGTTAAAAGGACAAAACAACCTTATATGGCGCCTGACAGCAAGAGCTTCTTTGGTAATGGAAATATCCCTGAATATGTAGAGGATATGCTATCTTCAAAAAGCATAAAAGAGAACGGATATTTCAACCCTCAATCAGTAGAGAGGCTTGTTAATAAGTGCAGGAAGAATCTTGCAATGGGATTTAAAGATAACATGGCATTGGTCGGAATATTATCCATGCAGCTTGTGGACAGGCTGTTTATAAAAGATAAAAATGAACGGTTGAATGAGTTAAGTAAGACATGTTACGAGTTACGGGTTACGAGTTAGAAGCGCGAAATTTGCAGCTAAAACTCAAATGAAAAATTACAGAGACTTAGAGATTTACAAAATGTCATACGATTTAGCAATTAAATTACACAAAATATCATTAAGGCTTCCACAATATGAAATGTATGAAGAAGGAAGTCAATTAAGAAGGTCTTCCAAAGGAGTTGCCTCTTGCATAGTAGAAGGCTATGGAAGAAAGAAGTATAAAGCTGACTTTATTAAATTTCTTACTTATTCGCACGCTTCATGTGATGAAACAATTCTTCACCTAAACTTTATAAAAGATACTCATGAACTTGATAAAAAAGAGTTACAGCTATTTCTTAACGCATATGATGAATTAGGCAGTAAGATAAATAGATTTATTCAGTATGTAGAGAATAAATGGAATGAACCCGAAACTCGTAACGCGTGACCCGCAACTCGCAACAATGCTTAATGCCCTTACAATTGATGTAGAAGACTACTTTATGGTTTCAGCCTTTGCAGACAAGGTTAAATTTGAGGACTGGCATACATTTGAAAGCAGGGTAGAGGGCAATACCTGCAGGATATTAGACCTGCTTGATGAATATGGGGTTAAAGCAACCTTCTTTGTGCTCGGCTGGGTGGCAGAGCGCTATCCGAAACTAATCAAGGATATACAAAGGCGCGGGCATGAACTTGCCTGCCATGGATACAATCACCGCCTTGTTTACGACCTTTCTTATGACGAATTTCGCAAGGATACAAGAAAGGCAAAAAAAATAATAGAGGATGTTGCAGGAGAGCCTGTCATAGGTTATCGGGCAACGAGCTATTCTATCACCAAAGAATCTTTTTGGGCTCTGGACATCCTCATAGAAGAAGGTTTTAAATATGATTCAAGCATATTTCCAATAATACACGATAGATACGGTATTAAGGATTTTAGCCGTTTTCCTGTGAAAGTTAATCTTAATGGGGCAGGCGGCATTTTAGAGTTCCCATTATCAACAATCAGGCTTTTCAACTCAAATTTCCCGATTGCCGGCGGAGGATATTTCAGATTATTTCCTTACATATTTTTTAAAAAAGGAATTAAAAGGTTAAACAATCATGAAAAGCAGCCTGCAATCTTTTATTTTCATCCATGGGAGATAGACCCTGAGCAGCCTGTGCAGAATGTAGGCTGGAAGACAAGATTCCGCCACTATACAAATCTGCACAAAACAGAGGATAGGTTTAAAAGGCTTTTATCAGATTTCAGATGGGGACGGGTATCTGATGTCATAAGAGATATATAATGATTATTGAATTACTTACACCTCAATCATACCATGAATGGGATGATTACATAGCCAATACAAACAAGGCCAGCCTTTATCATCTCTCTTGCTGGAAGGAAGTAATTGAAAGAAGTTTTAGGCATAATACCTATTATCTCATGGCAAGGAATGTAAACAAAAAAATAAATGGCGTGCTTCCTCTTGTCAGGTTGAAAAGCAGATTATTTGGCGATTATATGGTTTCCATACCTTTTTTTAACTATGGCGGACCATGCGGGGATGATGCAGAGATAGAAAAAGAATTGATAAACACTGCAATTAATACTGGCAAGGCAGATGGTGTCGGGCATATAGAGTTCAGGGATGTTCAGCATAGGGAAAATAACCTTCAGTGCAAAACTGAAAAAGTATGCCTTATTCTTGACCTTCCTGAAACGCCAGATGAGCTATGGGGTTCATTTAGTTCAAAGCTAAAGAGCCAGATAAAAAGGCCTTTAAAAGAAGAAGGCATGACAGTTGAATTCGGCGGTATAGACAAGTTGAATAATTTTTATGGCGTCTTTTCTAAAAACATGAGAGACCTCGGCACGCCTGTATATGGAAAAAACTTTTTTGAAAATATTTTTAAGTCCTATCCTGAACATACAAAGATATGCACTATCAAATTAAAAGAGGTGCCTGTTGCCAGCGGATTTCTGATAGGTTTCAAGAAAAGGCTTGAGATTCCATGGGCGTCATCTTTAAAAGAATATAACAAACTGAGCCCTAATATGCTTTTGTATTGGAGTGTTTTAAAATTTGCCATTGAAAATGGATATAAGCAGTTTGATTTTGGAAGGTCAAGTATAGAGAGCGGCACATATAGATTCAAGGAGCAGTGGGGTGCAAAACCTATACAGCTCTACTGGTATTACTGGCTTTCAAACGGCGGCAAACTGCCGAAATTGAATCCCCATAATCCAAAATACCAGACAGCAATTAACATCTGGAAAAGGCTTCCTTTAAGCGTAACAAAAATCATTGGCCCAAGGATTGTAAAAAACCTGCCGTGATTATTAGGGTGAAAAGGTTATTAAGTTGAATAAGGCATGTAAGACTTGCAAAATTGATAAGTCAACATAATCAACTAAATAAGCATAATCAACAAATATAGGAGTAAACCATGATAGAAGAACAGGTAAGGCATTTTATTACAGAAAATTTTTTATTTGGCGAAGAGAAAAAGGTCGCTGATACAGACTCCTTTTTAGAAAACGGGATAATTGATTCAACTGGAGTTCTTGAGGTTGTTTCCTTTGTGGAAGATACATTTAACATCAAGGTTAAAGATGAAGAGATGATACCGGAGAATCTTGATTCAATATCAAATCTCGCAAATTTTATTAAAAGAAAACAAAACGGCAGCAACTAATGCTTATAGATAATTTTCTAAAAAACAGCGCTTCAAAATATCCTGATAAGACAGCGATCATTCATGGCAATACACGGATGACTTACAGCGAATTGCTTGCCATCTCTCTGAATCTTGCCGCAGCGTTGCAGGGATACGGGCTCAGGCGCGGGGACAGGATAATAATAGCGCTTAATAACTCAGCAGAGTATTTGATTGCCTATTTTGGGGTCCAGCTTGCAGGGGGCATTGTTGTTGCTGTAAACCCTGACATAAAACCGAGGGGCCTGCATAAAATTACTGCTGACTGCAAGCCGTCAGGAATAATTACAAATACAGGCTTAATTAAGCTTCTTGAGGCTGACAAAGAAAAATACCCCTTCAGCTTTATACTTTTGCATGGAGAGAGTAAGACCGACGGGGCAGACAATATACCGATATACTCCTTTAATGAATGCTGCAAGCATGAAGGCAGTGTAGATACTGTTGATAGAGCAGAGACAGATATCGCCTCCATAATATATACATCTGGGACAACAGGGGAGCCAAAAGGGGTCATGCTTATGCATAAAAACCTTATGGCAAATGCACATTCTATTGTCAATTACCTGTCTCTATCAGAAAAAGACAGTGTTATGGTAGTGCTTCCATTCTACTATTCATATGGCAATTCACTTTTACTCACACATATTATGCAGGGGGGAACATTGGTAGTAGATAACAGGTTTATGTATCCCAATGTTGTTCTGGAGAGCATGGTCAGAGAAAAAGTCACTGGCTTTGCAGGAGTGCCTTCAACCTTTGCCATTCTTTTAAACCGCTCCAATCTCAAGAGCTGCCCATTGCCCTCGCTCCGCTACATTACTCAGGCAGGAGGGCCAATGCCGCATGTTATGGCCAATGAGATTCTAAAGGCAGTTCCTCATGCAAAGCTATATATTATGTACGGCCAGACAGAGGCGTCTGCAAGGCTGTCTTACCTTCCACCTGATGATTTGTATAGAAAGCATGGCTCAGTGGGGAAGGCTATACCCGGCGTAACACTTCATGTCCTAAATGAAAAAAATGAGCAGGTCAAACCCGGTGAAACAGGTGAGATTGTTGCAGAAGGCAAGAATATAATGGCAGGATACTGGGGGAAGACGGAGGAGTCTGCAAAGATATTGCGTAATGGAAGGCTTTATACAGGAGATATGGCAACTGTGGACGAGGAAGGATACATATATATTCTGAGCAGAAAAAGCGACATGATTAAGAGCGGCGCGCATCGCATTGCACCCCGTGAAATAGAGGAGGTCATTCTTGAACACCCTAATGTTTTTGAGGCCGCAGTTGTAGGGATGGAGGATGCTATATTGGGTGAGGCAATACATGCCTATGTTGTATTGAAAGATGGCTGCATTTGCACAGAAAAAGAATTGATGCGCTGGTGCCATGAGAATCTTCCAACTTACAAGATACCAAAGAGCTTCCATTTTGCTGAATCCCTTCCAAAAACAGAAAGCGGCAAGATAAAAAAACATGAGTTAAAGAAAAATTATAGTCCTATTGAGGTAAGCATATGAAGATATGTACACAATGTATTCTGCCTGAAACATTCCCCGGGATTAAATTTAACGACAAAGGCATCTGCAACCATTGCCTGAGTTTTAAGGGGATAACAGTATTAGAGGAGCAAAAAAAGGAATATGAAGAAAAATTTCTTGCGCTTATTAATAACCACCGCAATCACGGTTCATACGATTGTCTAATGGCATACAGCGGCGGAAAGGACAGCACCTACACCCTGCAGATTCTCAAAGAGCGTTACGGTTTAAGGGTGCTTGCTCTTACATTGGACAACAGCTTTGTTTCTGATATTGCCTTCAATAACATGAGAAGTGTTACTGATAAACTTGGAATAGACCACATGATATTCAAACCAAGGTTTGATATGATGAAACAGATATTCCGACGGGCTTCTGAGGAAGACATATATTCCAAAAAGACATTGGAGAGGGCAAGCACAATCTGCACCTCATGCATTGGCATTGTAAAGTTTATAACATTAAAGACTGCGCTTGAAAAAGGCATTATGCTGATAGGATACGGCTGGTCGCCGGGACAGGCGCCAATTCAGTCTTCTATAATGAAAACAAATCCTGCGCTAATTAAAGCAACTCAGGCAGCAATACAAAATCCACTTTCAAAATTAGTCGGGGACGAGGTTAACTCCTATTTTTTAAAAGAAGAACACTTTGCAATGGCAGACAGGTTTCCTTACAATGTCCATCCCCTTGCGTTCTTAGATTATAATGAGGATAAGATAGTAAAGGAGATTGAGCGGCTTGGCTGGAAGATGCCTGATGATACAGATTCCAATTCAACCAATTGTCTTTTAAATGCCTTTGCCAATGATGTTCATATCAAAAAATTCAAATTCCATCCCTACGTATGGGAGATTGCAAACATGGTAAGGTCAGGGGCTATGGACAGGGAAGAAGGGTATAAAAAAATATACGGGGAGCAGCCGTCTGGTCTGCTGAACGAGGCAAAAAAGAGGCTTGGACTGTAAAGATTCAGATGCTTGTAAATAATTTTTTAGAAAATAGCGCTTTAAAATATCCCAATAAGGTCGCATTAATCTGCGGCAGCAAAAGGATTACTTATTCAGAGATTGATGCGATGGCAAACAGCCTTGCTTCCTTCATGATATCTGAAGGCGTTGAGCGAGGCGACAGGGTTGCTATATTTCTTGATAACTCTGTAGAAGCGGTTGTCTCAATTTTTGCAGCGCTAAAGGCAGGCGCTGTATTTCTGATGGTTAATCCAACAACAAAAAAAGAGAAACTGAACTATATGCTTACTAACTGCCGTACAAGCGCATTAATAAGCCATATAAATAAGCTTGATATTGCCTCAGAAGCGTATAAGATGACACCCTCAGTGAAGTTTGCAATTTTGGCAGGGAGAAAAAAAGAGATTGTAAATGGCAGCCAGAGATATATATTCATGGAGGATATTCCTATCAGTCAATCATCTCAACGGAGGCCTTTTGCTGCTTCTCCGTCTATAGATATTGATTTGGCAAGCATCCTATACACCTCTGGGTCAACTGGTATCCCTAAGGGGGTAATGATGACGCATTTAAATATGGTTTCATCTGCCAATTCAATAATACAATATTTAGAAAACACCCCTGACGACATTATTCTAAATGCGCTTCCCTTGTCTTTTGACTATGGCTTATATCAGGTGCTTATGGGATTTAATGTGGGTGCTACGGTAATTATAGAAGAGGCCTTTCCTTATCCATATAAGATTATTGATATCATTCAAAAAGAAAAGGTTACTGGCTTTCCAATAGTTCCAACAATTTCAGCAATCCTTTTGCAGATGGAGGATTTGAAAAATCATAACTTTGAAAATTTAAGATACATATCCAATACAGCAGCAGCCCTGCCGCCGGTTCATATAACAAAGCTCAAAAAAGTTTTTCCAAAGGCAAAGATTTATTCCATGTACGGTCTTACAGAGTGCAAGCGCGTTACCTATCTTCCGCCAGAGCAGATTGATATAAGACCAACATCAGTTGGTAAAGGTATGCCCAATGAAGAGGTATATATTGTAGATGAAGGTGGCAACAGGGTTGGGCCGAATATTATCGGAGAGCTTGTTGTAAGGGGTTCAAATGTAATGAAGGGCTACTGGGAGATGCCAGAGGAGACAGCAAAGAGGCTGAAGCCGGGCAAATATCCCGGAGAAATGGTTTTATATACAGGCGACCTGTTTAAGATGGATGAAGAGGGCTATCTTTATTTTGTTGCAAGAAAGGACGATATAATCAAGAGCAGAGGCGAGAAGGTCAGCCCTAAAGAGATAGAAAATGTGCTGTATGAGATTGAGGGCGTTGTAGAGGCAGCAGTAATCGGAGTTTCAGACGAAATTCTTGGGCAGGCAATAAAGGCATTTGTGGTATTGAAGAATGGTGCAACCTTGACAGAAAAAGAAGTCCAGAGATTCTGCGCAAAAAAACTTGAGAACTTTATGGTGCCAAAGCATGTGGAATTTAAATCTGAACTTCCAAAGACAAGCGCAGGAAAAATAACAAAGACTGAACTGAGGCAGAGAGTTAAAGGTGCTTGAAAATATCGGCGTAGGCCATCATAATGAAGGCGAATCCACAAACTGCCTCTTGAATGCCTTTGTAAATCAGCTTTATGAAAAGGCCTACGGCTACAACCCCTATGTCTGGGAGATTGCAAACATGGTGCGGGAAGGTGTGATGACAAGGGAAGATGGGTATAACAAAATATATACAGCACGCGCTTCTGGTATATTGAAGGTAGCTCAGGAAAGGCTCAATTTATGATTAGATTCTATTATCAAAAATTTAGAGGAGGAATAGGGTATGTATGAAAATTCAAAAAAATTAATATTTACAGCTTTTCTAATCATATTATTTACCGCTAATGTCAGTGTAGGAGGAGAAATGTCACAGAATAAAACTTTAGAAAATGTATTGAGAAATCTCTCTGAAAAGAAGATATACTTTGGTCACCAATCCGTTGGCAACAATATACTTGGTGGGGTAAGCGATATCCTTAAAGAGAACCCGCAGGTTAAGCTTAATATTGTCAAAATGAGTGAAGCAACTGCTCTTAATTCCCCTATCCTTTTGCATTCTTCTATTGGTGAGAATGAAAATCCTGAATCCAAAATCAATGACTTTGCAAAAAATGTGGAGAAGGGGATAGGAAATAATGCTGATGTTGCATTATTCAAATTCTGTTATGTAGATATAAACAGGACGACTGATGTTGAGAAGATGTTCTCGGCTTATAAAAATACGATGGAACGTTTAAAGGCGAAATACCCGAAAACAAAATTTGTCCATGTTACTGCTCCGCTTACAATCCCTGAATCTTCTACAAAGGCTTTTTTAAAGGGTTTAATTGGAAAAGAGGATAATAATATAAAGAGAAATTTTTTCAACGAGATGTTGCGCAAAGAATATGGCGGCAAAGGCATTCTCTTTGACCTCGCAGAGATAGAATCAACCTATCCTGATGGCAGCAGGGCTTTCTTTACATCCGGAGGCAAGAAGAATTATACACTCGTGTCAGAATACACTGATGACGGCGGGCATCTTAATGAAAAGGGCAGAAAAAGGGTTGCCAGTGAGTTTCTAATTTTTCTTGCTGGCCCTACAGAGAGATAGGCTCTGTATAGGCAGTATTAATACTTTTAAGCGGGGTTCTTGTTATAATGAGCAGCAGCTATTTAACAACGTTGAGCGTGATTAAAATCAGGCTATTTCATCGGTTAACTAAATATTTTATTGTCTTAGCTATTGCGCTGCTTTCAGTATTCTATGACACCTTTGTATGGATAATGAGCACATGGTATACCTACACGATTTCCCACGGTCCTGTAATATTTGGCGCAAGCCTTTACATGATATGGACAAAAAGACATCAAATCCTTAATCTCCTTGTACGGCCAAATTACCTTTCAGGAACTGCAGTTACTGCCATCGGCTGTGTGATGCTTGTTTCTGGAAAGCTTAGCAGCATTTTGCTTCTTCAGTATCTCTCAGTAATAGTTGTTATTCTTGGTCTTGTCCTGCTGATATGGGGCTATAATTACTTTAAATACCTCTGGTATCCTATAGGTTACAACATTTTTATGTTTCCTGTATTCACCGACCTCTTGGGAATTATCAGCGTTCATCTTCAAAACATAGCTGCATGGATAGCGTATAATCTGTTGATGCTTATCGGAATACCAGTTCTTAGAACCTCTCAGTTTATTGAGCTTCCTAACATAACCCTTGAAGTGGCAAAGGAGTGCAATGGCATCAACCATATAATTGCTCTTATGGCTATAGCGGTACCACTGGCTTATTGGATGCAGAAGACGTTTCTTAGGAAGTTCATTATAATTTCTTCGGCATTTTTTATTGGCATCTTTGCCAATGGGCTAAGGGTAGCCCTTATAGGAGCTTTAGCTTTTTACAAAAAAGGAAGCTCGCTACATGGGCCATATGATATCTTCTATGTTTCTTTTATATTCTTCTTTGGCTTGGTTTTACTTATGGCTATAAGCCTTCTTTTGAAAAGGATCCCTGCTAAATCTGAATATGGGAATCAAATTAGCGAAAACCATACCCTCTCACTTCATACAAGGCAGACTTCTCACATTGCCCTATTGTTCGCAGCTTTCCTGCTGTTTCTGACAAGCGGCTATCTCCTTTTGTTAAAGCCGATGCCTGTGTATTTGCAGATGCCCATGGAAACCTTTCCCAAGACCGTCAACAAGTGGACAGGTCAAGATACATTGTTTTCAGAATTGCCTTTCAAATCTTTTTTAGCTGATATTGAGCTCAAAAGGATTTATCGCAATAATTACGGGAATGAGATCAAGCTCTACATAGGTTACTTTCCGCTTCAGTACCAGGGCAATGAAATAGTCAACTACCGCTTCGACCCATTGCAGGAAGGCGCTGATATTGTAGAAATTCCTACAAGCCAAGGTATATTGAGGATTAAAAAGACAACAAATATATCTGGCACCCTTTATTTTTGGTATGACATAAACGGAAGGATAATCACAAACCGTTATGCAGCCAAGCTTACAACTATTTTTGATGCTTTTATGAGCAGAAGGACAAATGCAGCTATAGTAATTGTCTCAGCCCAGCGCCAACGCAATGCAAATAGAGAAGATGATAGGTTTGATATTGAGTTTATAAAAAATATATTTCCAATAACACAAACCTTTTTGAACAGCCAGACAATGTAAGTGAGGCTGTAAAGCCACAATGGCATGAAAAATAAACAATATGCAGATGTTTTATAGAAAAGCTTTAAACAATATTAAAATAAGCATTCAAGACCCGTTATATTTTTTTCAGAGTTTAACAGCCTTTTTAAGAGGTTTTTTATATATTATTTACTACAATTTTTTTACGAGAAATGTAAAAATAGGATTTCCTTTTAAGGCATATGCTCCTGTTCGGATAATTGGACCCGGTTCTGTTTCAATTGGCAAAGACTGCTCAGTTTATAAAAATGTTTTCAGAGGGCTTACTATAGTTACATCTTCATGCGATGCCGTTGTAAATATTGGCAGGAAATGTGCGTTAGGGGGATTGACAATCAGATGCAGTAAAAGGGTTGAAATTGGCGACTGTGTTATGACTGCGACATCGCTTATTCAGGATTCCTTTTTTGTTAATTACGATAAAACAATGTCCATACCCATTAACAAACCTATTCCTGAGCCAAAAGAAATATCCATAGGCAATAATGTGTGGCTTTCTATGGGAAGCATTCTCTTGAGAGGCTGTAATATTGGCAGTGATTCTGTTATTTCTGCAGGTTCATGGTGTTTTGACGCCACAATCAAAGATTATTTTCTTGCCATTGGTAATCCAGTAAAAAAGGCCCTTCCTATAGAGAAGCTCCAGAGGCTAAAAGGCATATCATGAGGGATGTTATTGCCGGCATAAGGGGGAGACTCTTCATTCTTATGTGTAAATTTTTTAGGAGAAATATAAAAATAAAAGAAGGCCTGAAAATATACAAGAGATTGTCTATAGGTGGGAAGGGGATGGTTAGCATAGGATCAAATTGCATTGTAGATGGAATCAGGGGTGACAGCATCCAGCATGTAACAATTGATGCCTACAGCCCTGAAGCAGTTATAACAATTGGAAACAATGCGCAGCTTTACGCAGCAAGGATTGCAGCTAAATTTCAGGTAACAATAGGCAATAATGTTTTGATAGAGGAATCAGGTATTACTGATACGGATTTTCACTCAATTGACAGAAGCAGGGGCAATCCTGTTGATGAGAATAGGGATAAATGCCAGATCAATATCGGAAACAGCGTCTCCATAGGCGCCAGAAGCCTTATAACAAAGGGTGTGGCCATAGGGGATAATGCAGTTATAGCGCCTGGTTCAATTGTAACTACTTCTGTAAAACCCGGCTCCTTAGTCTTTGGCAATCCAGCAAGGACTATAATGCAGGGGCAATCAGTAAGCGAATAAGGATGTATGAAAATCAGACGAACAATACCTCCAGTTGCAGCGCCTGTTGATATGAACATGCTCTTTCATGGGATAACAGGGCTTTTCAAGGGTGAGTCGCATCTAAAAAGGCTTGAACGAGAGACCATGGATTACTTTAATGTTAAACATGTATTTTTTGTCTCCTCTGGCAAGGCAGCATTGACGATTATACTCAATGCATTAAAATCTCTTTCACCCGAGAGGGGTGAGATTTTAATCCCTGCATATACCTGTTTTTCTGTGCCTTCTGCAATAAAAAAGGCCGGGTTGAAGGTTGCCTTGTGTGATATAGATCCAAAGACATTTGATTTTCAGCAAGGGCTTTTAAAAAGCGCAATTAATAAGAAGACACTCTGTATTATGCCAAATCATCTTTTTGGCATACCCTCGGATGTGAAAGGAATAAAGGATGTTTGCAAGGGAAAAGGTATTTTTGTTCTGGAGGATGTTGCCCAGGCAATGGGTGGAGAGATGAAAGGAAATAAACTCGGCACACTTGGGGATGTCGGCTTCTTCAGCCTCGGTCGGGGGAAAAACATTACCTGCGGCTCAGGCGGTATTATTGTAACAAACTCTGACAGGATTGCTGAGGCAATAAATGGAATTTACTCTGAACTTGAATATCCAAATATGAAGGAGCAAATCAAGGATCTTTTACAAATAATAGCAATGAATATCTTTATCAGGCCTTCTTTATACTGGTTTCCTTCTGGTCTGCCGCATCTTAAATTAGGCGAGACATTTTTTTATAAGAATTTCCCTGTAAAGAAACTTTCAGGTATGAACGCAGGGTTTTTATGGGGATGGCAGAAGAGGCTTGAATCTCTAAACAAGATTCGCAGAGAGGCGGCAAGACTTCTAAATAAATGCCTTGGGCTTCAGAAGGACTACGATGGCGCTATTGCATACCTTCGTTTGCCATTTGTAGCAAGCAGCAAAGAGTTAAGGGATAAGATTTACTCAAGTTCTCGTGAAAAGGGTCTTGGCATTAGCCTTATGTATCCCACGCCAATAAATGAGATAGAGGAGCTTGAAGGTCAATTTAATGGTATGGCGTTTCCACAGGCAAAGGTGGTTTCTGAAAGGCTGCTAACTATGCCAACACATCAATTTCTTAGCAAAAAGGATAAAGAAGATATTTGCAGGCTATTCAGAACCTATGTTAATGCATCAGCATCGGATATTCATAAGAGAAATGCCGAAGACATTCCCAAAAAATATCGAAAGGTAAAAGATAATGAAGCTTATAATTACAATTGATACTGAAGAGGATAACTGGGGTGATTATAGTAGAAAAGACTTCACCCTCAAGAATATTGAACGTATCCCAGCGCTTCAACAACTCTTTGATGATTTTAATGTAAGACCTACCTATCTGATTAATTATCCTGTTGCTGCTGATAAAATGGCGATATCCATATTTAAAAAGATCCTGAAAGAGAATAAATGTGAAATAGGAACGCACTGCCACCCATGGAATACCCCTCCTTTTGAAGAAGATAGAACAGAATATAACAGCATGTTATGCAATCTGCCTGAAGATCTGCAATACAGGAAACTCAAACATCTTCATGAGTTAATCAAAAATAATTTG
>Ga0154891_1022_pt1 | contig 13118 bp, 12 predicted proteins | sample Rifle2008BG19ft_FD_105863 | JGI IMG/M metagenome (GOLD analysis project Ga0154891, IMG submission 105863) | Nitrospirae bacterium RBG_19FT_COMBO_42_15 | reverse complement strand
AAAAAAGAGAATACACAGTTGAGGGAGGAGATTGAAAAGTATCAGGGCAAGGTGAAAATAATAACAGAAGATGCCAATATGCAGAGACTCCTTGACACAGCAAGGCAGATTGCACCGACAGACTGCAATATAATCATAAGCGGCGAAAGCGGAACAGGCAAGGAGCTGTTTGCAAAATACATACATCTTAATAGCAGCAGGGCAAAAGGGCCGTTCTTTGCAATCAACTGCGGGGCATTTACAGAGGAGCTTTTATCAAATGAACTCTTTGGCCATGAAAAGGGCGCATTCACAGGAGCAACAGCATTAAAAAAGGGATTGATAGAGATGGCATCCGTTGGGTCGCTATTTTTAGATGAGATAACAGAGATGCCGCCCTCCATGCAGGTAAAGCTGCTCAGGGTTATTCAGGAGAGGGAGGTTCTGAGGGTTGGCGGCACAAGCCCATTGAATGTTGATGTCCGCTTCATAGCAGCCACAAACAGGGATGTTAAGGATGCAATAAAAAACGGCAATTTCAGGCAGGACCTTTATTTCAGGCTGAATGTGGTTTCAATGCGCATACCGCCCCTTTCAGAAAGAAGAGAGGATATACCATTGCTATGCTACTACTTTCTGAAAAAATACTCTGCCCTGATGAAAAAGGATATTGCAGAGATTTCTCAGGATGTAATTGCATTGCTGATGAATTATGGCTTTCCCGGAAATGTGAGGGAACTTGAGAATATAATTGAGAGGGGTGTCGCGCTCACAAATGGTAATAGAATAGAGATGGCGCATTTGCCGGAAGATTTAAAAGAGCTGAACATCAAGACCTTCAGAAAAAAGGATGGCAGGATCCCATCCCTTGATGAGCAGGAGGCATCATACATAAAGTGGGTTTTAAAAGAATCTGGAGACAACAAGACCCTCGCTGCCCAGATACTCGGGATAGACAGGGTGTCGTTGTGGAGAAAGCTCAAGCGGTATGGACTGGAGCAATAGAACTTTATCCCTTTACCACCAGCACAGGGCATGAGGCATTCATTATCACCCTCTCTGTTGTGCTTCCCATAATCGCCTTGCTGACGCCTTTCCACCCGTGCGCCCCCATAACAATCAAATCATTTTTCAGCATGTTTGCGGTTTCTATAATCTTTTCTCCAACGTGTCCTTCCTGTATTGTTGCAGATGCTGTTATACCATGATTTGAGGCAATCTTTTTTGCTTCGTTTATAATCCTATCTGCCTCCTGCGCAAGGCTCTTCTTTATTGATTCGGTCTTGAAAAACTCTATCATCTCTTCATAACGGGGAATTACATAAAGGATCTTAATCTCCGCACTATCAATCTTTGATAATTGGCAGGCATGTTCAAGGGCCTTTTTGCTAAATTCTGAAACATCAAAAGGAACAAGAATGGATTTATACTCTCCTGTGCATTCAGCGCATGGTTTTTTGACCACCATCACATCACAGGGGGCATTGACAATCACCTTTGATGTAACACTTCCCATGATCAGTCTCTTAATCCCCCTTCTGCCATGAGTGCCCATGGCTATGAGGTCTGCCTTCTTTTCCCGTGCAATGTCAACTATAACATCTGGCGGCTCACCCTCGCACACAAGGGATTCTACCTGTACGCCAAATTCAGATAAAACCATATCCTTAGTTTGATAGCAAACCTCTTTGCCAAGCTTAAATCTTCTTTCCCTCTGCTCTGGCGCAAGAGTAAATTCTTCTTCATCAAAATAGACTGCATGGACAAGGATAATCCTGCCGCCATGCCTTTTTACCCAATTTGAAGACTGTATAAGCGCTGCCCTACCTGCTTCTGAGCCATCAAAGGCTGCAATTATATTTTTATACATTTACTTTCCCCTTGATTTTTAATTTTGCATTTTGCATTTTGAATCTTGCATTTTTAATGCCCTCCCCCGCCCTTCCTGAATACTATCCCAACACCAAAACCAGCAGCCAGCGCTGCAACTATGGAAATGATTCCATATACAGCGCCGTTGTTTTTTGCCATATTGGCAAGGGTCTTTACTATGCCAGTTTGCTCCACTACCATTCTCGCCTCTGCCTTTTCAACCACTTTTTTATTCTTGACAGCATAAACAGTAACAAGATATTCATCAGGGGTGGCCTGATACGGCCAGTTTAGCTTAATTGAATAATTCTGTCCGCTCTCTGTTTGATTTAATATAATCTGCCCGAAGGATATTGCATAAAGCCTTGAAAGCTCCTTAAATTTTATGAATTCATTAAACCACCTATTCTTTTCATCCTCATCATTAATCTGTGCAACCTCTATATGTTTTTTAAGCGCTGGATAGCCAATAACATATCTGTCCATCTCATCCTGACTTAGTATATCATTAATTTCTTGCGTGCTGTAGAGGAAATATAGATTTGCCGTGCTGGCAAATTCCAGATCTCCCACATTCATCCACAGAAGCCCTGCCGCCTTTCCTTTTCTTCGCAGTATCTGCCGCACTTCAGGTGAGGTTATTTTAATTACAATGTCTGTGCCGAGCGCTGAGGCCCCGCTTACATTAACCTCGCTTCCATGGTAGAAAAAGTCTATCTTTATGTGGTCGTGGTTTACCTTTGTTGCCAACTGCGCAGACAACTCGCCTGCAAGAGCGGAATTTAAGATTAAAAATTCAAAAATAAGGAATACCACAATTTTGATTTTTGATTTTTGATTTTTGATTTTTTGCATCAGTGTCCCCCTGCCTGAGACAAAAGTAATTCTGGCGTCAATGTTAGCTCCAGCACTATCTTTACGGTTACGACAAGAACAATGCCTGCAAGGAGAATCCTCAACTGCTCGCCCTTTAACTTCCTTCCAAAAACAGTTCCAATCTGGGCTCCTAATGTAGAGCCTAAAAGCAGCAGCGCCGCAAGGATGAAATCCACTGTGTGATTTGTATATGCCTGAAGGAATGTAACCTCTATACATGTAAAGAGTATCTGGAAGAGGCTCGTTCCCACAACAACATGCATGGGCATCCTCAAAATATAGACCATCACAGGCACCATCAAAAAGCCGCCTCCAACGCCCATTATGGCAGCAAGGATGCCAACAAACCCGCCGAATACTATGGGTATAAGCGCAGAGTGTGCAACACCTGATTTCTCATAATGGGTCTGAAGAGGCAAGGATTTTAGGAGCCTTCCAATGGCTGATTCTTTCTCAGCCTTTACCCCTGACCCATGACCCTTTGACTTCTTTTTTATGCCCTGCAGACTTTCAATAAACATGTATGTGCCCACAATCCCCAGCATAAGCACATAGGTCATTTTTATCACAAAATCCGCATTACCCATCGCCCTGAGAATCTTTATGGCCTGAACCCCCATGAGGCCTCCCACAAAACCGCCTATTAAGAGATGAAATCCCATTTTAAAATCTACATTCCCAACCTTCCAGTGTGCGTATGTCCCTGAGGTTGACGCTGCCACTATCTGGTTTGAATCTGTTGCCGCTGCTACTGTTGAAGGTATGCCAAGCATTATCAGAAGAGGCGTCATCAGAAACCCTCCGCCAACGCCAAAAAGCCCTGAAAGTATTCCAACTGCCAAACCGAGCCCGATAGGGTAAAAAATATTAATGCTCGTCATGGCTACAGGTAGGTAAAAATACATTAAATCCATCAAGAAACCTCCTTAACATTCCTCGCCATTGTTACTATTGGCCTTGATACGGTTCTTACGAGCCTCTTCAGCTCTTTTGCTGAAAGGCCTTCATTATTGGTTACACTCGGACTCAATAGAACCATATCAATGCTTGTCTTCAGCTCCAAAAAATCTTTTATTGCTGTGGTTATATCCTTTTTAGTGATATAGATATCTGCATCAACCCCTGATTCCCGACAGCTTTTAAAAAGAGAGGCAATCTTTTCATTAGCATTAGCATTAGCATCAACCTTTTTAAAATCCTCTGCAATAAACATCCTCGCTGTGTCATGTTCATTTGCCTCGGCAAAGGCAACTGCTGTCATAAAATCTTCAAATTTTTCAGTCAGGCTCTTTTTATAAATCATCAGGGCAGTTATTCCTCTATTCATTATTTTTGCGAGGTCTATAACATAGGAGAGCCCTTCATTAAAATTCTCACTGTAATAGGTGATAAATAAAAGCTGCCTTTTTCCCATCTCTGCCTCCCTTTGATTTATAAGAAGCAAGAAGGGTGCCTGATAATAACTTTCTGTTTTTAAAGGATTTTTTGGAAGGAAAGGTTGAATTGGTGTTTCAGATTTAAACGACTATGAGCACTATTCTTCTTTCAATATTCTCCAGAGGCTTGTCCTTGATATGCCTAAGACCTCGGCAGCCTTTGATTTATTGCCGCCGAGCATCTCAATAACCCTTTCTGCATACTCTTTATTGAGATCCTCAATGGTCTTAATCCTTTCGGGTTCAATGGTCTCAATCTGAAATATCTTTATGGTCTGTGGAAGGGTTGCAGGGGTGATAAGGGAATTCTTTTCAAGTATTATTGCCCTTTCAATGATATTCTCCAATTCCCTGACATTTCCGGGAAAGCTGTAGCCAATTAAAATATCCATTGCCTCTTTCGTAAAACCTGTTATCTTTTTATTATACCTCGGAAGATGCTTCTGAAGGAGATACATGCTGAGTGGTTCTATGTCATCCCTGCGTTCCCTTAAAGGCGGAATAAATATCTCCATTATATTAAGCCTGTAATAAAGATCCCTCCTAAATCTCCCTTCAGAAATAATATTGCTCACATTCTGGTTTGTAGCGGCAATAAACCTAACATCTACCTTAATGGGCCTTGTCCCGCCGACTCTAAAGAATTCACCATCTTCAATAACCTTGAGCAGTTTTGCCTGCAGATTTGGAGACATCTCAGCAATCTCATCAAGAAAAAGTGTGCCTGTGTCTGCTATCTCCACAAGCCCCTGCTTTGTCTTAATAGCGCCTGTAAAGGCGCCTCTTTCATGGCCAAACAATTCACTGGCAAGCAATTCCTCTGTAAGGGTGGCGCAATTTATGGAAAGAAAAGGCATGTCCCGCCTTTTGCTGGTAGAATGTATTATCCTTGCAAGAAGGTTCTTTCCTACGCCTGTTTCCCCTGTAAGCAGGACATTACAGTCCGAATCCTTTATGCCCTCTATAAGATGAAGTATCTTTTTCATGCCTTTGCTTTTTGCGATAATGGAGACCTTTTTATCCATCCCGATGAATGTCTTTAATGCAAGGTTCTCCCTTTTAAGATTCTTTTGCTCCTGAATCTTTTTTATCTTAAGAATCAATTCGTCAAGATCAAAGGGCTTTGTAATATAATCGCATGCTCCCTTTCTCATTGCCTCCACAGCAGAGCCTATGCTGCCAAAACCAGTTATAATTATCACCTCTGTTGCAGGGTATTTCCCTTTCATCCTATCTAAGATTTCAATGCCGCTTAAACCGGGCATCTTTATATCAGCAATAAGCAGGTCAAAGTGGCCGTTTGAAATCCCCTGAAAGGCTTGATTGCCGTCCTTTACACCTGCAGCCTCCCAGCCTTCTTTCTGCAATGTGGAAAGAAGCTGCTTTAATGTTATCTCTTCATCCTCTGCTATAAGAATCTTAAAAGCCATGATTATCCTCTTGTCTTTGGCAATACAATAGTAAAGGTAGTCCCTTTACCCTCTTCGCTTTCTACGCTTATCTTCCCATTATGTTTCCTCATTATATTAAAAACAATAGCAAGCCCAAGCCCTGTGCCTTTATCCTTTGTAGTATAAAAGGGCTCAAAGACCCTTTCTTTTCCCTCATTAGACATGCCGCTGCCTGTATCAGATATTTTTATCCTTACCATTTCTCCCTCTTGCTCTGCCTTTACAGTCAGCCTGCCTTTTCCATTCATGGCATCAAAGGCATTGGTAAAGATATTGATAAAAACCCGCTCCATCTGTTCAGGATCAGCATATATTACTACTCCATTGGGATCAGAATCCAGAACAAACTTTATATTATTCAAGTTCATAGAATAACCAAGGCTTTTATATGCGCCTGTTATAAGATTGTTTAATTCTACCTCTCTGAGCCGCAGCTCTCCTCCCCTTGCAAATTCAAGAAGGTCGCTGACAATCCCTTTAACCCTCATTGACTGGCTTATAATATCGTTCAGGGCCTCTTTTATAAAAGGTGAAGCCTTTTTTCCTGCTTCCCTTTGGAGAACCTGTGCGGAGATATGAATATTATTAAGGGGATTATTAAGCTCATGGGCAACGCCTGATGCCAATGTCCCAATGGCTGCAAGTTTTTTGGACTGGAAGAGTTCATCCTCTTTTCTCTTCAGATCTTCCTCCCTCTGTTTCAGATCCTCCTCCATTCTGTTGAAGGTCCTTATCAATCTGCTTACTTCATCATGCTGCGTTGGCACAGGCATGAGGGGGAAATATCCCTTGCCTGTTTTTTCCACAGTCTCCATCAGCATCCTTAATCGGTTCACCACCCCCTGGCTGATTACAAAAAGGAGAAAAAGCCCGATAAAAAAGGATGATGGAATCAATATAGAAGCGCTCTTCTGAGAAATGCTTATAAGGTTCTCAGCCCTTTCCCTTGCCGTTTTATCAATATCCTTTGACAAAATAAGAATCTCCTCTCCGAGCCCTCTGAGGGAATTTATCTCTTGAGAAAGGCTACGAAGAATCTCTAAACTTCTTTTATCCGCTACAAGAGATGTCCTCCTGAGCAACTCAGCGCCCTGAAGCGGATGCTGCAGAAAAGTAGATTCAACAAAGGGGAGTATAAAGGAATAGGGTGATTTGCGGGTTTTTGACCTGTTTAAGATGTTATGGAATTCAGAGGCTGTCTTGTCTATCCTTTCAAAGGCATTTATATACTCATTAAGTTTTTTTTCTAATTTTTGGAGCGCTGGTTCAACTTTACCAGAGGGGCTTCCATGTTCTATGAGATACTTCAACTCTTTAAAATAACGATAGACGCTCTCTGCCTCCTTTAAATCGCCGTAGAGAAAAAAGTTTTTTTCATGCCTCCTCAACTGCAGGGACTTGCTCCTGATGCTGTCAGCAAGCTCAAGGTATCTGAGGTCTTCTTTAATTTTTACAAAATCCACATAGGCTGTTACATTGAGGATGACGATTATAGAAAAGCTCGCAAGGAAGCTCAGGATTATCTTCTTTTTAAGGGACATAAGGATATGTTATAATATGAGCTTAGGAAAAGCAAGAAGGGAAGGGATTATATTCTAACCACCAGCACAGGGCATTTTGCATGTCCTATGACCCTCTCTGTCACGCTGCCCATGAGGAGCCTTGATAAACCTCTCCTGCCGTGACTGCCCATTACAATCAAATCTGCCTTCTTTGCCTTTGCAGCGCTAACTATTACATCGTATGGCTCGCCTATTTTTACAATGCCCTCTGCCTTAATGCCTTTTGCCTTTGCCTGTTTCTTTATTCTTTCAACCATGGCTTTAAACTGCCTCTCAAACCTTTCTGTCAATTCCGGCGCCTCTGATTCAAACTCCTCTGTTATATCAACTACAGATACGATGATCAGCGCGCCTTTGGATGCCTTTGCAATTCTTATTGCCTCATTTACTGCCGCCTTGCTAAATTTTGAGCCGTCTGTTGCAGCAAGAACCCGTTTATACATAATCAATGCCCTCCTGCTGATAATATGCCTGATGCTGCAAGCGCAAGCACCAATACCTCTATTATTGCAATTATTCCGTAAACAGTGTCTTTTTTCTTAAATAGTATCGGTATTATTGCAATATAACAGATCATTGTAACCCCTGCAAGAAAGGCTATGCCGACAAAATTGAGAAAATCACTCTTATTAAGCATATTGAGCCATGCCCAGCCGGGGTGTATTTTTGTGTGCTCAAGATATTCATGCACCGGCATCCCCCAGTATTTTGAAAGGTCATCTACAGGAATATAAGATGGCAGAAGGCCAATCATATAAATAATAAATGTAATAATAAGCATAAGAAGCCCTGCCTTCATCCCCTTGTCAAGTATCTTTGCATAAGCAACCTGTTCCTCTGATGCCTTTAATTTTGACTCCATAAAAAATCCTCCTCTATTAGTGAATAGTTAAAAAACTTTAATTTTAGTTTTTACTATTCACTGTTTTTATCAGTTCCATATCCCCAGCCCCTTTAGCAATGCCCTTGAACCTGCAAGAAAAAGCATGATAATAACTATATAGCGGATTGCTGCAGGCTTTGTCTTTGCAAGTATCCTCACGCCAACAATAGAGCCGAGCATTATGCCTATAATTGATGGAACCACTACCATAGGCAGGACAGCGCCGTTGTTGATATAAATCCACGCAGCAGATGTATCTGTTATTGAAAGAAGAAACTTGCTCGTTGCAACAGACACCTTTAATGGCGCACCCATCATTAGATTCAACACAGGCACATTTGCCCATCCTGCGCCGATGCCGAACATGCCGGCCATAACGCCTATCAGGATAAATGTCGCCAGTCCATACGGCGTCCTGTGAATCTTCCAGTTGATATCCTGCCCTGTTGTTGCCTCATGATAGACGCCGTTTATTCTCAAGGCGGTAGAGAGGGCGTCTGCTTGTTTTACATCTGGGTATTCTGATTTTTTTGCAACTATCATAATGATTACTATTCCAATGACAGTAGCTCCGAGCGCTGTTTGGATGAAATTTGTAGGGAGAGCCAGTCCTATCATAGCGCCGACAATTGCGCACGCAGAAGCTATGAGCGCTACAGGCACGGCAAGCCTCAAGTCAGCCATTCCTTTTTTGAGAAGGCCTGGACCTGCTGCCAATGCCCCTGCAAGCGCAACAAGAAGTCCTGCCCCCCTTACAAAGTCAAGATGAAACGGGAAAAACCCTCCAATTATCGGCACAAATAGCGTCCCACCGCCCACGCCGCCAAGCACTGCAACAATGCCGAGAAAAAATGTTACTACAAACAATATCAATGGCCATGCCCACCAAGGCATCTGAGATGCTGCCCCGGATGTGACTGCCTGTTCGCCTGCAAAGGCAGGGCTGGCTGAAATGAGAAAAAATAAAACAATCATATAAATACAAATTATCAATCCACGAAACATATATTCATTCCCCTCCCAAAACTTAATTTTATTTCTCCCAAAAATAATAAAAATTATACCATTGGTCAGGATATTTTCCTACATACCTCTCAATAACCCTCACCATCCTTTCCATATTTGTTCTGAGGTCTTTCTCCTCATTGCCTGTATCCTCAATCTGCATCTCCTCCTCAGCAATAGAATGGTAAAGGCCGTCGCTGCCCACTACTGTAAAGGCAGGGATAACAGGGCTCTTTGTCTTCATGGCAAGCAGCATAGGTCCTTTTGGAAAATAGGCAGGCGAGCCAAAGAAATTTATCAATAATCCCTTCTTTTCAACGTCTCTGTCTCCCTGAATCGTTATCAATTCATTATTTCTTAATGCCTTAAGTATCTTTATTATAAATGCCGGGCTCCCCTCGTCTATTGGAATAGTAGTAATGCCGTTTTTCTCCCTGATTTTACCTACAGTAGTATTTACATCAGCCGATTCATAAGGCGACATTATCACATTTGTTTTGTAGCCTGTGAGTTTCAGACAAAGCGCCCCAAGCTCCCAGTGGCCTAAATGGGCTGTAAAGATAATTGCCCCCCTGCCCTTTGCCAATACCTTATCAATTATATCCTTGCCTTTGATTTCTGCAACAAAGCTATGAAGATTACTATTGTTTAAATTTGAAAATCTGAAGAAGTCTAAAAGATATTTACCCCAGTTTCGCCATACCTTTAAGGCAATAAGCCTCACCTGTCTCTCATCAGCTCCATTACCCAATATATGCCTGATATTTTTGTATTGCCTCGTTCTTACATCCTTTAAGATAAAATAGAGAAAGGCTGCAATTATCCTGCCTATCTCATCTGCCAAATATTTTGGAAAGTAAATGGCGCCAAAGGCAATCAGTTTAAATACAATATTTTTGTTTAAGTAATTGTAATGGTATCGGTAAGTTTCCTTATTGTTTCTGAAATTATCATTTGCCATTCTATCTATATTATAACCTCAGTCTGGATACCCTTTCATAATGTAAATTTTAATTATATAACTATATTATAAAAAATTAAACAGATTTTATTATACCACATTATTCTCCCCTTTTGAAAGGGGTGTATCTTCTGCCGCCCGGAACAAAGAATTTCCCAAAAAACTCTACATACTGCAGCCTGATAGACTGGATGGTAGGGGATAAAAGGCTGATAAGTATATTGAAGAGATGAAATACAGCTGCTATAAGGATGCCGAGGATTATATTGCCTGTTATGCCAGCCAATACATTTGCAACATAGGCAAGAAAGATTGATGCAAGGCCAAATGCCATAAGCCTCACATAGGAAAGGATATTGCCAAATACCTTGAACAGCTCAAGGGGGGCGAGGATCCCGCCTGAAATAACAAGGATAGGAAAGGCAATCAAAAGCGCAATTACCCCCGGGGTATAAAGCAATTGCGGAACCACCTTTGTGTAAACGCCAAGAAGGAGCAGCACAATCACGATGATTGACAGCTTTGATATCTTTGCAATAACCTCTCTTTTGTGCCCCAATCTCAATGAGGTTATTATCCCAAGGATTAATCCCAATAATATATGACCCACGCCAACTGATACTGAAAAAAGCATCATGGGGAGTATTGCATGCATCCTGTCAACGCAGATGGGTTTAAGCCCTATTTGAGCGCCCAATTCCCCAAGGCATTCGCCGTAAAGAAACCCAAAGAAGATGGTATATATTGATGAAAAAATAAATATATGCGAAATGTCGGATAGAAACTGCCTGCCTTTATATTTGTATTTTATAAAAATGGCTGCGAGCAGTATAATTATGCCGTATGCAATGTCACCCACAATAGCTCCAAAGAATATTGGAAAGAATATTGCAATAAACGGCGTTGGGTCAATGGTGCCGTATTTGGGCAAAGGAAGTGTGCGCATGAAGAGCTCAAATGGTTTTATAAGTTTTGGATTTTTTAGAAATACTGGAATAAGCTCTGCGTCTTTTTCCTGAATCTCAAGCTCCTCTAACAAAACATCCTTTTGAAATTTTTCATTCAACTTTTTTCTTATAATGCCTAAATCAGGCTTTGGAATCCAGCCGTATATTGCAAAGGTAAACTTTGTCTCATAAAAATATGCTGTGGTGGCAATCTGAGAGATTGCGTCTTCCAGCGCGCCTTTGTACGCATTAAATCTATGATGCCATTGAATCGAGAGCTCCTTAAGTTCATTATTTGACCTATCTATATCCTCAGACAATGTTAGTCTTCTGTTTATAAGGTATTTGATGGCATCTATCAGCGGCCTGTCTGCTACAGTTGATGGAAGCTTCAGCTCGCTGATATTCTCCTCCCACAGCAGTGCCTTTACCTTTTCAGCGTCCTCCTTATTTAAAACAAGCAGGCATGCAAGGGTCTCTTCATCAACAGGCGCAGTGAATATCTCAAATCTGTTTTCTGTAAGTCTGCCGACTGCCTCTTTAATGTATACTATTGCCTTCTCCTCTTTTCTCTTGATTGTGATGCCGATATAATCAAGCCCCTTGCTTTCCTTAATCTGCAGTATAAGCGGGGCTAAGGCATTCAGGATATCTTCGTATTTTTTGAGCAGCGCAAGCTCATCCTGACACTCCTTTTTCTTTGAAACAAAAACCTCTGCCTTTGCGCCGACATCCTTAACCAGCGCAATTACATCACGGAGAAAATCATCAGAGGTAAGAAACCAGAGGAGCTCAGGCCCTTCAGAAATTTCTGCGCCTTTATGCTCGGGAAGAAGGAGCAGAACATGTTTTATATCATCCCTTATCCTTTCAAACAGAGCCTTTTTCTTTACATTCTCTTCGTCTAAGCTAAGTTTCTTTAAATATTTTTCTTTTTTAATAAAATCTATTGGAAGGGACTCAATATGAACAACGCCAAGGCTGTGTAAAAGGTTTGTAACTTCAGAAAGCAGGCTCTTTGGCCCGAGGATCCTTACCTTTACCATTTCAACTATCATGGCAGCACCCTCTTTACAACAATATCAACAGCCTCCTTGATTTTCTTTTCAGCTTCTTTTTTTATCTCTTCTGCCCTTTTCTCTGCATCTTTAATTATCCTTTCCGACTCTTTTTCTACATCTTTCAGTCTTTCCTTTTTATATCCCTCTGCTGTCTGGCTAAGCTCTTTAGCCCCTTTTTTTAATATCTCACCTGCCTTCTTCCTTGCATCATCTATAATAACGTCTGCTATTTCTTTCGCCTCTTTCAGCATCCCTTCAATCTTCTCTTCAGCAGCATGTATCTCGTCAATTATGGATGCGTCATTGTTAGGGATATCAGGCATTTTTATATCCTCATAGCTTCTTTTACCTTTTTTAATACATCAGAGGCAATCTTCTTTGCCCTGTTTGAACCTGCATCAGCAATATCCATAACCTTTTTGGGATCAGAAAGGAGCGACTCTCTCTTTTCCCAGATAGGCTTCATTGCTAACCTCATCCTCTCTAACAGCCTCTTTTTGCAGTCAGTGCAGCCAATAGCAGCAGCCCTGCAGTCTTTATCTATCTGGCTGACATTATCTGCTGATGAATAAATCTTATGAAACACAAAGGCAGTGCAGACATCCGGATTACCCTTATCTGTGCGGCGCACCCTTGCAGGGTCAGTAATAAGATTCTTTACCTTGTTCTCAAAAACATCTACAGGGTCTGAAAGATATATAGCATTGTTGTAACTCTTGCTCATCTTTCTGCCGTCAGTGCCCGGTAGTTTTGGTATCTCTGTTAGCAAAGCCTTTGGCTCTTTTAGTATCCCTAAGTATTCTGATCTTTGTATATTTCCTGACCATGCCTTCGACATTTCTATATCTGACGACCATGCCTTTGAGGACCATCCCTCTGGCTTTGAATTGGCATAAAGATAATTGAATCTCCTTGCAATCTCCCTTGTAAGCTCAAGATGCGGCAATTGGTCAATGCCTACAGGCACAGCGTCAGCCTTATATAGCAATATATCTGCTGATTGCAATACAGGATAGCCAAGAAACCCGTATGTAGACAAATCCTTGTTTTTTATCTGCTCCTGCTGCTCCTTATATGTCGGGTTT
>Ga0154891_1105_pt1 | contig 13789 bp, 14 predicted proteins | sample Rifle2008BG19ft_FD_105863 | JGI IMG/M metagenome (GOLD analysis project Ga0154891, IMG submission 105863) | Nitrospirae bacterium RBG_19FT_COMBO_42_15 | reverse complement strand
TCAGAGGCAAGAAAGGCGTCTATTGAGCTTGCAAAAAAGCGCGGCGCATTTCCAAATTATAAAGGAAGCATCTATGATATGCACGGCGGGCCAAAGGTAAGGAACGCAGCAGTAACAACCATAGCTCCAACAGGGACGCTGAGCATCATTGCAAACTGCTCAAGCGGGATTGAGCCTTTGTTTGCAATCTCCTTTGTAAAGACAGTAATGGACAAGGACGAGCTTCTTGAGGTTAATCCATATTTTAAAGAGAGGGCTGTTGCAGACGGTTTTTATTCTGATGAGCTTATGAGAACAATCGCCATAATGGGCGGCATGAATGCAATGGACTCTGTGCCAAAGGATGTAAAGAGGGTATTTGTTACCTCCCATGATATAGAGCCTGAGTGGCACATCAAGATGCAGGCAGCGTTTCAGAAATATACTGACAACGCCGTATCCAAGACAGTAAACTTTTCCCATAATGCAGAGCCAAAGGATGTTGAAAAGGTTTATATGACGGCATACAAGCTCGGCTGCAAGGGCGTGACCATATACCGCGACGGCAGCAGGGAAGAGCAGGTTCTTTCCACAGGCAAGAGCAAAAAAACAGAGACGCAAAAAGAAACAACCCCTGTTAATGCTGCACAGCCTTCTGAAGTTGGAAAGGTAACGCCAAAGCCAAGGCCGGTTGTTATAAAAGGCGAGACAAGGCTTATGAACACAGGCTGCGGCAATCTTTATGTTACAATCAATGAAGATGCAGACGGCCATCCCTTTGAACTATTTTCCCAGATGGGCAAGGCAGGCGGCTGCGCTGCATCCCAGTCAGAGGCAATAAGCAGGCTTGTATCATTGGCGCTTCGCAGCAATACCAGTCCTGAGGCAATAATAAAACAATTAAAAGGCATATCATGCCACTCTCCAGCATGGGAAGATGGCGGAAAGGTCTTTTCCTGTTCAGACGCCATTGCAAAGGCTCTGGAGCGCTATTTTAATAAGGACTGTCCGGCAGAAACAAGGAGCCATAAAGCATCTGCAAAAGGCGGGGGCTCGCATGTCGCAACAGAGAAGCATCTTTTTATCGGCGGCGCATGTCCTGACTGCGGCAGCGCACTTGAGCACGAAAGCGGCTGCGCTGTCTGCCGCTCCTGCGGGTTTTCAAAGTGCAGTTAACAGGCTGTGTAAAAAATTTCATTTTACTGGTAGCCGCAGGCTTTAGCCTGCGTGCAATGAGTTGATGTAGACTTTATGAAAGTTGAGAGCGATATAGAAATCATGAGTAAAAGGGCAGGGGGTACTCTCTGCCCTTTGTTGTTTTATGAAGCGTGTGCCATCAAGTCATTGTGAGAGGCTTTAGCCCGAAACAATCTTAAAAAAAATGATATTCCCCCTCTCCCCTTGCGGGAGAGGGCTGGGGTGAGGGGGAATAAATAATATGAATACCTCAAAAATTATTTATTCAATAAATATTGAAGATGTTCAAAATGTTGCTGAAGAAAAACTCGGAAGAAAGCTTAAAGCTAATGAACTGGAAATCATTGAAGATAAAATCGGCGATTACATAGACTGGTATAGCGCTATTGATATGGTAATGCAGAATGAAATTTTATATTGACAGCAGAAAAAGGCGAGAAGAGTTATTGGCTAAAAGACGAATGAGGTGCCTTTTAAAAGGGATGAGAAGGAGGAGTAAATAATTTCTATCATACTGTTTTGTGCCCGATATTTTGGGTGCCGACTAAATGGAGACAACGCTTAGGTAGGATGGTTAAGGAGGTGATTCCTATGGTAAAGGTTTTTTCACTTTTGATGTGGCTTACAGGAAAAATTCTTACCCTGAAAGGATTTGTCATTATGGGAAGCACATTTGAATTAGTCTCCAAAGTGTCGGGCAGAAGACAGTATGAATAATTTGATTATGCTGTGCAAGATGAGATTGGAAGATTTATTAACCAAAAGGCAGATAAGGGGACGTTTAAAGGGGTGAGGAAGGAAATGGTGAATTAATCTATTTAGAGATTAAAGAAAACGTTTTAAAAATGAACAGCCACAAGGCTAACAATCAAAGGGGGCATGCACCATGGCAAAATATCCACCATATGTAAATAGTTATGGGCAGTTATCAAAATTGTTTACTGAAATTAAGAAAGCATCTGTTCCTCCAAAATTTGCACAGGATTTTATGTCGTCAATGTTAGGTCTAAAATCATCAAGCTATAGGGCAATGATACCCTTATTGAAGAATCTTGGATTTTTAGACCAAGGAAATGTGCCAACGCAAGATTATAAAGATTTTCGTGATGATACAAAATCTGGTCTTGTTCTTGCAAAAAGAATAAAAGAGACCTATTCTGACCTTTTTACAGCACATGAATATGCCAATAAGTTAAGCAAAGAAGAATTAACTGCAAAGATAATTACTCTTCTCGGAGCTTCAAAAGCTGATCCGAATATCCGGTGTATAGTAGGAACATTGCAAGAGTTATTCAAGCTGGCTGATTTTACTGGAAAACATAAGATTGAAATAAAGAAAAAGCAGGCAGATGAAGGAGTAATAGAGAAAATTCCACATGAGCCAGTCGAAAAGTTACGGCAACTTGGGATTTCATATACCATAAATTTAAATTTGCCAGCCACAACAGAAGTAGAAGTGTTTAATGCAATATTTAAGAGTTTAAAGGAGCATATTCTCGGTGAGTAATAACTCAGAAATATTAGATAAGTTAAAACTGTTTTCAATGAAAAATTTAATGCTTGAGTCTGACCTCATAGGTCTTGAAAAGTCTGGAGTTGAAATAGGACATGTTAAGACAATAAAAAAAGATGAGGTTATAGATTTAGAGTTGTTTGAATTTGATATAAGAAAACAAGCTCGAAGAATGGCCGATTTTTATGTTATTTATTATGCTTTAGAAAACTCAATCCGAAGGCTTGTTTCTGAAACATTAAAAGAAAAATATGGTCTGAATTGGTGGGGCGAGAAAATACCCAAAGATGTGCAGGATGAAGCCAGAAGAAAGCAAGAACAGGAAAAAGACTCTGTTATCTCGTTACGGTCAGAAGATCCTTTGTCATATGCTAATTTTGGAGAACTAATAAAAATTTTTGAAGCTAATTGGAATGATTTTTCAGCTATGATTAGAAGTAAAAAAGCAATGAAGCAAATACTTTCTCAATTAAATATGTTACGGAATATAATTGCTCATAGCTGTGAATTAAACGAAGATGAGATAACAAGATTTGAATTGCTTATTAAAGACTGGATGCGATTACAGATGTGATTATATGGCACCAGCGATCCCTAACCTCACCATATTCCTCGGCGATAGCCGGAATGTGAGTGAGATTAAAGAGTTGAAAGGAAATTAAAATGCAGAGCTTATTAAAAGTTAGAAATAAAAAATTCAAGTATCAGAAGGAGGCTAAAGAATATTTGACTGCAAGAGAAACGCAGGCATTATATTCAAGCAAGGCAGATATTCAATATCAAAGGGTTTGCAGCTGTAAACCTACTCATATAAATTGTCAGACGCCTAAAGATTGGATAAAATCTCAACTGGGTGTTTGGCAGTTTACATATGAAAAAAGAGATATAAGAGACAGAACACTACATCCAGCAACTTTTCCGATTTCTCTTGCAAGAAAAATAATAGATCTTTTCAGTCATTGCGGAGAATTAGTTTTAGATCCATTTGTGGGCTCAGGAACAACGCTGCTGGCGGCACAGGATTGCGGCAGAAATGCAATCGGCTTTGACCTGAAAGAAGAATATGTAGATTTATGCAGGCAGCGTGTTGGCCAGAGCTCACTTTTTGGGAATACAAAACAATTAGCAATACAGGATGACGCTTTTAATATTCCTGCATATTTAGAAGAAGAGACTGTTAAGTTGATTTTTACATCACCGCCATATTCAAATTTGTTGAATAGAGCGAGGAAGAATAAAAGCCGTAGGGGCGATGAAAGAAAAAATGAGCAATATCTAAAGGTTGAACAATATAGCCAAGACCCGAGAGACCTTGGAACAATGAGTCTGGAAAAATATACCGTGGAGATGGGAGATATCTACGAGCGGTTGCTCCCACTTTTAAAACCTAAAGGCCACTGTGTCATAAATGTTCCAGATATGTGGTGGGAAAATAAAAGGATAACTATACATATCGCATTAGTTGAAGAATTGAGAAAGAGAGGTTATGAGTTAAGAAATACAATTATTTGGGATAGGACTAATATAGTAAATCGCATAGGAATATTCGGCTGGCCGTCCAATTATATAACGATGGGAGCAACATTTGAATATCTTCTTGATTTCTGGAGGCCTGAGTAAACATGGTGAGACTTTTTAATAAAGAAGAATTAATTAGTGAAATAAGAAAAATCTTTAAAGCTGGCTGGATAAAAAGCGTAAAAAATACAATTGACAAAAGAAATGACGGGGCGGTCGGTAATACATTGGAATCTTTGCTTGGCATTAAGGAAAATAATTTGCCGTTGCCAAATGCGCGGGAGTGGGAACTCAAAGGACAAAGGAAACATACCAGTTCATTGGTAACTTTAAAGCATGTTGAACCTTCACCAACTGGCGCGAAGATTGTTTCAAGTGTTTTGCTCCCTTTATATGGCTGGAAACACAAAGAGGCTGGAAAGAAATATCCAGAGACAGAAAAGAGTTTTCGGTCTACTACAAGCGCTATCGCGTATACAAATCGTGGTTTTAGAGTTGTCGTTGATAGAGATAAAAAGAAGATTGTCTTTGTTTTTGATGCCTCCAAAGCTGACACATCTAAGCCTGAGATAGCTGCATGGCTTAAAACGGTAAATGAACGTGTAGGTTTAGGTTCTATCAATCCTGAACCTTATTGGGCATTTGACGATCTCAAGTATGCTATAGGCTCTAAAATAATGAACTGCTTTTATGTAATTGCTGACACCAAGATTGAAAATAAGCACGAGTATTTCAAATATGAAAAACTTCTTGTCTTATCTGGTTTTTCATTTGAGAGATTTCTGGACTGTGCTGAAAAAGGATACGTGTTTGTTGATTTTGATGCAAGAACAGGACACAATCACGGCACAAAAATTAGACTAAAACAAGATAAGTTCCCTACTGTGTACGAACAAGTAACTCTTATTGAATAGGGTTTTTATGAACTATGTTGAAAACGATACCCGCCATAATCATCGGCGATAGCCGTAATATGAGCGAGCTAAAGGATGAGTCTGGCAGTTGAAGGGCTACGGCAACGGGAGCCAGATAGGGTAGTATAAAAAACCATAAAATAATTTTAAAACAGACAACTTATATGGTATAATTATCGATAGACATTAAATGCGAGGTAAAAAAATGGGTATATCTGTTAATCTGCCAGAAATGAATATAAAGGAAGATGAAGTTAAATTGTTGCTTGCCATAAAGCTTCTTGAAGATGGCTTGGTCTCTCTTGGAAAGGCTGCTGAGATAGCAGGCTATTCAGAAAAAGCCTTTGCAGAAGTTCTTATGCACCGCGGCATACCACCCATAAAATATTCAGACCTTGACCTTAATAAAGAGCAAAAAAATGCATAGGGGGCAGGTTTTCCCTACTCCCCAATAATCTTAACCAATACCCTCTTCTTCCTCTTTCCGTCAAATTCACCATAAAAAATCTGCTCCCATGGGCCGAAGTCCAGTTTGCTCTCTGTTACAGCAACAATAACCTCCCTGCCCATGACCTGCCTCTTTAAATGCGCGTCAGCATTGTCCTCGCCGACATTATGCCGGTACTGAGAAACAGGCTCATGAGGCGCAAGTTTTTCAAGCCATTTGTCAAAGTCATGGTGCAGGCCTGATTCATCATCATTAATAAAAACAGATGCAGTAATGTGCATGGCGTTCACAAGCACAAGGCCTTCTTTAATGCCGCTTTCTCTCAGGCACTCCTCTATCTGTGCTGTAATATTAATAAATGCCCTGCGTGTCGGCGCATTAAACCACAGCTCCTTGCGATAGCTCTTCATTTTTCATCACCTTTTAATTCAGAGAGCCGCTCCTTTGCCTTCTTGGCATATTCAGAATCAGGATGCTTTTTTATAATCTCCTCATACACCTCTGCGGCATGTTTGTTGTTTTTCTGTTTCTCCTCAAACTGCGCAATATCATAAAGCTCTGCTGCCTTGTTTGAGCAGCCGTAGATGGCGGTAAAAAAAATCATTAATAAGATTAAAATTACACGGTTCATAAAGCCTCCCTTGTTCAGGTTTACAATCTGCAGACAATACTGCCATAGCAAAAACTGAAAGTCCATATCAATTTTTGAGGCTTTTTAAAAAAGCACTTGACAAGTTTTATTAAAGTAAGCTATAGTTTTCAATTGTTAGATTCGTATTAGCAATGCGAAAGGGGGTGAAGGTAGAGGGATTTCCTTAGTTAATAAAGAGTTGACAAAAAAATCAATTCAAATTTAATCTTATAAAAATTAAAAGGAGGAAATTAAGATGTTTAAGAAAGCTTTAGTTGTTTTATTAGTAGTAGCAATGACAGTAGCATTTGCAGTTGTTGCATTTGCAAAGGGTGACGCAGCAAAGGGAAAAACAGTTTTTGCAGCAAACTGTGCAATGTGCCATGGTGATGCAGGCAAGGGCGACGGCGCAGCAGGCGCAGCATTAACACCAAAGCCAAGGAACTTCGCAGACAAGGCATTGATGTCAAAGAAGACAGATGATGACTTGTTCAAGGTTGTAACAAAGGGAAGCCCAAACACAGGCATGGCGCCTTATGAGAAAATGTTAAGCGAGGATGACCGCTGGAATGCAATTGCATTTATCAGAAGCCTTGCAAAATAAATAAAAAAAGACAAAAGGCTATAAAAAGCCCCGCCCCCTCATCTTTATCCTCTCCTCTAAGAGGGGAGAGGTATGGTGAGAGGCGGGGCTTTTATGTTTGAGGGAAAGCATATCTATAACAAGGGGTTTCAACTTCTTATTGTAGAATGAAAGGACGGTGTATGGAAAAGAAGGATCTCATAAAAAAGATACCGCTTTTTTCATCCCTTACAGATGATGATATAGACAAGACCGCTGAATGTCTGAAAGAAGAGGTCTTTGACAAGGGCGAATATATTTTTATGGAAGGCGACACTGCTGAGTGGCTTTGCATTGTAAAGAGCGGGGAGGTCCGCATTATGAAGCACTCTGCATCAGGCAAGGATATTATCCTTGACCTATCTTCGCCGGGCGAGATATTCGGCGGCGTTGCTGTGTTTGACAAAAAACCTTACCCTGCCTCTGCGCAGGCAATGGAACCGCAGACCGCAGTCCTAAAGCTTCCCCACAAATGTCTTTTTGATCTTATTGACAAATACCCGGCTATGGCATCCGAGGCGGTAATATACCTTGGCAGCAAGTTAAGGGATGCCCATACCATGATGAAAAATCTTGCAGTGGAAAAGGTGGAAAGGCGGATAGCCTCCATACTTCTAAAGCTTGCTGAAAAGGGCGGCGAAAAGGATGAGAAAGGCATAACGCTGACCATGCATTTGACAAGGCAGGATATTGCTGAGATGGCCGGCACCACTGTTGAGACCACAATCAGGGTTATGAGCAGACTCAAGAAAGAGGGGGTTTTAAAATCTGTTGAAGGAAAGATTGTTATATTAAATCCTAAAAGGCTTTTAGAAATATCAGGCCGTTGATTTATTTAAAACCTGCCTCATTGTGCCGAACAGGCTATCTGTGCTATAATTTTGATTATGTTCAGAAACAACCTTGATGTCAAAATCTTAAGTGTTGTTATGGTTGCCCTCTTTATTGGATTCGGCACTATCACCATAATCCAGATAGATAAAGAATCAAAGGACATGCTTGAGCAAAACCAGATTAAGGTAAAGCTCCTTGCAACATCTATTGAAAAGAGCATCCAGAACTACATGATAGAGGGAAGGGTAGACCTGATAAGGCGGCTCCTTGCAGATATCAGAAACAGCAAAGAGGTTGAGCGGCTTGAGATTATAAAAAGGGATGGTATGCTGGCTTTTACAGATTTTAATACAATTGAAACGGTGCTGAAAAAGAGCGAGGAGTTTAAATTTGTTAAGGAGAGGGAAAGGCCGGCCAATTTTCTTGACGGCAATGACCCTTTTCTTTCATATTACTTTAAGGGGATTTTTGAAACAGGGAAGAATATATCCTATTATGAGAAGGACGAAGACAGGGATCTCCTCACGCTTTTACAGCCTTTAATAAATCAGAGGGAATGCCAGAGGTGCCACGGGTCTGACCATAACATCAGAGGGATACTGCGGATATCCACATCAATGAAGGGTGTAAATGAGGCCATCAGGAGCAACCGCAACAGGGTCATAATTATCTCGCTTATCACCATTATATTAGTGGGGCTTGTCCTTGAGTTCCTCATAAGAAGGGTTATTTTAAGGCCTGTGGACGGGCTTGTAGAGACAATGGCAAAGGTTGAGAACGGCGACCTCACAGCAAGGGTTGATGTTAATGTTGATGACGAACTCGGCAAGATGGGAAGAAGCTTTAATTCAATGATCATGAAATTGGAGGCGGCAAATAAAAAATTAGCGGCCCAGCACCATCTTTTAATGGAAAGAACGGAAAAGATGGCGTCCTTAGGCCAGCTCGCATCCGGCATTGCCCATGAGATAAACAATCCCTTAGCAGGCATGTTCAACTGCGTGAAGGCGATGCATTCAGACGGGGATGATAAAGGATTAAGGGAGAAGTATCTCGGCCTGATAGACAAGGGATTAAAGAGGGTAGAGATTATTGTAAAGCAGCTCCTTGGTTTTGCAAAGGAGCATAAATTGGAATTTTCACCAAATATGATGGATGATATTATCCTTGATACCATAAGGCTTGTTGAGTATAAAATGAAAAAGGAGAATGTGTATCTCAGGCTTGATCTAAACTGCAACACCCATGAATATCTGATTGACTACCACCATATGCAGCAGGTGATATTGAACATTGTAATCAATGCCATTCAGGCAATGCCTGACGGCGGCATCCTTTCTATAAGAAGCGTTGATTTAGAAAAACATATTATGCTTAGCATATCCGATACCGGCATAGGCATAACAAAGGAGAATCTCTCAAAGATATTTGACCCCTTTTTTACAACAAAGGACGTCGGCGTCGGCTCAGGGCTTGGACTTTCTGTCAGCTACGGGATTATAGAAAAATTGGACGGCAAGATTGATGTGTTAAGCGAGGTCAATAAGGGCACAACCTTTAAGATAACAATTCCGAAAAGGGAAGTAGAAACAGATATGCAGATAAAGGAGTCAATTTAAATCTTGAAGTCATTTAATAAACTCAGGGGCCGTGTAATATTGTTTTTATGTCTATTCGGGATAAGCCCGCTGATAACGGCGAGTGTTGTTATTTATAAAACTATCAGCTACGAGCTTGCAGAACATGCAAAAGAGGAGTTATTGGAGGTTGAAAATAAGCTGTCCCGAAGGCTTGAAACTTTAATTTATTTTAAATGGAACAATGCTATCCTGTATTCAAAGCTTCCTCTGATTAAGGACAGCGCTGACAATAAAAAAAGAAACGCACTTTTGAAAGAGGTGATAAAACAATACTATACATTCTCATGGCTCGGACTTACAGATGAAAACGGAGTCGTGATTGCCTCATCAAATGATGAGAGCATCGGGATTGATGCGGCAAACAGCGACTGGTTTAAAAAGAGAGCGCTGGCAAGCCCTGCGTATGTAGAAGAGCCGCGCATCTCAGAATTTTCAGACGGGGTTTCGGTAGTAAGCTTTTCAGCGCCTGTATTCAACAGCGCTAAAAGATTCAGGGGTATGCTTCATGCTGAGGTAAAAATGGATGTCCTGGTTGAGGATATGAAAAATATGGGAATAGGCAAGAGTGGTTCTGTCCTGCTGGCAAGGGGAGATGGTGTTGTGATTGCCGATGAAAAAGGGTCTGCTGCCAGCTTTCTTACAAATGTCGGCAATCTAAATGCCTTTCAGAAGGCGAAAAAGGGGGAAAGGGGCATAATCCGGGAAATAGACCATAATGGGATAGATTCATTTATTAGCTACGCTCCGCTGAAAGGGCTTCTTGCAATGCCGGGTTTTGAATGGTATATTCTTGCAACACAAAGCACAAACGAAACCCATGCTTCTTCAAGAAGGGTTGCCTATATAGCTGTTGCTGTTATTCTTATTGGCATTGCCGGCATAGGTTTTGGAAGCTACTTTATTGCAGGAGGCATTACCAACCCAATAGAGAAGATTGTAGATGTTGTAGAAGCCGTTGCAGTTGGTGATTTTTCAAAAGAGGCGGATGTGTCAGCTAAAGGAGAGATAAAGATGCTGGCGGGCGCTATAAACCAGATGATAAAGGCGGTCAGATACAGGGATGCGGAGGTGCAGACAAAGGCGAGGGAACTGACAAAACTGAATGAGAAACTTGAGATGGCAAATATAGAGCTGCGAAAGACACATGCCCAATTGCTTCGCTCCGGAAGGCTTGCAGCAATCGGCGAGCTGAGCTCAAAGATTGCAGAAGATTTGAACAAGCCAATCCTGAACATCCTTTATAATACACAACTGACAATCAAACAGATGAATAAGATCTCTAAACTGCTTCCTGCAGGGCTTGAAAATTGCCAGGACTATATCAAGGCAATAGAGGCATCATCTCTTACCTGCAAGATTATGGCAGAGAACCTCCTGCGCTTTTCAAGGTACGAAAAAACAATCTTTATCCCTGTAGATATTAAAGAGGTTATAGAGGAGGCCGTGGGTTTTATTAGTTACAGGATGAGCATTGCAAAGATAAAAATATCAAAGGAGCTGCCCCCATCTTTTCCAATGATTGAGGCAAATCCTTTGCAGCTTGTCCAGGCAATGATAAATATAATGCTCAATGCAGTTGAGGCAATGGGCGAAGAAGGGGTATTGATTATCAAAGGAGAGGCTGACAACAGGATTGTGCGGATAACTATATGTGACATAGGGATAGGCATACCAGAGGAAGACATTGAACGGATATTTGAGCCTTTTTTTACAACAAAAAACAGTGAAGAAGGCACAGGCCTCGGGCTTGGGCTCACCATTGCCCAGAGCATAATAAAGGAGCATAACGGCATGATAATAGTTGAAAGCAGCAGCGACGGCACAAGCTTTATTATTGAACTTCCGGTAAAGGACAAATAGTTTATGATTAAGCCTTCAATATTATTGGTTGAAGATGATGAAATCCTCAGGATTACAATCTCTGACGCATTAGCAAAGAGGGGCTGGACAGTGACTGTTGTAGATGACGGTCTTGAGGCAGGCAGCCTCATAAATAAAAAGGAGCACGATATTGTTCTATGCGATATCAGGCTTCCGAGGAAAAACGGCATTGAGATACTGAAGGAAGTTAAAAGGCTCTATCCTGAAACAGAGGTAATAATGATGACAGGCTATGGAAAGGTAGAGGACGCTGTAAACGCAATGAGACTTGGCGCTTATGATTATATTACAAAGCCCTTCTCAATAGAAGACCTGATAATGCGCATAGAGAAGATAGTCGGGCACCAGACATTAAAGAGGGAGTATCAGTTATTAAAGAGCCATGCAGAGGAGAGATACTCCCTTTTCAATATCATTGGCAGAAGCAAGAAGATGCAGTCGCTCTTTGATATTATTGAGCGGGTGAGCAAGATAGACTCAAATGTCATTATAATGGGCGAGAGCGGGACAGGCAAGGGCCTTGTCGCAAGCGTTATCCATCAGAATAGCGCAAGAAAGGCAAAACCCTTTGTTAAGGTGAACTGCGCTGCGCTTACAGAGGCCCTCTTAGAGAGCGAGCTCTTTGGCCATGAAAAGGGCGCATTTACAGGCGCTATCAGAAAGAGGTTCGGAAGATTTGAGATTGCAAGCGGCGGCACAATTTTTTTAGATGAGCTTGGCGATATCCCTCCGTCTATCCAGGTAAAGCTCCTCAGGGTTTTGCAGGAGCATGAATTTGAAAGGGTCGGCGGCGAGGAGACAATAAAGACAGATGTCCGCCTTATCTCTGCAACAAAGATGGACCTTGAAAAATTAGTTGGAGAGGGAAAATTCAGGGAAGACCTTTTTTACAGATTAAAGGTAATCCCGATTTTTCTGCCTCCGCTTAGAGATAGAAAAGAGGACATACCTCTTCTTGTTGAACACTTCTTAAAGAAATTCAATGAGAGGCTTGGAAGAGTTGCTATGCTCTCATCAGAAGCGATAAAGACATTAATGGACTACGACTTTCCGGGAAATATAAGGGAATTGGAGAATATCATTGAAAGGGCGGTTGCCCTTGCAACAGGGGATGTAATAAAATCAATAGACCTTATTACCGCGGTTGGAGAGGGGGCGCCCATTGCTGAAAAGGGAGGAGAGATTCCATCATTAAAAGAGGTGCTTTCAAAGACAGAGTCAAATCATCTCCTGCGGGTGCTGGAGAGGACAAACTGGAACAAGGTTGAGGCAGCGAGGATACTTGGGATTAGCAGGAAATCGCTCTGGGAGAAGCTGAAGTATTACAAAATCAGCAGCAACTAATTCAGATTTAGCGATAGGGGTCATCTGCTGCGTTGTCGCTTCGGCCTCGCATCCTCACATACGAGTTAGTATGCTGCGGTGCGAGTCCTCGCTCCGCCTTGCATCTGACCCCTCTGGCTAAATCTGATGATATATGTGTTAAATAGGTTTTAGCATGAATATTAAACTATATCTTCTATTATTATTTCTTTTATTTTTTGGTTCCTACGGCGGCTATTTGCTGTATATAAATTATGCATTATCAAAGAGCATTAAAAAATTAAATATTGATAGCGCCACAGGTCTGATAAAAGGCATAGGCCCATTTGAATTTAAAAAGGGGAATACCGCTGTGCTCCTGATTCACGGATACACAGGCACATCAAAGGAGATGCTTCCGCTGGGAAGATATCTATCAGAACGCAATATCAGCTCTTACGGCATTCTACTGCCTGGCCACGGCAGCACGCCGAGGGAGCTGAAAAAGACGACAAAAGAGGAGTGGTACAAGGCAGCAGAGGATGCGCTGAGAAGGATGAAAAAGGAATATAGAACTGTCTATATAGCAGGATTTTCCATTGGAAGCGCCATTGCAATAAGGCTTGCTGCCAATCATCAGGTTGATGGTATAGCCCTTCTAAGCCCTGCTGTGTATCTTAAAAATAAGGGAATGAACATGCTTTCAGTTGAAAGCCAGATAAAATTTCTGAATGCCTTTCTCTTTTATTCTTATATAAAAAAACAGCATCCGCCTGATATAAAAGATCCGTCTGTAGATGAGAACAACCCATTTTATGAATTTTATCCAGTAAATACCCTTAAACATCTTATTGATACCATGAAAGAAGGGAGGGAATTATTACCAAAAATTACATGCCCAATCCTGATTATACAATCAAAAGGCGATATAGACCTTTCTGAAAAGGGTCCGGAATATATTTATAAGAATGCTGCTTCAACAGATAAAAAGGTTGTCTGGCTTGAACGTTCAGGCCATATAATAACACTGGACTACGATAGAGACAGGGTAAATGAGGAGGTGTATAAATTCGTTGCTAAATGTTGAACAATCTTTAAGCATATATTATATTGCGCTTGGCTTTTATTTCATCGGGACAGTTTCTTATATTGACCAGCTCTTATCTAAAAGAAGGGTCTCTTACATAATCGGCTTCTCATCAATTTCCGCAGGCCTTTTGTTTCACACAGCCTTTCTTGCCTACAGATGGTCTGTCTCAGGCCATGCGCCGTTTGTCGGGCTCTTTGAGTCTCTCTCATTCTTTGCATGG
>Ga0154891_1068_pt2 | contig 13924 bp, 13 predicted proteins | sample Rifle2008BG19ft_FD_105863 | JGI IMG/M metagenome (GOLD analysis project Ga0154891, IMG submission 105863) | Nitrospirae bacterium RBG_19FT_COMBO_42_15 | reverse complement strand
GCAAGACAGGTGAATAGATGCATAAAATTTTCCTTTTTAAAAAACGGGTGCATAGGTATTGTCTCCTTTCAATATACGCTGTCGAGCAATTATAGTTTTTATCATGCAGGACAGGTTTAAAGATTGAATTATTGCCATTATTGCTACCGGTTGCACTTCTTTGTATCAGATGGAACCTTGCCCATGAGCTGGAGAAAACTATTGAACGGTCCCATGTTTTTCATTGCCTCCCACATCGGCCCTGAGAATTTCAAGCGCCCTGTTGTCATTGCCCACATCGGGCCATATTGCCCCTTGCCCATCTCCATCCAGCGGCTTGTATCAGCATACATTATATAATCCACTGCCAAATCAGGCTTCTGCGTTACCTCGCCTGCCAAAGTGCAGATTGCCTTATTATCCTTATTCTGTATCTTTAATTCTACCCATGGGTCATTTGCGCAGTCTTTCCTGTAAATCTGTAATATCTTAAAGCCGCGCCCCTTGTCATTCTTGCTCCACTCCAGAAGATTTTCCGTAAGAACCTTGTCCTTGTTCCATTCCTCGCATGTCTGCTTTGCCCATTCAGGAGACATAAAAACAGGCTCTTCTGCAAAAGCTAAAACACTCCAGATAAGCATCATAAACATTATTGCTCCAACTAAAAAATTTCTTTGCAGCATAGATTAATCCCCCTTTCTGGTTTTTGTTTATATAAAATAAAAATATTGCATTGAATTGTATATATTAAAAGTTTTTAAGTCAAGGGAATTTGATTTATAGGTTTATTTGTCAAATAGCCGATCTTTTGGTATACTTAATCAACAGTTGGGCAGCGGGGATTTTAATATAAGTCTTTATAAAAAGCCATACAGCCCTGCATTATTAGCAAACAGGCGTCCAGTCCAAATAGAGGGATAATATGCCAGTCAAAGCTCAAATACCTGAATCCAGCAGCCAAATAAAACTAAAGAAAATTCAGGAGAGGCTGAATTACAAGAGCGTAATACAGAATATGAATACCTGCGTGATTATAACTGATGAGAGAAGGATTATATATTTAAATGATGCAGCAATAAAGACGCTTGGATACAGCAGGCGTTCTCTTGTTGGCAAGGATCTTACATCGCTCTTTCCTGTTTATGAAAAGAAGAGCTTTACCATCAGCGATTTTCTTGCTATAAGGGATAAGACCATGCCAAGGAATGAGCTGGATTTTGTTACAAAGGACAAGAGGGTTATGCCAATAGGCTTTACTGTTACGCCGTTTTATGACAGCAAGACAAAGTCCTCTGCGTCCATCATAATCTTCCGCGACCTTACTGAGATCAAAAAGATGGAGAATTACATGCGGCAGACAGACAGGCTTGCAATACTAAGCCAGATAACCGCCGGCCTGGCGCATGAGATAAAGAACCCCCTTGCAGGCATAAAGATCTCAGCGCAGGTTCTGGAAGAGGGCATGAAAGAAGGCGACCCAAGCTGTCAACTTACAGCAAGGATTGTAAAAGAGATTGACAGGATAGACAATCTGTTAAAAAGGTTCTTTAATTTTGCAAAGCCCTCTGAACCGCATTTTGCAGATTATAATATTGAGGCGGTAATTGACGGGCTCTATCTTCTCCTTGCACATCAGTTTAAAAATAGCAAGGTCTCTTTTGAAAAGGATTTTTCAAAGAGGGCGCCGCGGGTATTTGTTGATGAGAATCAGATTGAACAGGTTCTGATGAATGTATTTTTAAATGCAATTCAGGCAATGCCTGAAGGCGGCATAATCAGCGTCAGGGCAGATACAAATGTTATTTATGAGAAAGACGGCAAAGGGCTTGACGGAAGCAGAATTATGGGAACGATGGATGGGGGAGTGCCTGTTGTATATGTAGAAATAAAGGATACAGGCTCAGGCATATCAATGGAGAATTTAGAGAAGATATTTACCCCCTTCTTTTCTACAAAGAAGGAGGGGACAGGTCTTGGGCTTTCAATATGCAGGCAGCTTATGCTTAAGAACAATGGAGATATTGATATAAAGAACAATGAGGGCAGGGGAGCTGTAGTTGTTATTACGCTTCCTGCCGCTTTAAATTAATAAAGGATATTAAATGGGCAATACAATACTTATAGTAGAGGATGAGGAGACACTGCGGTTTTCCCTTTCTCACGGCCTTATTTTAAAGGGTTTTCATATTATGACTGCAGAAGACGGCAAGGCAGGCATCTCAATCGTAAAAAAACATGTCATAGACCTTGCGCTTCTGGATTTTCAGCTTCCTGATACAAACGGCCTGAGTATGCTTTCAGAGATTAAAAAAATTGAGCCTAATCTTCCTGTGATAATTATGACAGGCCACGGCGATATAAAGACATCGGTTGAGGCAATGAAGGCAGGCGCCTATGATTATATATTAAAGCCCTTTGAGCTTGATGAGATGATTATTAATATAAGCAAGGCGCTTGACCATCGCAGGCTAAAGGAGCAGGTTGAGCATATACGGCTGCAGCAGAAGGATGACATGAATCTCGGCAGGATTATTGCCGAGAGCCAAAAAATGCGGGAGGCGGTCAGTCTGGTTGACAAAATCAGCCAGACGCCAAAGACATCTGTGCTTATCTTTGGAGAGAGCGGCGTTGGCAAGGAGATGATTGCAAATCTTATTCATTATAAAAGCAGCCGCGCCTCAGGCCCGTTTATAAAAGTAAACTGCGCAGCCATACCTGATACTATGCTTGAGGCAGAGCTGTTCGGCTATGAAAAGGGCGCATTTACAGACGCCAGAAGCTCTAAAAAGGGTCTCTTTGAGCTTGCAAACAGCGGGACTATACTGCTTGATGAAATCGGAGAGATGAACATAAACCTCCAGCCAAAACTGCTTCGTATAATAGAGACGCAGTCTTATAGAAGAATCGGCGGCACAAGAGATTTAACATGCGATGTGCGTATTGTTGCGGCAACGAATAAAAACCTTGCCTCTGAGGTGAAAAAAGGGAATTTCAGGGAAGACCTTTTTTATAGACTAAATGTAATGCCTGTATATGTGCCGCCTCTCAGGGAGAGGTTGGAGGATATCCCTCATCTGTCAGCCCTGTTTATAAGCCAATTCAACATGGAATTCAAAAAAAAGGTAAGCGGCTTATCAAAGGAGGCTGAGAGGCTTTTTTTATCATATTCATGGCCTGGGAATATAAGGGAATTAAAGAATGTGATAGAGCGGGCAATGATTATCACAGAGGGGGATATTATCCTTCAGGACCTCCTTCCCCCTGAGATAGTGAATGAAAATGCAAAGGCAGGGATGATAGAAGAAAAGAGAGAGATGGAAAAAGATACAAACCAGAGCGCAAAAGAAAATCAGGATTATTCCTTAAACACAGTAACAAAAGATCTGATACTAAAGGCATTGAATAGCGCCAAAGGCAACAGAAGCATTGCTGCAAAAAGCCTTGGCATCTCCCGCACCACGCTATGGAAAAAATTAAAGGATTACGGCATTGAGGAAGGCGCTAAGGTATAAATGCTGTTCACCTTGCTGTTCAAAATCTTAACATCCATTGTTTAAAATCTTAACATCCACAAACTTAAAATATCCCCTCTAATAACAGGGTCATCCCTTCTTAATCTTATATCTGCTTTTAGAATCAAACGGTTACACTCACCTCCATTCAGGGAGCTTCTAAGGCACATTAATTGCTTAACATATTGTGTAGCCTAATTCTATTGACGCCCCTGCTAATGAATTTTTCATTAATATACCAACTAAGGAGCAAAAAAAATGAACAAAAATCTTCAGGCTGTTGGATTTAAGATTGGAAAGGAGTTGTTTGCAGTTGATATATCCAGCGTCAAAGAGATTGTCAGGGTGCCTGAGATAGTAAAGGTCCCGGATACGCCGGATTTTATGGAAGGCGTAATTAACCTAAGGGGGAAGATTGTCTCCATTATAGACTTGAAAAAAAGGTTCCGTCTCGGCAAGGCGGACAGGACAAAGACAAGCAGGATTCTTGTAGCAGAGATGAATGAAAAAGTTGTCGGGCTTCTTGTGGATGCTGCATCTGAGGTGCTGAAGCTGCCGTCAGACTCTATAGAGCCTCCGCCTGACATGGTCTCAGGCATTGGTATAAATTATATTACAGGTGTTGGAAAGATTGGTGAGAGGATAATAATACTCCTTGATATCAGGAAGGTATTGAATAACGGCGAGTGGCAGCAGATTGCTGCTAAGGATTTGGATAAAATGGCATCTTAAGCCTAAGGGCATGATAGAGTTTAACAAACTTAAATTTTAAGAGGAGGAAATGATTATGAAAAGGGTTTTAATTGGTTTTTTAACTGCTTTTTGTTTATCCTTTATTTTTTTTATCCAGTTAGTTTCTGCTGAGATTAGATTAGGGGTCAATGCCCAAAGGGGCGAGCTTAAGGCAATGGAAAAATGGGGCGAGCTTGCCAACTATCTTTCATCCGAAATCGGCCAGCCTGTAAAGCTGATGCCCCTTTCAATGGATAATCTTGAAGCTGCGATAGAAAATAAGAGTGCAGACATTCTGTTAGCAAACCCTGTTCAGACTATTATTGCAAAAGAGAAAGGTAATTTTGCCCCTGTTGCTACCTTAAAAGGGAAGTACGGAAGCCAGTTTGCAGGCGTAATAATAGCTAAGAAAGGCAATGGCATTACAAAGGCGGCAGATTTAAAGGGCAAGAAGGCGATGTGCCGGGAGTCCAAGTCTGCTGCCGGGGCGTATATTTTTCAGGCATATCATCTGCATAAACTGGGGATAGATGTTAATAAAGACCTTTTTATGACAGAAGCAAAAAAACAGGATGATATTGTTTTGGCAGTTAGCGCGGGCATAGTTGACGCAGGCTTTGTCCGTTCCGGCACCCTTGAATCAATGGAAAAGGAAGGCAAGATAAAGATGGATGATTTTGTCATAGTAGACCAGAGAAAAGACGCTGGTTTTTCGTTTGTTCACTCCACTGTTCTGTATCCGGAATGGTTTATCTCTGTTTCATCAAAGGTAGATTCAAAATTGGCAGCCAAAATAAAAACAGCCTTGCTAAAGATAACTCCGGAAACAAAGGCGTCAAAGGCCGCAGATATCAACGGCTTTATTGAACCGATATCAACAGAGGGTCTGAAAACAGCAATGAAGACCCTGAAAGTAGCTCCATATAACAAGTAGAAAAAAATATATATTTGGAGGTGAAGGGCGTCATGATTGATTACTTTATGGCCAGCCTGAAAAGAAAGTTTATAGGCTCTATTGTTATAATCCTGTCCGGATTATTCTTGATAACAAGCATCGTTGCTTTATATTTGCAGAATAATTCTCTGGAAAATCTTTTAGCAGTATCTGGAAAGGTTGTTGATGAGATGTTTGCAGAGCAGACACAGACAAGCAGCGAGTTGGAAAAAATCAAGGCAGGTCAAATAGCAAAGCTGTTATCAGAGTTCGCTCCATCCGCTATTGTCTCATTTGACCTCTCAGGATTATTAAACTATGCCAAGGTTGCCACTGAAGATTCCGATATATCTTATGTGGAATTTAAGAATTCAGAAGGAAAGACGCTTGCGAGCGCCGGCAATAAAGAGGCGGACAGAAATGAATCTATTGAGATGGATATTGTTCATGAGGGCTCAAAATTAGGCAAGGTCATTCTGGGTTATAATCACGATCGTTCAACAGCGCAGCTTGCCAAAGGAAAAGAAAGGACAAGTGTCCACCTTGCAGCTATGAAGGAGGCCAAAAGAAGCGCTGCAAAAAAGGTTGTTATCAGCATGATCCTTGTATTAGCCCTTTCTTTATCAATTGCTGCTGCAGCGCTCTGGTTTTTGGTTCGCACTGTTACCATGCCTTTAAGCAGGATGGCCGGTTTTGTTAAAAATATCTCTAATGGGGAATTGCCAGAAACTATTGAGATTGATTCTAAAGATGAGCTTGGAGTAATGGGGCAGTCTCTGAAAGATATGAGCATATATCTTAAATCCATGGCTCATACAGCAGAGGCGATAGCAGATGGCGATTTAAGGAATGATGTTGCGCCAAAATCAGAGAAGGATATACTTGGAAACGCCTTTTTCAAGATGATTGCAGGGCTTCGGAATATTATATCAGAACTAAGAGAAAGCTCAAACCAGGTTGCATCTGCAAGCAGCCAGATTGCATCAACAACAGAGCAGTCAGCAAAGAGCAATGAGATGGCTGCAACAGCAGTAGAGGAGGTAACCACAACAGCCCATGAACTTTCCACAAACATCCAGAATGTTTCAAAGAATGTCCAGAACCAGTCATCTGCAATCAGCCAGACATCATCTTCCATAGAGGAGATGGTTACATCAATTTCCTTGGTTGCAGAGACTGCGGCAAGATTAAGAGAGCTTTCGCAAAAATCTATTGAAGCAGTGGGCTTTGGCAAGGATGCGACAGTGAAATCAGCCGGCGGCATAGAAGAGATAAACAAGGTCATAACAAGGTCAGCAGACACAATATCTGCACTCGGCTCCCGCGCAAAGGATATAGGAAAGATTGTGGAGGTAATAGACGACATAGCTGAGCAGACAAACCTTCTTGCATTAAATGCAGCAATAGAGGCTGCCCGTGCAGGAGAGCAGGGTCTTGGCTTTGCAGTAGTTGCAGAAGAGGTCAGGAAGCTTGCAGAGCGCTCTGCTTCCTCTACAAAAGAGATCAGCGAGCTCATCTCCGGCATACAGCAGGAGGCAATGGATGCAGTAAAGCACATGGAAAACAGCACGAGCATAGCGAGGCAGGGAGTAAACCTAAGCGAAGAGGTAAAGGCTGCATTAAGGAAGATAGAAGAGGCGGTATCTGAGGTGACGAAATACTCACAGGAGATAAGCGCTGCCACGCAGGAGCAGTCAGCAGGAAGCAAGCAGATAGCAAAGGCAGCAGAGAATTTAAATGAGATAACGCAGGAGATAAGCTCAGCGACAGAAGAGCAGTCATCAGGCACAGAGCAGGTTGCAAAGGCTATGGAGAAGATGAGGGAAATGATACAGCAGAATGCCTTAGGGTCATCAGAGCTTGCAGCATCAGCAGACCAGCTTTCATCTCAGGGCGAGAAACTGCAGGGGCTTGTAGGCAGATTTGTTCTGAATGGCTCGCATGAGGATGCCCATGAAATTTATTATAAAAAGGAGGCCTCAAAAGGCGATAAAGGCAATGGAAAAGGAAAAGGAAAAGGACAGGATTTTATCCATGTATTTGCAGACTTGCAGAAAAGAAAGGATAAACCTGTTGCAGTTTGATTATGCTATGTTAATAGAGGTGCGGCAATATGTATGATTATAATAGTAATGTTTCTAACATAAACTTTGGTTACCTAATTTCCGAAAAAGGCCCTAAGATGACAAATGAAGAGTATTTGCTCTTCAGAAGCCTTATTTATAATGAATCAGGGATGTATTTTAAGGATACAAAAAAGGAATTTATGGAGTCAAAGATAATAAAAAGGCTCAAGGCAAATAATATCAGGAGCATATACAGGTATTATAAACATCTTATTAGCGAAAGCGAAGGGAAGAGGGAATTTCTTGTTCTTATAGATACCCTCAGAATAGGCGAGACCTCCTTTTTCAGGAACAGGCCTCAATTTGACCTTTTCAGGGAAAAGATTCTGCCGGAGGTAATTGAGGAGAAAAAAAAGGCTGTTTGCAAGGCTGTTAAAATCTGGAGCGCCGGCTGTTCAACAGGCGAGGAGCCTTATACAATAGCAATGGAGTGTTATGAGGCAGTAGAAAAAAACTATAGGCGCGGGTTAACGCCGCCCCTGCTTGAGATAATAGGTTCTGATATCTCCTTTTCAGCCTTAAAAACTGCAAAGGCCGGGATATATTCCAAAGAAAGAATTGAAGAGGTGGAAGAAAAGTACCTTATGAAATATTTTAATGTTGAAGATGGAAGTTATGCAGTCTCTGAGCAGATAAGGCGATGCACTGTCTTTGACTTTCACAACCTAAAGAATGAAAACGGCCTTCGTGAAATAGATATAATATTCTGCAGAAATGTGATGATATATTTTGATCTGGCGGAGCAGAAGAGGCTGATTGACAAGTTTTACGCATCTTTAAAACCAGGCGGTTATCTTTTTATAGGGCATTCAGAAACGCTTCAGGGATTGGACGACAGATTCAAATTCACCTATTTTAATAAAGGGACTGCGTATAAGCGCATATAGCATAAGGAGGCGGCATGGGCTCTGATCTTACAAACCTAACAGATAAGGAGCTTGAAATATTAAAGGTCTCTTTCCTTGTCCAGGCGTCTGAGGTTCTTGAACTGCTCTCCGAAGAGATTCTGAAATTTGAAAAAAGCCCTGATGACCTGGATTCCTTGAAAAACATCCAACGTTATGTCCATACATTAAAAGGCGACTCTGCCTCAATGGGCTTTAATACCCTTTCGGATATTTCACACAGGCTTGAGGATATCCTTCACATGCTCAGAGAAGAGAAGCTCTCTATGGACAGGGGCATCGGCGATCTGTTCTTTTCTTTTGTTGATATCTCCGCGCAGATATTAACAAATATCAAAGAAGGCAGTGCGAATGCTGTTGATACAGGCGGGTTGATAGACAGGATCAATAAATTCATCAGCGCAAAATCTGAGCATAAGGCTGAAAGCCATGAAAAGAAACAAGAGGGATATCAGCATCTGACAGAATACCAACAGCTTCAGATAGAAACTGCTTCAAAGAACAGCCTCTCCGTATATGAAATCAAGATTGTTTTTGACAGGCAGTGCAGGGAGAGGGCTGTCGGCGCCTTTATGATAAGCAACCAGTTATCTGCCTTAGGCGAGGTTGTGCGCTGGCTGCCTGACATTGAAGAAGAAGGCATAGAAGAGGCAGATGCAATAGATGCAATCTTTATTACAAAGGCAGACAAAGAGATTATCGCAAAAAACTGCAGGCTTGCCGGAATAAGCGGCAAAGTTGATATTAATCCGTTTTCTTTTAAAACCCCCTCAGGGACGCATTCTGCGCCTATGCCTGCTTCTTCAGAAAGAGACAAGGCGAGGGGCGGCAAGGCCGCATCCCATCACCACGATGCGACCTTAAGGGTAGATGCAAAAAAGGTTGACAAGATAATGGACTTGGTGGGCGAGCTGATAATCGGCAGGTCAATGCTTACCCAGTCTGTATTAGAATTAAAAGAAAGGCTTGGGAAGGACGAGGCGATATCAGATCTGGAAAACATCAATTTCCTCTTTGAGCGTTCTCTTACTGAGCTTCAGAATGATGTAATGACAGTGAGGATGGTGCCTATTGAACATGTCTTAAGAAAATTTCCGAGGGTCATCCGTGATATGTCAATAGAAAAGAAAAAAGAGGTAAAACTTGAGATGCAGGGCGCTGAGACAGAGCTTGACAAAGGGATTGTTGATGTGATTGGCGAGCCATTAATACACATACTGCGGAACTCTATTGACCATGGGATTGAGCTGCCTGATGAAAGGGAGAAAAAAGGCAAAGAGAGAATAGGGACGATCAGGATCAACTCATACCATGAAGGGAACCAGATAATTATAGAAATAGAAGATGATGGAAAGGGAATAAATATTGAGAAGCTGAGAAAAAAGGGAGTTGAAGCCGGGATAATAAAGGAAGAGGAAGCAGCAAACATGCCGGAGGAAGAGGCTATTGATCTTATATTTCACTCTGGTTTATCAACAGCGGATGAGGTTACAGATACATCAGGCAGGGGCATAGGCATGGATGCTGTAAAAAGGGCGGTTGGAGATTTAAAAGGCCTGATTCAGGTAAGGACAATACCTGACATGGGGACAAAATTTATAATAAGGCTGCCGCTTACCCTTGCAATCATACAGGGGATGGTATTTAAAAGCGGAGAGAGATTTTTTGCCTTTCCGCTCTCTTCTATTCTTGAGATCAGGCGGGTATTAAAGGATGAAATAAGCACAATAAACGGGATAGAATCCCTGAAATGGCGTGAGAGGATTATTTCGCTTATAAGGCTCAGCGAGATTATAAAACACGATATTAAGGAAAATGGATTGCTTCGCTTAGCTCGCAATTACGCTGCTGATTTGCTTTCGCCTGAACAAAACAAATCCTTTGTCCTAATTATAGGACTTGCTGAAAAAAGGCTCGGCATTTTAGTGGATAAGCTTATCGGCAAAAGGGAGCTTGTAATAAAAGCGATTGACAACGGCAGCAGCATAGCATCAGGCGCATCTATACTCGGTGACGGCTCAATTGTTCTTGTATTGGATGTTTCGTCTTTTATAAAGAGGGCAATAATGCCGGCAGCAGGGGCGATTCATGAATCAGTCCTGCATTAAAGGAATCATTTAATGAACAGCAAAAAAATAAAGGTTTTGGTGGTAGATGATTCAGCGTTGATGAGAAAGATGATACCGCAGATACTGACAATGGACCCGAATATAGAGATTGTCGGCACTGCGATGGACGGGTTATTTGCATTAAAAAAGATACCTGATCTGAAGCCGGATATAATTACCCTTGATGTGGATATGCCGAGGATGGACGGGCTTACTGCGCTTCCACATATTGTGAAGGAATACAACATACCTGTTCTGCTTATAAGCTCTTTGACAGAAAAGGGCGCGGCAACAACATTAAAGGGCCTTGAATTAGGCGCAGTAGATTTTATAACAAAACCAAAAGAGGCAATCTCTGTTCATATAATGGACATTGCCAATGAGCTGCTGCAGAAGATAAGGGCGGTTGCAAAGGCAAAAACATCAAGATTAAAAAGGGTTAATAATGAAGGACCGCAGCCGCAGATAAAAAAATCTCTGTTATTATCCAATAAAGCAGAGAAGGTGGTTGCAATCGGGATATCAACAGGAGGGCCGAATGCATTAAGTTTTATATTGCCGCAGATACCAAAAGATTTTCCGGCGGCTATAGTAATTGTCCAGCACATGCCTGAGGGATTTACAGAGCTATTTGCAACAAGGCTTAATCAGATATGTCATATAGAGGTGAAGGAGGCAAGGGAAGGAGATATGGTGCTCCCTGGCAGGGCGCTGATTGCCCCTGGAAACATCCATTTAAAAATAAAGAGGATGCCCCTTGGAGGAATCGCTGTGCTAAGCAGAAGCCAGCCTGTATCAGGGCACAGGCCCTCTGCAGATATTCTCTTTGACTCTGTTGCAGCAGAATATGGCAATGACTCTGTTGGGATAATAATGACAGGCATGGGGAGCGACGGCGCTGAAGGCATAGGGAGGATAAAGGCATCCGGAGGCATGACAATAGCGCAGGATGAAAATAGCTGCATTGTATTTGGAATGCCAAAGGCGGCAATTGAACGGGGATATATTGACAGGATAGCTTCGTTAGAAGAGATGCCCAAAATGATTACAGATATTTTTAATTTGCCAAACCAATTTGCAATTAAGGGAAAAAATGATGTAATGAATGGAAAGGAGGTTCTGAATGGAGCAGGAGACAATTAACATAATAACAAAGAAGGATTCCAGTCCCTACAGATTTCTCCTTGTAGATGACTCGGAATTTGCAAGAAAGAACATTGCGAGGATAGTATCTATGATTGGCGGTGTAGTAGCAGGCGAGGCGTCAACAGGCAAAGAGGCAATTGAAAAGTATCAGGAAATAAAGCCGGATGTGGTGCTCATGGATATATCAATGCCTGAAATGGAGGGCGTGGATGCAGTCGGCAGGATTATACAGGAGGACAAGAAGGCAACTATAATTATGGTCAGCTCCCTCGGGCATAAGGACCTTGTAAAAAAGGCAATCTCGTCAGGCGCAAAACATTTTATAACAAAGCCTGTTCAGGTGGAATATGCAGTAAAGATAGTAAGGTCAGTGCTTGAAGAAAACGAAGAGAAAAATAAACAGTAGACTGACCCAGATGGAGGCGTAAAATGAGGATTGACTATATAGACCCTTTTGTTGAATCAACAAGATCTGTTCTGTCAGAAATAGCTCACTTAGAGATAAAGAACGGGGCGCCCTCTCTTAGGCAATCGCCGATGCCGACAAAGGACAATGTGGCTATTATCGGGATTGCAGGCGACATGGAGGGAAGGATAATACTTGAGATGGACGATAAAACAGCCTTAGCCTTTGCAGGGGTAATGAATGATATGAGTTTTGAAGAATTAACCCCTATTGTGATTGACAGCCTTTCTGAGCTTACCAATATGATGATAGGAAATGCAGTATCAAGGCTTAATGACATGGGGTTTAATTTCGCCATAACTCCGCCGACCTTTATCAAGGGAAAGGAATTGTTAAGCTCAACGCCGCAGGTTGAGGCGCTGATTGTTCCGCTTGATACAGGATATGGAGAGGTTATATTAAATATTGCAATTAAATACAATATCATGCCGGCAGGGGTTACAATAGATATGCTTTTAAGAGGATTGGAAGACGCGAGGAAGGCAATTTAATGCTGCGATTTCTTTAAAAAAAGTTGATAAGGGATTAATTATGGAAAAAGGAGTGGCAAAGATATTAATAGTAGATGACAGCCCTGTTCAAGCGGGTCTTCTGAAAGGACATCTGGATAAGCTTGGGTTTAATGTGGTTTTTACAACTAAAGCAAATGAGGCAATAGATATTGCGGAAGAGGCGGCGCCGGATCTGATTTTGTTGGATGTGCTGATGCCTGATAAAGACGGCTATTCTATATGCGAAATATTGAAATCAAGAGATTTAACAAAGGATATTCCGGTGATCTTTATTACCTCAATGGCAGATAGAAAGGATAAGATAAAAGGGCTTAATATCGGCGCCTTTGATTATATTACAAAGCCGATTTTTGTTGACGAGGTAGCGGCGCGGGTAAAAAATGCCATCAACCTGAAGCAGGCGCAGGATGAATTAAAGAAGAAAAACAGCATCCTTGAAATCATGGCAATAAGAGACGAGTTGACGCTGCTTTACAACAGAAGATATATATTAAAAAGGCTTGATGAGGAGATTGAAAGGGCAAAGAGGTATAATCATATATTCAGCTGTATAATGGCTGATATTGATTATTTTAAGAAAATAAATGACACCTTCGGCCACCCTGTTGGGGATATTGCCTTAAAAAATATGGGGGAGCTCTTTAGAAAAAAACTCCGAGCTGTAGATATCGCAGCAAGATACGGAGGCGAGGAGTTTTTGATAGTGCTTCCGGAGACAGATATTGAAGGCGCAAAGATAGCGGCAGATAAACTGCTGAAACTTGTGGAATGCGGCGGCGCCTCAGAAGAACTGCCTGAAGGCATTAGGCTGACAATAAGCCTCGGCCTATCTGAGTATCCTGCACACGGCAGCGACAGAGGCGGGCTTATAAAAGCCGCTGATGATGCGCTGTATGACGCCAAAAAATCAGGCAGAAATTGTTGTAAGGCATATAAAGGTTGAATTCTTGGAATAAGGCAGGGAGATAAGGAGTATTTAATTGAGTGCAAAAAAAATATTAATTGTTGATGATGAAGAGACGCTGACCTTCAGCATGCGCCAGAGCTTTGCGTTAGAAAAGAACGGTTACGAGATAATTACAGCAGGCAGCGGTGAAGAGGCATTGGGGAAGTCAGAGGGCAAGGCTATTGATGCTGCTATTGCAGACATATATCTTCCGGGCATAAACGGGCTTGAGCTTATAAAAAAGATTAAAGAGAAAAATCCGAATGCTGTCATAATAGTAATCTCTGCTTATGCTACAATGGATATGAAGGACGAGGCATTGGAGAACGGGGCGCTTTATTTCTTTGAGAAGCCTTTTGATATAAAGGAAATGAAGAAGGTTTTATTAGGGACATTAAATCTTCTTACGCCTATATCATAGCTATTTCTTTCCTTGAAAGCCGGCGGCATTTATGTTATAAACTTACCTCATGAGATATTCAAAATTACTGATTCCTACCTTAAAGGAAAATCCGTCAGAGGCAGAGGCAATAAGCCACAAATTAATGATAAGGGCAG
>Ga0154891_1171_pt3 | contig 15487 bp, 14 predicted proteins | sample Rifle2008BG19ft_FD_105863 | JGI IMG/M metagenome (GOLD analysis project Ga0154891, IMG submission 105863) | Nitrospirae bacterium RBG_19FT_COMBO_42_15 | reverse complement strand
CTCCTGAATTAATCCTTTCCGCTGCCTTGTCAAAATCTTCTCCATTTTCTAAAGGTAAAATCCCAAATCTTGAATACCCTTTATTTTTAGTAATCTCATATACGTTTAAATCTAAATTTGGATAAGAGCCAAGCAGTTTATAATTTTCTTTATTAGAAAATTCTTCTAAAGCCTTTGAAAATACCGAACCAATGACAAGATACTTTACCTGCATAATATCCCAGAAAAACTCAATGTTCTGATTTTTGAGATATGGAGCATCTGCCGGGGAAAATAGATAAATATCACTATAGGGAATTTCTGTTGATGTAGTGGTAAATCCTTTATGCACATGCTTTGCAAACACAAAATGCGGAAGAATATTTTTCATCTCCTTGCTATCTGGTGGCATTTTATTCAATATGGTATATTCAAGAAAATCCTTATAATCCCTTGATATGCTTGACTCATATATAGCAGCATCATAGATTTTATGGTCTTGCAGATAGCCGGATAAGTGGTGTCTGCTGCCTTCAGGCTCAAAAATCCTATAGAAATAATTTGTTTTATTATTTAAATCCAATAACAGTTCATTAAGCGGTGCAACACTCTTATGGGCCTCTAATGCCCCAACTTCCTGCGGAGTAACAGCCAGTTGCTGACGATTAGGGGAAACATATTTGTGAGATTGCCCCCTATAAAATTTATTATACGAATCTTGAATCAACAGAATAGTAAAAGCCAAAAGCACAACAAGGCCAATCGACTTTGCAACTACAACATTATCATATTTCAAAGATTTGTTTTTCAATATAGTAGCAGAAAAATGAGTTGCTATGTTTTTTAAACCAAACATAAACAGAAATGCAAAAAGGGGGCTAAAAATAGACCCGTCTCTCACAGAATACCAAACAATCCCGGTAAAACGCATTAATGGAATTGTTAAATGCGAACGTATCAGATATAGGATAAACAAAGACAGTATCAGAATTTTTACCTCTTTATTTTTCGGATAATTCTCTATAGAAAATAATACGCAAAAAATAAATACTACACGGGTAGGCGCACTCAATTCCCTAAAAAGGTCATAGTCATATCCTGAAATATTTTCTGGAAGATAAAAGTAATAAGATAGGAGAGATATATATATCGTGAAGATTACAAAATCACTGAAACTTGCTTGTGAAAAAGAATAAATACGACTCCTAAAAACAAACTGGGATAATATTATGTATAACAGCAGGGCAACTATAAAATCAGATGATTTTAAAAGCTGAACATAATCTGTAAAGATTGCGGCAGATTTTATATTTACTGCAATTAAATAAGCCGCCGCCACTGTTAATATAATAGGTATAATTTTTGATTTGTTTGCATACTTGCGTACAAAATATACTGTTGTTAAAAATAATCCCATCCAGAAATAGGAAGAAGATTGAAATGAACGCCACAACTGCTTCCAAACAATGGGTTCAAAGGGGCTGACTATTAATCCATCTTTAAGTCTATTGGAAGCCTTTATAATATCGTAAACAAAGTAATACTGGTATAAAACTGCCGATATCGGGACAACAAACAATATAAAATATAATATGGTAAACTTTTTCAAACTCCTTAATTTAAATGGCTCCAAATCTATGACAAACATCCCAATCCAGTAAATAATGGAAAGCACTATCAAATGAGGATACACATAAACTATATGGCCGCCGGCCAGCCAAAATATATAAACCAGATTAAAGAGCAAAATGGTTTTCCATTGCCTGTCTTTTATTATTTGAAACAACAAGACTATCAGAAGGGGATAGACGAGTACAAGATTGCCTATTGTATCAGCTATTATTATTCTTGATACAAAGTTTATGCTGAAGTAAACAAGCGCTCCTATTAAAGATATCAGATAGCCAAATTTAAGAATTTTGCCTGCATAAATAAAGCTTGCCAATAAAATGACAAGATTTACAATTCTCATAAAATAGTATGTAGAATCATTGACGCCAAACAACATATAAAAAACTGTGTTTTGAGTAATGGGATAATGGCCGAAATACATGGCAGGATGCCCTCCGCCAACATATTCATTCCAGACAGGCAGTTCACCATGCATTAGCGTTTCTATGAAATTCACCAGAAAAGACTTGTAAAGGTCATATTCAGTGTTGAAATAAAAATATTCACCTGTCAGCAACGGGTAAATCATATAGAGGGCAATGCTTGCAGGTAATAATAGATATTTGATTATATAGGTTAGAGGCTTTAGCATTAATATTTGAATGGTAGATTTCCTCATGATTTTATGAGAGTGGCGCGGGCTCATGGAATGGCATTTTAAGAAGGTTTTATAAATCAAAATACTTATTACTGCGCACCATTTTGGCGCAAAATTTTTACAATTTCAAGATTACCACCAGTCCACATTATTGGAGTCCAACTAATGTAATCTTTCATATTGGGATTTAGACCTTTTTCTAATAAAAATCGCACTATTTCTGAATTAGATTGAGGAGAGGAAACTGCGAAAAATAAAACATTCCATCCCCCTGCTCCCTGCATATGAATATCTGCGTTGTTTTCCAATAAGAGTTTTACTATTTTTATATGCCCTTTCCATGCTGCCTGCATAAGAGCCGTAGTGCCAAAGACTGTTATTGCATTGACATTAGCTTTGCGCTCTAGGAGAAGATTCACAATGTCATCTTGACCGTTAGATGCTGCCTTCATCAAAGCTGTATATCCTAATCCGTCTTTTGCATCAATTGGAGCTCCCTTTTTTAAATAATAAATCACTTTTCCCCCATCGCCTTGTTCTGCTGCTCTGATCAAAATTGCCTCATCTGATTTGCTGCAGGATACAGTAATGCTTATTACTAATAAAAATATAAGAAACTTAAATCTTGCAAACATTTTTCACCTTTCTGCTTAAGAGATTTGTAGTCCAATTTTGTACAAATATTTCGAGTAATGCAAAAATACTAACTACAAACCCAATCTCTGCCACACCTGCATACCAAGGATGAGATAATACTCCCTGCATAAATGCTAAACAAGATGCCAGCCCTAACCCCAGCATCATTATTAAGAACCCTCTTAAGTTGACCTTTTAGTCTAATAGGAACTACAATTATTAGAACAAACAAACTACCTATATAAAAACGATAATTCATTATATTGGTTGCGGACCCTAATGTTATCATTATATTGTGCCAATAAATATTAATAATTTCCAATGGCTGTGCTATAAACATCTGAAGGTATATCTTCCATAAAATCGTATAATATTTCTTAGATGCGTAAATAACATCAGGGTCTATGTTCTTCATTATTTCAACTCCCGTTTTATCCGAACGAGTAATCCCCCATGAATTTGGCGCAGGGGGAGTTCCCAGTCCAATCAAAAGGCTATGGCTAATTGCGTGTTTGGGATATTTATACCCATTTCCTTGTGGGATATGCCAAATTAAGTCTCTTGCGGATAAAAGGGCCGACGGCGCTAATGTTATACTGTAAATCATTAGCACCATAACGCCATATTTTAAAACCTTACGCGGCCATTTTGCTCTTTCTTTCACAAGATTTATAATCAAAACAAATAAAGTACTAGCCATTCCTATCTGACCAATGGGTTCTCTTAATAGCAGGACCCACATCAGACTAAACAAAGAGATAAGGAGAAATAAAGTACGATATCTGTAATAATTCCGATTATTGGCTAAAGTAAAAAAAATCACTACACCAAGGGCTATACAAAATACAGCAAATATGCCGCCATAATAATCCATTAGTATCTTTTCTCCCTTAATAAAATATGAACCTATAAATACAGTTATAATCGCTGTGCTTTTCAGGTTGGCAACCATTAAGGCAATGGCTAAAAATATCACGCCTGCCCAACTCAGCCAGATGTTGACCCTAACAGCATCTGCTTTGGTGAGTGGCCTTTTTTCAAAAGAAGTAATAATGCTTGATAACAACATATAACCCAAATCGCCTGGAACAGCATCTTCTATAGCCACAATATCTGTTTTAGAAGTGCAAAGTGCTAAAAAAACGCCTGTATTATATGTGCAGATTGAAGGGTCTAAAAATATAAGTTTCACCGCAGGATGATCATCCAATGCTGCTAATTTTTCAACCCATTGATAAGCCATATGAACCCTATACAGAGAGAAAAGCAACCCTGCCAAAATCAAAAAATGATAGATTCTAAATTTAGTTTTCATGTATTATAAATACACTCGCTCATTAAAAAAGTATTTATTTTTGTTGAAACCCGATAACATAGGTGGCGCACAGCCGGTTTAACAGCGAGCTGCCTTCTACTATTTTTTCTAATTTCTTAAAAAGTGGGAAAAGTGGCTTAGGGCACATAGAGGGAACAAAGGTAATTTTCCGAATATCTATAGGTTGGTAGCGATTTTCTTTAAAAATATGTATTAATTCCTGCAAGCGAAAGCTGTCTTCACCGGCGCTTTTGTGAGAAGGCAACAGTTCTAATCCTTTGCGTATTATATTGTCTCCGTTAGGTTCTAAAACAACTACCTTTGAAGCAACCTTAGCAAGTCTTGTTACAATGGAGGGTGTAAATGCCTTGACATGATGCAGAAATGCAATACAAAAGGCTCCATCCCACTGACTGCCTTGTTCAAAATCGTGAAGAGTAAGATCAGAAACATGATATTGAATATTGTCAGGTTTTAAGCGAGAACGTGCTTGTTCTATAGCAGAAGCCGATTGATCATAGGCATCTATATGTTGAAACTGTGGCGACAGCACATATTCTGCAAACTCTCCATCACCGCATCCTAACTCAAGAATTCGCGATTTTTCATTCAGTCCCAGCTTTTCTGCCATATTTAAAGCCGTAATATTTTGCTTTTCCACAATATGGTTGGCCACCACAGAATTAGAGAATATTACATTATTGTATCCAACCTTACCAGCGTACTCCCAAAAGTGCTGAGGATTCTCATAGTTACGATCGCTTTTCATTTTAACCTCTCTTCTTGCTAATTTTCATTACACGGTAAAAGCAGCCCTGCCTGTATCTCCTATGCCGCTCATTTTATTTTTCTATTTTCCGTTAGGTTGGATGCATATACCTGAATCGTGCATATGCTAAAATCACTTTTTTTGTTCGGGTATAAACCTTGTTAGCAAATTAATAATCCAGAAATAAACATAGTCCGGCACAAAAACAAGGAGACGCCTATAAAGTAAGTTATATAGAAACGGATAATTAATTTCATCTGGAATATTTGTGCGTCCGAGGACTTGTGCAATTTTTTGAGCAGTCTGTGCATAATTCGGCACAAACCAATATCTTTTCCCATCTCCTAAAGAATCGAGATGACCCAGATGAACAGTAACTATCTTAACTTTATTTCCCCATGCAAATCTTAAACAACGTAGCGCCATATCTAAATAGGCTTTTGTAGCTGGATAGGCCAAACGGAGTTCCTGAACAGGTGGAAATATGGCGCTAAATGCAGAGATTCCAATGAAAACCCCTCCGAAACTTAACATATGATATTCTATTCCCTCTAATACTCTTCTCAACCCTTCTATTGCAATGTGATTAATTTCATCAAAAATTGGATAATTTATCCGTTTGTCATTTGAAGAATCACTTTTAACAAGGGCGGCATTATGGATAACCATAATAGGTTTGCCAGACAACCCGGAACAAATTGATTTCAATGTTTCTGTACATTCTGGGCTGGTTATATCAATCTTGACATGTTGATATCTTTTCGTAGCAAGCCATCGTTCGGCATTTTGTATGTCTGTTATATCTGAACGAGCAAATCCGATAAGATATATATCCTCTTTTTTAAGAAGCTCTTCCACCAACGCTGCCCCAAGCCCTCGAGAAGAACCTATAATAAAACAATATCGCATTTTAATGTACCCGCCTCTCCTGCATACTGGCAACATTTTGGCCGACATGCAGAACACCCGATTTCTTTGGATTGCTATTTTTGTAAAAAATCCCCCCTATAGAAATAAAGCAGAAAGCACTCTCAGTATCAGATTTAAAAGAAATAGCTGAAAATCGTATCATGGTTTTTCCATGTGTTGACGCCTTGGTTGAATGATATACTTGGCAATAAAGCGATCAGGTATCATACAAAATAATTTATAAATTACTGAACTTATTAGAGGATAACTATATACTTCTTTCCACTTACTTTTTTTAATAATTGAAATTATTTTGGGGGCAACCTGTGAGTATGAACTACTGAATGGTTGATCTTTACGCTCCAATGGCCCCAAAATTACCGTAATAAATCGTATATTAGGATAAGAATACCCCATTTGCAGCCTCAGCGACTCAAAGGTCATATTTAATGCAGCCTTGCTGGCAGCATAAGCAATCTTATTAGTAAGCAACGCCCTGATAGACGCAATGGAAGAAATACCCACTATAATTCCCTTTTTTCGCTGCTGGAAAGAAGGCAGCAATTTTGCAGTCAAGTTGGCCGTCCCGATTAAATTGACCTCTATAATCTCTTTAAATTTCAGAAAATCCCACTGGTCGTTTATGTAATCACTTTCCATCAAAGCAGCATTCAAAATCAACGCCTCTGCATAAAAATTACGCTGTGTAATTTCATCAATAAATTTGACAACTTGATTTTCTTGAGTCAGGTCACACGAACTATAAGTAAAGTTGGAATATTGATGGAGATCTTTTATAGTTTGATGCTCCGCTCCTTTACGAGAAATTCCCCATACCTCATGCCCCTGTCTTAACAACTCCTTCGCCAAAAACCAACCTAAACCTTGAGAGACTCCTGTAATTAAAACCTTCATTATCCCTCCTCACATCTTATCATCTAAGCAATCTCCACAGCAGTTATAATAAAGCTCGCGCCCACAAATCTATTCAGGCATAATCATAACGAAATATTCATTTCCAGCAAGTGCAGCAGCTATTTATGCATAATAATATTATTTTATAGTGCTTAAGTTTTTTAGATTCAAGACATAGTTAGAAGCTTCAAATAATGTTTGTAATAGTTCCACGCAACATCAAGTTTGAGAGAATATAGGTCATCAATGTCGAGAAAAGAACTGATGCATCCTCCACAGTTCACTTCAGGTATATTTATAAATGCCTTTTTGAACCCAACCTCATTTCCATTAAGCCATCTCATATCCCTTACAAGCAGATTGCAAGGCGCCACCCTCCCATCAGGTGATATTGTGCAAAACAAAGAACCGGCATTCCGACATTTAATTTTTGTTTCACTGGCAATTGATTTTTTAACATTCATGTAATACCTTTTAGACAGTATAACCGACTGGTCACCCTCCTCCTTCAACCTTATAAGATAATCTAATGTCTCTATCATTATTTTATCATCGTATCTTGCATTTGCATATCCCTCTAAATTGTTTGCGTGGGATTGCTCAGCAAAAAATACAGGCTGGAGAAGCACTTTAATATTCAACGACCTTGCAAGTTCCAGTATTTTATGAATATTGGTGCAGTTGTTCTTTGTAATAACCGAAACTATATAGACTGGTATACCCATTTTTTTTATCAATTCAACTGCTCTTATAACCTTTTTAAAATTGCCCTTGCCCCTTTGCTGATCATGAACTGGTTCAGGGCCATCAAGTGTCATATTTACACTGTTCACATACTTTAACCCATCTATGTGCTTTTCAATCAGAGAACCGTTAGTTGCCAGCGAAACAAACAATCCTTTTTCCCTGGCATATTTAACAACCTCAGTGAAATCTTCCCTGAGAAGAGGCTCACCCCCTGTAATTGACAGCCTGGAGGTTCCGAGCTCAGCGAACTGATCTATCATTCTACATATCTGCTCAGTAGTCATTTCAGCCCTGTTCTCCTTGTATATTCCACAATAGGCGCAATGCTGATTGCACTTGAAAGTAATGTTAAACTGAATAGCGTGAGGAAATTTAACTCTCAAAAATCTCGATTTCACGAGATGATAGAGTCCTATTGGCACCTTTGTTCTTATCTTTTTAAGCAGAGTGTTCATAGAATTATGTTAGAAGACATCTTTCTTAAAATAGGAACGAACAAGCGATGCTGTCCATCGGATGTCATCTTCCTTTAACTCCTCATTTACCTCCACTACAAGCACACTATTTTTTACTCTTTCAGCATTTGGCATTGATGCGTGGTAAGGCTCAAAACCAGGCTCGCTGCTGCACAATGCAAGATATGTTGGGGCTGAATCAATTCCATTTTTAAGAAGGAACCTTTTTAAGCCGTCCATATCATTGCTTATTATAGGGAACCTCCAGTATACATTCACTGCCTCTTCTAATCTGACAGGTATTTTTGTTTGCGATACACCCTGCAATAATCCCCTGAGCATCTCTCCGTTTCTAATTCTGATATCAGTAACCTCTTTTGCCCTTGCCAAAGAAGCCAGACCCACATCTGCCTGCACATCAGTATAATCCATTAGATAATCAGCAGGAAATTTTTCAAACAACCTGTTGCCATGCTGCCCAAGGATAACCTTTATATTTCCGGAATAAAGACGATAGGTAATCTTTGGATCTATGCGCTCTAAAATCATAATGACAAAATAGGTGAAATAGGAAAAGAGCCATCTTGAAAAGAATACTGAATATATCAAATCTTTTGATATAAGTTTTAAGAGCATTGATCCTCTGGCTGGCAATAAACTATTATCCCTGAATTTATTCAATTGGTCTGCCAATTTCTCGTCATTCGTGATTATCATACCCCCAAACAACGATGAACAAACCTTGAAATTTGTCAGACTAAAGAATGCTGCATCTCCAAATGTTCCAATCAGGTGCCCCTTATATGAGGCATCAAAACATTGTGAGCAGTCCTCAATAAGTTTCAGGCCATGCTCCTGAGCTATTTTCTGTATTTTTTCAATATCCGGCACGATGCCAAAGATATAAGTAATCAATATAGCCTTTGTCTTTGGCGTAATAGACATCTTCAGTTTATCTATTTCAAAACAAAAAGTATCTAATTCAATATCAACAAATACAGGTTTGAGTCCGAGGGTATGGATGCTGTTAACCATATCTGCAATGGTCAATGGCGTCATAAGCACTTCGCTGCCTTTTTCAAAATTCATTGACTTGATTATAAAGTGAAGGGCTGTTCTTGCATGTGGAAATACAATTGCCCTCTTTGCATTAAAGCGCGACCTGAATGCCTCCTCCAATTTTATAGTCTGCATTCCCCGTCTAAGCCTTCCAAAGATGATTCGCAAATACGCAAGGGCAAGCTCCTTAAATCTATTTGTCAATTTTAACTTATGAATTTTCTTAGAAATCAACAAAACCTTTATGCGGCTGTTCTTTGTATAATTTATAGCCTTCATCACACTCTGCCATCGTTTCTTTTCATTCTCATTTTTTATATATGGGTAAAAGCCGCACTTCAAATATGTCTTTATTGCTGGTACCCTGAATGAATCTGTGCGAAGATATGCCTGTTCAATGCCCCTTTTCTTTATTTCAGTTAGAATATGAATTATAAGTTCATACCCCAGCCTTTTACCGCGATTTTCAGGTCTAACAGCAATATATCCAACTTCTCTTAAACCGTTGCTCAAGATTTTTTTGTGAAGAACAGCAAAGCCAACTGGAGAGCCGCTGTTGCTAACAATAAAAATATCATTTTTAGCATCATATACTGTGTTCAGAATCTCCTTATGAAATCTTGACTGATCCCAAAACCCAAGACTTCCAACACTATTCAACAGGCTGATACACCCTTCTTCAAGGTCTTTGGAATATCCACTGACAGTCATATCTTCATGCGATTGAGAAGGTATTTCTGCACTATTCAAATCAATTCGCATCTCAAGAAAGTTGAGTTTGAATGCCCTCCGTTTTAAACTTCCTATTATAGCCTTTATATTCTCGGCCCCTAATAGTCCAATCAACCATTTTAACAGGTGATGCATTTTAATAACTTCCTTGATTTCTTAGAGCAATTATACATAGCCGAGCATAATTATACCGATACTTGATTTTCTTTGATTTTATCTTTTCAATTAAGGCCATCTCTTTATACAGCTCCGCCCTCTCAGTTACATACCCATTTCTGGGGAATGTAACCTACAGAGTGATTAAGCCAAAAGTATAAAGCTATCCTCTAAAAAGACTACTTGATATAAAACAAAAAAACCTAAAAACCTACACTATCTCTACTTCAGATGCATCTACTTTTAAAGAGACCCCTCGTTGAAGTATATCTACTGAAATAACAAGGTTATGCTGTCCTGTCTTCTCAATAAGAAGACCTTCCACCCCTGCAAGGGCACCTCTTTTTATCCTTATCCTTTGACCCTCTTTTAGATATGGATGGGGATCAAGAAATTCTTTACTTTCAACAACCTTTTTTAAAGATATTATCTGTTCCTCTGGAATAGGCTCTGGTTCACGAGGACTTAAGCCAAGAAATCTTACGACCCCATTTGTTTTTAAAACTGTTAATATATTATTGTAAGATTTATTGATGTGAACAAAAAGGTAACCCGGGAAAAGTGGAAAGTTCACCATTTTCTTTCTGTCCTTCCACCTGCTAAGTCTCTCCACTGTCGGCAGAAATGAATCTATATTAGCGCCTGATAGCCTTTCGAATACATGAAACTCGTGCCTTGACCTCACATAAATAGCGTACCAGTACAATTCTGAAATATCATTCAATTTCATATAATATCTCTTATAAAAACTGACTTTGGGTTATTCGGCTTTTTGAGCCTGAGGTTTCTGCAAGAAGAGTTGCCAAACAAGCAGGATTGAATTATCCAACTATTCTTAGAGTTGTTACAATAATTGAGCTGGCTATATCGGCAAGACAAAAAACCGATATCTTTCTGAACAGAAAGATTGAGGCAACTGAAAGCTACTTCGGAAAAAAGACCAAAGGTGCCAAAAATATTCTTATAAGTTTGCCGCCATAAGGAATTTACAGGTAAAATATTAGCCATCTACTATAACCTAAATCTAAACAATCCAAAACTGATACAAAATCTTCTGTCCAAAGACAGAGTCCTGATGATACAAATCTGTTGAAACTAATTATTAAGTTACAGATACAGCTTATTACTTAACTTACAAATTCCCCCTTAAAAAGCTAACTAACCCCTCCTCTAAACTTAAAAACTTGAAATTTATATCTCCCCTCACCAATTTCACGGCATACTATACTTAATGTTCCATAATTAGTCAACGATTTTTTTCGTTTATTGCACCCCATAGCGCCGGGATTGTTTCAGAGTGCCTTCCGCATACATAAAAGCTCTCTCCGCCATCGGCTACTGTCCTGACCAGCATTGTCTTCCATGGTCTGAAATAGTAGCCTGCTGAACTCTTATCAGGCTCCTTATTAAAGTCATCTGGCAGTTCATGGAGGTCGCAGACAAGGGTTGTAAATCTTTTAATTGCCCGTCTCTGCTGTGCTGCAGCATTTCTTGCCATGCTGAGCGCCTTTAGATAGACCTCTGGCGCCATTACAGCGCTGCCAAAGTTCATTACCACGCCGCCTTCTAAATTTTCCACAACCTTTGCAAAGCGCAGAAAGTCTCGGTAAGATGTCTCTCCTGTCGCAGCGCCGTTGCAATTTGGATGCTCGTGGATTATATCATAGCCAATGCCAACATGAACAGTAGCAGGTATTTTTAGCCTGTATGCAGCAGCAAGCAGGCTGATATCTTTATATTTATAATCGCCTTTATATATCGACTCTCCAATTGCCTCACCCATACCCATATCATTTTTATACGCCTTGTTGATTATATCGTTTATCTGACCAGTTTCCTGCCATAAACCAAACTGCCCCTCTTTTATGTATCTTGCAACGCTCTCTGTTGTTGCTCCAATAAGGGCAAATTCAAAATCATGTATCATTACAGAGCCGTTCATTGAAAGGCAGGATATATAACCTTTCTCCATAAGGTCTATTATATGCCTTTGCACGCCTGCCCTGACTACATGGCCGCCCATCATCATGATTACTGCTGCATTATTTCTTTTTGCATCAATAATTCTTTGAGCAACTGTTTCAATCCTTTTATCTGTAGAAAGGTTTTTATCAGCATTTAAATCCTTAACAACCGAGATTTCTAAGTCATGCTTCCGCATTGAAAGCGGATTGATGATAAGAGAGTTTCTATTAAAGTATTGAGAATTTTTCATTATCTTACAGCCCTGCCAATAGAGTCCTTTAACAGCATTTCAGCGATCTTAAAATCAATGGCATCATCAATATCAATAGAGCGTTCTTTTGGCATAATGTAGATATGGCTATTTTCTAAGAGGGTGGCTCTTTTTCCCCTGAGCACATCCTTCCACCATACATAAATTGATGCATTCATATCAAAGACCTCTGGCGCAGACTGTCTTGTAACAAAATCACCTTTTTTGACAAGCCTTACCTTTCCATCCTTTGATGCCTCTACCATATTAAAGGAAGGATTTCTATTAGCAGGCGTAACAGAAAAGACATTGTCAGCATTCTTTTTTACCAGAAGTTCAATGCAATTGTCAATATCCTCTGCATTTCTCAAAGGCGCAGTAACATGAAGAAGAACCAATATATCAAAAGGATAATTCTCCTTCTTTTCCAGCCAGTCCATTGCATGCAAAAGCACATCAAAGATACTGCTCTCGTCTTCTGCATACTCCTTTGGCCTTATAAATGGCGCTTCTGCGCCATACTGTTTAGAGATATCTGCAATGGCAGCGCTCTCAGTAGAGACTACAACCCTGTCTATGTATTTGGAACGCTTAGCCTGCTCAATTGAATAGGCAATCAATGGCTTGCCCAGAAGCTCCTTTATATTTTTCCCTGGCAGGCCCTTTGAACCGCCCCTTGCTGGTATTATACAGAGCACGGCCTTGCCATTATACATTCTTATCCTCAAGAAGCCTTAAGACCTTTATGCCATCCTCAAGTGTTATAGATGGTTCAACATCTCTTTTTATAGATTCAATAAAATGCATCAGTTCATCAGTATATGTCTTATTAATGTCAAACATGCCTTTGTCATTTATAGCTGAGTTCTTGTTATTTACATTCACTGTTACTTCATTTTTAACAAGATCACATATGATTTCACCCTTGCTGCCTACTATTCTCATCTCCCGTTTTTTGTTCAACTGAAGATAGTCCATATGAACATTACAGATAAAATTATTATCATAAAGATATATCCCTTCAAAGATATCTTCTGAATCTATTTCTAAATTACTGACCTTTGCCTTAACCACCTTCCAGTTGCTCGGGTCGCCAAAGAGATACCGCATATAGTCAATCTCATGGGAAAGGTCTAATGCAACCCCTCCTCCCTTTTCTCTGCTTGCGCTATATGAGTTTTTATAATCCCTGTCAGCTCTCCATGAAGGCAGATACTGCCCTACCTCAATCCTCGCAAAATATAAATCTCCGATAGCCTTCTTTGAAATCTGCTCTTTTACATACCCCATAGCCTTTAAAAACCTTAGATTATATGCAACATAAGCCTTTAAACCCTTTTCTTTTACAATATTTCTTAGAGCATCTGTCTTTGCTAAGCTGTGAGAGAGGGGTTTTTCAATAAATAGATTAATGCCTCTTTCTGCTAATGATATTGCAGTATCAATGTGCTTGTGTGTTTCATTGGCAATTATTGCAAAATCAGGTTTAATATCATCTAAATTATTTATAGTCTTAATTTTATTTTCATTATCCAGTTCTTTCAGGCAATTTTTATTTTTTGTGTAAACAAATACGCTTACAATATTATTCAGTTTTATCAGATTATTAATATGTCTCTTGCCGATAGAGCCGCATCCAACAACTAATACATTCATAGCTTATTTACCATGCTGTCCATCCACCGTCAATCAGGATATTCTGGCCTGTAATATAGGAGGATGCATCAGAGGCAAGTAAGATTACAGCGCCAATAACATCATCAGGTGCGCCCATCCTTTTTAAAGGTGTTTTTTTTGTGTATCTTTCTACAAAAGACTTTGGCTGGTTGTCAAATATACCGCCAGGCGATATTGAATTTGCCCTTACATTATAGCTCCCGTAGTATGTTGCAATATACCTTGTCAGGCTGATAATTGCTCCCTTTATTGCAGAGTATGCTGCAGGCATTGTTATCTCTGTGCCTTCGTATATGGAAAAGTCTGGGGCAACAACACCGTAGATTGAACTCAGATTTATTATTGTGCCACCGCCCTTTGCCTTCATCTGTTCAGCAGTCTTCTGGCAGCACAAAAAATATCCGCCAAGATGATTATCAAGATTTGCCTTCCATGAAGAAAAAGGGATATTCTCAAATTTCATGCCCCAGTCCTTTGTCCTCGGATACGCACAATTTACCAGTATGTCTATCTTACCTGAATTTTTTATTACCTCTGCCAATGCCTTTTGAATAGAATCGTCAGAGGCAATATCAAGATAAACATATTTGACTGAAATATCCCTTATAAGCTCATCAGCCTTATTCTTATCAATATCTGCAATATAGACCTCTGCGCCAAATTCATGCAGCGCCTTCACAATCCCTCTGCCGATTAAACCTGCGCCTCCTGTAACTATCGCTGTCCTGCCCTTGCAGGAAAATAGCTCTTTATACATCTTCACCCTGCTCACCCATATATTTCATGGTCTTTCTGTACTCATCCCACTGGCCGATATCAAACCATCCGCCCCAGCATGGATAAACGCCAACCTTGTCCTGATAAACTGCCTTTGCCTTTGTTATCAATTTGTCCATGTCAATATGCTCGTTTTTATCTATCAGATTCAGCACATCAGGCTCAAGAACATATGTGCCTGTGTTTATAAAAAGGTCAATTTTTGGCTTTTCATCTATACCTGATAAGAGGCCGTTGCTCATATTTAAAACGCCGTAAGGCACGGTTACCTCCCTGTGGGAGCCGACTATGGTAAGCATATTCAGCCTCTCCCTGTGCCAGTTAAAAAAGTCACTGTGGTCGCCTTTTAAGATCGTATCGCAATTAGTTACTATGAAGGTGTCATTCAGTCTGCCCTTTAACAGCGAAAGTCCTCCTGCTGTGCCATAAAAATCATCCTCTTCAACATACTCCAATTCATAAGGAGGTTTATTCTCGTTGAAATACATCTTTATCATCTCTTTTTTGTAGTTTAATATCAGAATAAATCTAAAGAAACCGTTTTTATGAAAGTAATCCATAATATGCTCTATGATGGGTTTGTCGCCTATGGGTATCAACGGCTTGGGGAGTATCTTTGTAAAGGGGTCTAACCTTGTGCCTTTACCTCCAGCCATTATTACAACAGGATTCTTAAGGAGGGATTGTTTATGTTCTTTGTTTTCTGTTTCCAAATAATCCACCCATGAAACAACATCAATAACAAAACCAGAGCCATTAACCACAGGAATATGCTCAATCAGGTTCTTTTTCATAAGCTCCCTTGCCTTCTCCTGCAGATTGGGGTCTCCTTCATTAATAGACATAAATCTTTTTGTCATTATCTCGTGTATGGGCG
>Ga0154891_1131_pt2 | contig 16962 bp, 13 predicted proteins | sample Rifle2008BG19ft_FD_105863 | JGI IMG/M metagenome (GOLD analysis project Ga0154891, IMG submission 105863) | Nitrospirae bacterium RBG_19FT_COMBO_42_15 | reverse complement strand
GTAACAAATGTGCCGAAGACGCGAAGCTGAGTGCCTGAATCGCCCTGAAAGCCGCTTACTCCGCCGAATGCCTTGTCAATCTCATCTATCCATAAAATGCATGGGCTTACTGCCTCTGAAAGCTGGATGCACCTTCTTATATTCTTTTCAGACTCGCCGACAGTTGAGCCAAAGAGCCTTCCAACATCCAATCTTAATAATGGAAGGTTCCAGATGCCTGCAAGAGCCTTGCAGCAGAGGCTCTTTCCTGAGCCGGGTACGCCTATAAGCATAAGCCCCCTTGGCGTATCAAGGCCAAGCGTATCAGCCTTTTCCTTGCTTAAACGGAATACATGCTCCCTTTCTATGAACCATTTCTTTATCTCGCCAAGTCCGCCGATATGCTCAATCGTCTCCTTGTGGGTGTAATAGTCAAGTATCTTCTGCTTTTTAATAATCTGCTGTTTCTCTTCCTGTACATTGTTAATGCAGTCCTCATTCAGACTTCCATTATTCAGGCTTACAGCCTTTCTTACAACGCGTCTTATATTATCCATGGAGAGTCCCTGAAGGGATTTATATAACACTGCCCTTGTAGAGCCGTGCCATTTCTCAGGAATCAGTTTCCCGAATGTCTTTAGGACCATCTCCTCAATCTCATTATAATCAGGAAGGGAGAGCTCAATGACAACAATATCCTCTTCGAGCTCAGGCGGTATCTCTGTAAGGGTCGGCGAAAGTATGCAGACAGTATTTATCAGGCTATGCTCGTCAATAATCGCAGGGATGTCCCTGAACTTTCTTAAAAACTCATGTGAATTAAAATAGCCGGCAATGTCCTTTAATAGAAAAAGATTATTGTCTTCACCGCTCTTTTGTATCCTCTCTTCAATGGTGGTCAAAACCTTTTCCCTGCCTAACGGCTCCCACTTCTTCTTTTCAGCGCTGTACAGACCCCTTGATACAGACCATGACCAAAACTTAAAGCCTGCTGCCCTGCACATCTCTTCAAGAATCTTTTCAGCCCTGCGCTCCTCAAATGATACAAGCCACAAAACAGGATATCTTGCCTCAATATGGATCTTTATCTCTTTTTCAAAGTCCCTTGCATTCATAATATATATTTATTTTACCACATGTGTATAAATAATTGCCAGCCAGATGATAAAGAGGATGATGCCGAGACGGGTGCCGTATTTATACCCCTTTTTGGCTTTTACAGCCCAGATCTTAAAAAGGCTTATTCCGAATCCTGCGCCCCATGCTGTTATCGCCCATGGCTTTATGCCGCCTTTTCCAAATAACGGCATGAGCGCAAGGGATATAAATATTAAAAATGTAATGTAGCCGTTCAGCCTGTGTATCTTTAAGATAACAGCGGTATTATCCTTCTTAATAAGCTGCATGCCGCTTAAAAAGCTTGCTGTTGCAAGCACAAGTCCTATTGATGCCAGAAAGATATTTATTTTAAACATACTACTCCGTGTACAGCAAGGCAAATATCCTTTTCTCAATTATATAAAGTATAATGCCTGTATAAATCAGAAGCACAGGCATTATAATATTAATATTAGACCATGTAGAATTATCAGTTAGGCTGCTGCCTTCAGAGTCGCTGATGACAATCCCGTATGTGTTTCTGAATACATAATTATCCTGAAGCATGTTGTTGTGTGAAGACCACAAAGTAATGCCATTCCATGCATTCAGGTAAATACTGTTTTTTATAAGACTGTTGCTGTTTGAGGAGCTTAAAAAAATGCCTTTGTCATTATTCTGGCTTGCGCTGTTTTCTTTTAAGGTATTATTGTTAGACAGCTCTAAATATATGCCAATCTGTTCATTTGAATCAGCCTGATTATTTGTCAGTGTGTTATTGTTAGAGGAAAGAAGAAATATGCCTATTTCATTGCCTGATATCTTATTGCTGCTTATATCATTGTATTGAGAGTTTATAAGGTGTATGCCTGATGCAGAAGAGCCGGTAATTTTAAAGCCGATAATCGCTGCCTCTTTAACATTGCTGACCTTAAAAACAGGCTCATCTGAATTACCTGCCTGAATAGAAGTAAAATCAGGCCCCTTGCCGGACTTTATTGTGAGGGGTTTTGTAAGAACAATATTCTCTCTGTATACTCCTTCTTTAACTATAATTGTGTCTTTTGGAAGCGCTTTCTCTACTGCGCCCTGAATAGTCTTATAATTATCAGGGACATGGATCACAGCAGCATAGCATGAACCGTTCAGGTTCATGCCCAGAATACCTGCACCTGCTGCTTCTAACATTAGTACAATAGTGCAAATAAAAGCCGCCATGAACCTTTTGTTCATATAAATACCTTAATGGCAGCATGTGTCTAAGCTGCTCTCTCTTGCTGCAGACAGATGCTCATGATGCAGCGCCCTTTCCGATGCCTTCTGCTCATTCAGCTTGCGCTCTCCGGGCTCTTTTGGAACAAACGTCCTTTCTGCCTGCTCCATCTCCGCCATTATCACCTTTTTCATTTCATTGTTAATATACTTTTTTATGAACTTATAAAACTCATTGTCCTCTTTGCGTATATGGCTCCTGAGGGCAACAATAGCAGAGCCTATTATCTTGTCATTTATATTTCCGTCTGTAAGCGCCTCGCGGAACGAATGTACAAGCGAGACAATCTCACGATGGTCCTCGTTTATACAGGCAACAAGGCCCTCGCCAAATGGCACCAGACCCAGCAATGCAGGGAACAATACATCTTCCTCTTTTATGCCTGAATGAAGGTTTAGAATATTCTCAAGGTCCCGGGTTGAAACCCAGAGCCCCTCAATATCCCTTTCATCTAAGTGCGCCTCAACAGCCTCCGCCCTCCTGAGCACCTCATTGTGCTCCTCCATAAGGGCTGCAATAGGATCTGATGCTGCATCTAAACATTCATCCTGCGCTGCATCTTCATCCGCATCCTTTGCCTCTTTGACATCTACAGCCTTAAAGGGCTGAGAGAAGCCGAGGCGGCAGAAACCCCTTGGACTCTTAAAGATTGTCTTATCCTCAGAGGTAGAAGCCTCTAATAAATCCTCCGGCATAAAGAGCTCGCCGTTCTTGCAATTTACCACGCATGAAGAATGAAGACACTGATATGTTACTTCTAATATCTTCTCAGACATCTTTTATGCCCTCGCCATCTGCCCTGCCATCTCCTGTTCAGGCAGCGGTATGTTCGCCATGACTGGTATGCCGAACTTGTCATTAAATTTTGTAACTATATACATAAGCGTTCTATAATTCATCAGAAGCGACCTGAAAAGCTGTGTCTTTGTAAGGCCGTCAAAATAAAATTCACAGGAAAACTGCACCTGCTTTGCAATTCCAGCTTCATCCATGTTTATATCATAGCTGCTTTCAATAAAAAGCAGCTCCCTTCTTATCTCAGAATAAAATGCCTCTCTATCATCCTCGCTCATCTTTTTCAGCTTTTCAAGATGCTCCGGGGCTATAGCAACGCCGTTTAAAATCAGCACCATTGAAGGATACTCTTTGGGCTGTATTATGCGCTGCCTCTTCATTGTGCTCTGCGGGTAGTCAACCTCAAGGTGAAAATTTGCGTTTTCATCCTTTACATCATTCACCTGATGATGATTTTCTGTAAGCCATTTTTGAATTAATTCCTTTGCCTGTTCATTTGTTGTAATTTCCATTTAATCCTCCTCTGTTAAATATTTGTGAAACATTATAGCATTTTCAGGCTGCACCTGTCCATCCCTATCAGTTTGCCAAAAATATAAACATTGTCTGTTTTCTCGTGTTTATACACTTGAAAGACAGGCTATGCCAGCAGCGAATAAATCATATATCCTAATATCAGCAGCCCTGCAATCAGATTTAAGATTCTGGTATTCTGAGTCGGATTTGCCAGCATCAGGGCATCAATCCTCATTGCCTCTGTAAATCTATTCTTGACAAATGTAGAGAATATCAAAAGCGCGCCGTAAACTATACCGAGCAATATTAATATTGTATCTAATTGTATGCCAGTCATCTCAAATATGCTAAAATCATCTGACCCTTTTTATGGATTCTGGCTTATATACTTCTTCCTATCAGACTCGGATATCCTGTCCCACCAAGTCTTGCCTGTGCCCCAGTCGCCCCTCTCAGCGCCCGGCTTGGTGTAGTACCACCAGTTAATAATGCTTCCTATAAAATAGAAAACCGCTGCACCAGCAAAAAATGGTATTGCTGAACCATAATTTGTGATAGAAGCGCCGATAAGGGATGAAAAGACAAACGGCCCATAAGCTGCCCATGCGCCTGTCCAGCCGAGTATCTGCGCCCCCATTCTTGGATTATAGGCATAGACAATCGGATACTGCCGGAAGGTTGAAAAGTTGCCAATTCCTGCCGAAAAGAATAACCAAAGCATTATCACAACAAACATTGGGAACTGGTCAAGGGATGTAGGCGTCAGGTAGCCGCCGAATATCAGGGCCATGCACCCAATGATCAGACCTAACCCTGAGATCTGCGTAAATATGCTCCCCCCCCATTTATCGGATAATGGTCCGCCGGCAAAGCGAATGACAGAGCCGATAAGCGGGCCAAGAAATGCATATTTAAGCGGATCCGGAGCCAGTGCCGCATCCATTCCGGGAATGTTACCGTATATAGTCTTTATCATGAGCGGGAATGAGGCTGCGAAACCGGCGAATGAGCCGAATGTCATGATATATGTCCATGTCATAAAATATCCATGCTTGTTGTCAGTCATGTCCTTTACCAGCTTGCCGATTGAGGGCTTCTTCATAGGCACGCTCCTTAAGTATATCCAGCAAAGGATTCCAGCGACGATAAGATAAGGAACATACCACAATGCTGCATTCTGAAGCCATAGATCCTTCTTAATAATCTTCTTTACTGTTACATCCGTAACTACCCCTGCCTCGTTTTTCTTGATATCAGCCTTCATCCCCTTTGTCAGGTCGCTCTCAGCAATGACCACATCCTTGACTGCTCCTGCTTCATCCTTCACAACTGTTATGAGCATTGCAAGTTTATCATCTTTAACCACTACATCCTTGACAATTCCGGCGTCTTTTGTAATCTTCACAGCAAAGACATTATCTGCCTTAGTAAAGATCTGAGGCGCCCCGGCAGCGCCTACAACAGCAAAACCGATTATCCATGGAGCTACAAACTGTGTAATACTAACGCCTAAATTACCTATGCCTGCCTGCAAGCCCATAGCAGTCCCTTGCAGTCTTTTGGGAAAGAATAGACTTGACGATGGCATAAAAGATGAAAAGTCGCCTCCTCCAAAACCGCAGAGGAACGATATAATCAGGAAATGCAAAAACGGAGTCTCAGGATTCTGCACAGCAAACCCAAGCCAGAGCATTGGGATAAGTTTAAGAAAGGTTGCTACTGTAATAACAGCCCTTGTGCCGAATATTGGAATTAAAAATGCGTGAACTGTCCGCATCGCCCCTCCTGAAAGACCCGGCATGGCTGCAAGCCAGAAGAGCTGCATTGTATTAAATTTAAAGCCAATCTGTGGAAGACGAACAACCACAGCGCTCATGACAAACCATGTTGCAAATGAGGCAATCAGGCTGAATGTAGTAACGCTAAGCGTTCCCCATGCGCGGCCACTCCCTTCCTGATTCCAGAACTGTTGATTTTCAGGCTCCCATTTTTTCAACAATGATGACATGGGTATTTACTCCTTTCAATTTACAAAAAAATGGAGGCAGGTGAGATTCTTATTCCCGCCTCCGTAATTGCAGGGACATACCATGGCATGTCCCTGCTTAATGTCCCTACTTATACTGCACAATATTCTCTGTCTGTGTATCCCTGTTATACCATCTGACCACCTGCCACGGCCTGAAGAGATATTTAATCGGCCCGATAAATGCTAAGAAGTGAACAAGCCTTGTAAATGGTATCAGTCCTATAAATATCAGCGCATTAAAGATATGCACCTTTGTAATTAAAGGCAGTGTAGCAATATAATCAACCCTCGGATTCAGGGTCAGGATTGACCATATCCATGGAACTGCTGATGCTGCATACCAGTTTGAACCCCATCTGTACATTGTTGCATTGGCGAGGCCGGTTGCAACCTGTATCAAAAGCACAATAAGCAAAAGCACATCCCAAGAGGATGTTACTGCCTTTACCCTGCTGTCTGTAAGTCTCCTGTAAACAAGCACAAGAAGGCCGATAAAGGCAAGGATGCCGAGTGAAAGACCGCTGATCTCAAGTATATAGAGCCTGAGCGGCACACTGTTCCACGCCAGAATGCTTCCGGGAGTAATAATGCCAATTATATGTCCAAGAAGGATGATTATTATCCCATAGTGCCATGGAAATGACCCATAAAAAAGCGACTTATTCTCAAGAAACTGCGATGAGAGACTTGACCATGTATATCTGTTTGCAACATATCTGTATATTGTGCCTACTACTGCAGTTACTATAAACAGATACGGCATGTGCCCAAACAATATATTATCTATCATGTCTATTTTCCCTCCTTTACATCTTTGTCAATTATTTTATATAAGGCATTTATCAGATGCCTGTAAGCGTTTTTCTTTGTCTGGAAATTCCTGTGGAGTTTCTCCATAGACACTACCACAAATGTCTTCATAAAATCCCTTCTCAGCTCCTCGCTATCTATAAAACCAAGAAACTGCAGGAGGACTGAAAGGTGGTCAGGGAGCTCGCCTTTGGCAGCCTCTTCAAATGGGAATCCCTTGTCCCTGTACATTGCCTTGATTGTTACTAAATTCTTTGCCCTCTTAAACCCATCCTGACCAGCATGGAGATAGTAGCCCATATCCAGTGTAGTGTCAGAGACAAGTTCAAAGGTGTAAGAGTAAAGCTCCTGCAATGAATCAAGGGAGAGCCTGTCTAAATCATTTTTAAAGGAGAGAAGCTCCTTGATTACCTCCTCAGGATACTGGCTTCCATACAGCTCCTGTATGCACTCTTCTACAATTTGCCTGATATCCTCACGCGGAAATTCCAAAAGTTTGGCAAATTGTGTATATAGTTCCTTTTCTGTAACAACTGTCTGCATATCTTTTTCTCCCCAAAATTGCATTTTTTATTCCTGTCTGCCGACAGGCAGGTTGCAATTTAAAATTTTCAATGATAGCTGGCAGGGGCGTATAATTATACACCCCTGCCAACCAGTAGGGAATTACCACTGTCTCCCTATAAGCTCCTTCTTCTTGGTTCCAAAACCAACTGTTCCCCTCTTCTCATACATTGTCCTTGGGTCAACAGTTGACTTGCTCTCGCGGTGCGTCTCAGGAATTACAAACCTCTCCTTATATGTTGCAAGAGAATTTAGCCTGTAGATATCTTCGCAATCCTGCGGCGTAAGCCCTGATGAAGAGAGCGCAGACTTGACTGCCTTCTCGCCTATATCGCCGACGCGCTTCTGGCGCCAGTAGATCCTGACAGCCATCTGCTTTTTCAGGGACTCTATTACAATCTTCTCATTGCCCGCGCTCAGCAGATTTGCAAGGAATTTTACAGGTATCCTCATCTTGTCTATATCATTAAAGAAGTCATCTGCCTCTGGGTCAAAGAGGCCTCCCCTGTCTGCCTTTACCTGATGAAGGATAGGCGATAGAGGCGGAATATAGGTGTTCATCGGGAGCGTCCTGAATTCAGGATGATTCGGCATTGAGAGCCTCCACTTTTTAAACAGATTGTATGCAGGCGAATTCTGCGCCGCAGCAATCCAGTTTCCATCAATGCCTGCCTTTTTTGCAGCCTCTACAACCTTCGGATCAAATGGATCCAAAACAATATCCCTCATGCCGTCAACCAATTTTTCATCAGGAAGTTTTGCAATCTCCTGTATCCTTTCTGCGTCATAGAGAAGCGCGCCTACTGTCCTGATCCTTCCAACGCAGGAATGGGCGCATGCATTTGGCTGGCCTGTCTCTGTCCTCGGATAGCAGAAGATGCACTTTTCAGACTTCCCGGTTGCCCAGTTGTAGTAGGGCTTTTTATACGGGCATGCGCTTACGCAGAATCTCCATGCGCGGCATGTATCCTGATCAATAAGCACTATGCCGTCCTCGCCCCTCTTATATAGAGCGCCTGACGGACACGCTGCCACGCAGGCCGGGTTGAGGCAGTGATTGCATATCCTCGGCACATAAAAGTAGAAGAGCTTGTGAAACTTTGTAAGCATCTCCTTTTGCGACTCTGAAAGGCCCTTTAAGTTCGGGTCATTTGAGCCATAAAGCGGAGAGCCGCCAAAGTCATCATCCCAGTTTGGTCCAAGTGAAATCTTCTCCATGAAATCGCCTGTAATAAGAGACTTTGGCCTTGCTACCGGCTGGTCATCCCCAGCCGGCGCATTAAACAGATTCTGATAATCATAAGTAAACGGCTCATAGTAGTCATCTATTGTGGGCAGGTTCGGCTGAAAAAAGATGCTTGCCAGAGTCCTTAACTTGTTGCCCTTGATGAGCTTAAGCCTCAAATTGCCGCCGTCAGAGACCTCCCAACCGCCCCTGTACCTTTCCTGATCCTCCCATGTAAGCGGGAATCCTGCGCCGGGTTTGGTCTCCACATTGTTCCACCACATATATTCCGCGCCTTGACGGGTTGTCCATATATTCTTGCAGGATACGCTGCAGGTATGGCACCCTATACATTTGTCAAGGTTAAAACTCATTGATAACTGCGCTCTTATATCCATTACCATTCCACCTCCTGATTCTTCATCTTCCTAAGTAAGATGGTTGTGTCCCTGATGATGGGTATTGGACCCCATGAATTAAATCCATAGGAGAACTGTCCATAACCCGCCACACTAAGTGTAGGGAGTTTTAGCCTCTGCCTCGGAAGGCTGTTGTGGTATCCGCCCCTTACCTTGTTCCTTATCTGGGATTTTGGCACATTTATTGTCTTTTCCTGCGAATGATAGGCAAAGCATGTTCCGGACGGTATCCTTGCGCTTACAACGGCACGGGCGCAGTATACGCCGTTATCATTGTATGCCTCTACCCAATCATTGTCCTTTATGCCCACGCTCTCTGAGTCTCTGTCATTTACCCATATTACATTGCCGCCGCGTGAAAGCGTCAGCATCCTAAGATTATCATAGTGTGTAGAGTGTATCTGCCACTTGCCGTGCGGAGTAATATAGTTCAGATGCAGGGCGTCTGTTCTGTCGCTTTTCTTTATTTCATTCATCTTGTTTGGATCAAGCTTGTATTTGTGTGTGCACAGGGCCTCTCCAAATTCAAGATATGTTGGATGGTCAAGATAGAAATGCTGCCTCCCTGTCAATGTCCTCCATGGGAGCCTGAAATCTATCTGATTGCTATATCCTGTATATGACCTTCCATTTCTTGTATCGCCTGACCACAGCGGGCTGTTTAGCCACCTCTTTGGCTGAGCAACTATGTCATCATAGCTTGTGCGGAAGTTTCTGTCAGGACCTGCCACCTCATCGGCAACTGAGTGGTATTCACCCATAGCCGCATCCATTGCCTTTGGAGTCAGATCCGCATGTTTTAATGTCCATACCCTTGACGGGTCATGGCCGAATATCTTCTTAACAGACTCCTTTGCCTCTTTATACTGCTCGCCGTGGAGTCCTGTGTGGTGCTCCTCTATCAGCCACTCCTGATAATTCACCTCTCCGTTTGTCAAGCTGGAGAAGAAGATAACCGCATTGCATGCCTCTTTCGCCTCTCTAAGGGATATATACTTCTCGCCGCCCCATTCAACTGCCTGTGTATGGGGGTCGTTCATGTATTCCTTATAGAACGGTCCGCCGTCAAGCATGATGTTATGGAAGCCGTATTTACCCTTCATCAAAGGCCCAAGGGAGATATAGCGGTTATATGTATTTGCATAATCCCTTGTTGCAACGGTTATGCTCGGTCCGGTTACTCCTGGTATAAGATCGCAATCCCCTTTCTTCCAATCCTTTACATCCGGGATAGCAGGCTGCGTTATTTCGCCGGCAGTATCATGCATAAGCGGCGTCATTACCACATCCTTCACAGGCTTTGGGAAATGCTTTTCAGCAAGCTCTGAAAATTTCTTTGCAATGAATTTGAACGCATCCCAGTCGCTCTTTGACTCCCAATTTGGCGGAACTGCCGCGCCCATTGGATGGATATAAGAGTGGAGGTCTGTAGTATTGATATCCTCCTTCTCATACCAGTGGGCTGCCGGAAGCACTATGTCGCTGTACATCGGAGTTGTATTCATACGCATATTCAAATCAACAATCAGGTCAAGCTTGCCTAACGGCGACTCCCTGTATTTCATATCATTAATATACGGCTTTGCAACTTCCTCGCAATCCAAATTATGGTGCGTGCCGAGAAGGAATTTTAAAAAGTACTCATGGCCTCTTGCTGAAGAGCCAATGGCATTGCCGCGCCATATCATCCAGACCCTCGGCCAGTTATCAGGCGCATCAGGGTCCTCAACAGCAAACTGGTAGCTGCCGTTCTTAATCTGTTTTACTGTATAGTTCACTATGTCTGCATCAGTCTTTGCGCCTGCCTTTTGCGCCTCATCTGCAATAACTAATGGACTCTTGTTAAGCTGCGGATACCATGGAAGACCTCCAAGTCTTACAGCCTGCACCTGCCAGTCAGCGCAATGCTGATACTTGATGGCATTTTTATCCGGCACAACATGATATTCCGTCAGCTTGTCGTCATACTTAAACATCTGTGTATGTATATACCAATAGCTCGGAGTATTCTGGAACCTCGGCGGCCTTGCCCAATCAAGGGCATGGGAAATCTGACCCCATGAATCAAACGGCGCAAGCCTCTCCTGTCCAACATAGTGGTTCTGTCCTCCTCCGTTTCTGCCAACGCATCCGCATAGCATTAAAGAGCCTATAAATGACCTGTAAATCAGGTCGGAGTGGTAATAGTGGTTGCTGCTTGCCCCGCTTATTACCATACACCTGCCCTTTGTAGCCTCAGCAGTAGAAGCAAATTCCCTTGCTATCTGTATGATTGTTGCGCGGCCGATGCCTGTATATTTCTCCTGCCATGCAGGTGAAAAACCCTTGTCATCGTCATAGCTCTTTGGAAAATCGCCTGAAAGCCCGGGACGAGCCACGCCTAAGTGCGACATCTGCATATCAAATACAGTTGTTACAGGTATCTTCCCTTCTGTTACTGTATCAATGTATCTTACTGGAACCTCTCTCTTGTAAACCTCGCCGGTATCAAGCTCATAGAATGCGCACTCCAGTGCTTCGCCCTTTTTGCCGCCAAGCAGCGTAAGCTCCGGGTCTATCTGCTCCCCTGTCTTTTCATCCTTCAGCAGGGTGTTCCACTTGCTCTCGCTCTCCTTTTTCTTTGGATATCTGAAGCCCATGCCGCCGTAGACAATCCGCGGCTTGTTTGCCTTGCTGTCCCACATTGCAAACTTCCACTCTGGGTTGTCTGTATCAGCGTATTCTTTCAGATCCATTGCCCTTAAGAATCTGCCCATCTCATATCCGTTCTTGGTCTTCTTAAGCTTTATCAGGTGCGGAAGGTCTGTGTAGCTCTTTGCATAGTCAACAAAGTACGGAACCTGCCTGTCTGCATAGAACTCCTTACAGATGACATGGTTAATCGCCATCCAGATGGCGCCGTCAGAGCCCGGCTTTACCGGAACCCACAAATCAGCATATTTTGCCGACTCTGAATAATCAGGCGTCATCACCACAAGCTTTGCCCCGCCCATGCGCAGCTCTGCTATAAAGTGGCAGTCTGCTGTCCTTGTCCTGTTTGGGGTCGCTCCTGTTATAACCACATAAGCTGAATGATACCAGTCTGCGCTCTCGCACACATCTGTCTGCTCGCCCCACACCTGTGGATGCGCATTCGGCAGGTCTGTGTAGTAATCATAAAAGCTCAAGCTCACGGCGCCGATTAACTGATGGTATCTGGCGCCTGAGGCATAGCTTATCATTGACATGGCTGGAATCGGCGAGAAGCTGATGTTCCTGTCCGGACCATATTTCTTGATGGTGTACATCTGCGCAGCGGTTATAATCTCTGCTGCTGTATCCCAGTCAAACCTCCTGAATCCGCCTTTTCCCCTTGACCATTTGATTTTCTTGGAAAGCTCAGGATCCTCCACTATGCTCGCCCATGCATCAACTGCATCTGAATGTTTTGTCCTTGCCTCCCTCCATGCCTCAATCAGCGTCCCTCTCACATAAGGATATTTAACCCTCACAGGGCTGTAGACATACCATGAGGCTGATATTCCCCTCTGACACCCCCTCGGTTCGTATGGCGGAATAGTCGGCTCTAATAATGGATAATCAACAGCCTGCAGCTCCCATGTAATAATGCCGTCCTTTACATATACCATCCATGAACAGCCGCCTGTGCAGTTATTGCCGTGAGTGCTTCTTACGGTTTTATCATACTGCCAGCGGTTTCTATAAAACTCTTCCCATCCCCTTTTAACAGGATTGACTATATCTTGTATCAGTGTTGCCATTTATTTCCCCCCCTTTCCGCCGTAATTTCTCCATAATGCATCGTGGGCAGTGCCTTTATTTCTTTTTCTGTATCTGCCGCTCCACACAATGCTAAAGAAGATCATTATTCCAATAAAACCTGCTGCGCCTGCGCCGACAAAAGAGCCTGTTTTTGAAGCAGCAACAGGCTGCTTTGCAGTCTCGCTAAAGAATACCCTTAGGTGCTCCATCTCTGCCTCTGTTATATTTTTGGCTGAAAAAATCGGACCCATTACAGGAAGCCCCGGGCTGTTCACCCACCCGGTCATAAGAAGCGCCCTCTTTGGCCCTGCATATACCTGAGCCAGATTCGGACCAAGTATGCCTCCGCCAAGTTCACCTACGCCGGCGCTGTGGCAGGATATGCACGGAGGACCTCCATTTGTAAACCGCTTCTCCCCTGAAAATAACGCCCTGCCGGTCTTGTAATCGCCCTGTTCAGCAGGCGCTGCAGGCGCCTCTTGAGCAGGCGGTGTCTCTGCTGTCTGGGCAGCAGCTGCCATTGGCAGAAGAATAAACAACGTTGCCAATGCAAATCTCAAAAACCTTTTTAATCCCTTTTTCCCATCCCTCAGAATCATAATCTTTTTACACCTCCTTATTTTATTTTTACGACTTAATTAAACAAACTTATTATTAGTGCATTTATAAAAAATCCTTACAGCCCCTGTCCGCCCTGACCCCTGGTGGGTATGCCACCTACGTTGGAGAGAGGAGGAAAGTCAGAGCAGCAAGGGCAGTAAGCCCTATTTAAAGACCCACAAAACAGGACAAGGCGAGCTCTTGGTCACCCTGTCTGTAACACTCCCCATAAAAAACTTCCCAACCGGTGAATAACGATGTGTTGCCATAATGATTAAATCAGCCTTCTGCTCTATTGCCAATGCAATAATCTCGTGCGCTGCATCACCGTCTTTTAGCACTGCCTCAACATCTTTCACGCCTTTTTCTTTCAGTTTACCCGCTTCCTTTTCCAAAATTCCCTTGCCTTCAGCAAGCCAATTCGTATGTATATTCTGCCACTCAGTTGAATCTGTCACAAGATGCGCTGAACGGTACCACTTTTCCACTACATTCAGCAGAATCAATTTAGCGCCTGAAATCTTGCTAATATAAGAAGCTGCATCCTCTGCCTTTTCTGACAGCTCAGAGCCGTCAATGGGGCAGATTATGGTCTTATACCCCATAGAATCTTCCCTGTCTTTGCAGCATTTCATATTCGTCTGCACTCTGAATCCTGAAACTCAGAGCATTGTTCATTAATGCCTTTCCTCCCTTAGCTACCCACCTTGTTGTCCACTTGCGCTGCACTATCCTTAGCATGATCAGAACTGCAATTGCAAATATTGCAAAGGCCAAGAATCCATAAGCAAATGTCCCTGTGTATTGTTTTGACAATCCCATTGCGTTAGGTATAAATGCCCCGCCAAGAGCGCCAATCTCGCCGATCATGCTTCCTGCAACAGCAGTAGTCGTTGGCCAGCGAAGCGGCACTAACTGGAACAGCGAACCATTGCCAGCCCCGAGGGCTGCAAAACAGAGCATAAACATTATGGTTGTGGTAATCAATAACGGCATTGTTGCCCCGAATAGCATTAATGCAATTATTGCGACAAAAACAACTGTAAGTGAATTGATGCCGCCGATCCTATCAGAGATATGTCCTCCGAGGATTCTGATGCCGCTCCCCATTACCGCTGCCAGCATTGTAAGCTGCCCTGCCTGAATCTTAGTTACACCAAACTGGTCATGAAAAAATGTGGGAAGAAAATTGGAGAGCCCTATAAACCCGCCAAAGGTTATTATGTATATTAAGTTAAATGCCCAGCCATCCTTTTCAACAAGGCAAGTAAGAAGCTCTTTTAGAGTATGATGCTCCCTGTCAGGCGGTTCCTTTGCAAATATCAGCATCACTAATATAGGGACAAACATCATCATCGCTGCAAAACCATATACAGACTGCCAACCGTATTTCATTGCAAGCGGAGGCGCTAACAAAACTGCAAGCACAGTTCCGCTATTCCCTGCGCCGGCTATCCCCATTGCCAATCCCTTATATTGAGGAGGAAACCATCCTGAGCCAAGTGAAAGGGCTACACCAAAACTTGCGCCTGCAAGACCAAGCAATACGCCCATTGCAAGAACATCTGAATAGGTGCTAACCATAAAATAACCATAAACCATTGCTATAAATATCATCCCCATCTCTATCAATGCTGAATTCTTTCTGCCAATATACTGGGACAATACGCCGAGTGGAAAACGCATTACTGCGCCTGCCATTATAGGCACTGAAATCATGAAGCCCTTTTGTGCAGGGCTTAGATTGAAATGCTCACTTATGAATGGCGCCATTGCGCCATTTAATACCCATATTGCAAAACAGAAATCAAAATACAGAAATGCTGAAAATAGCGTAGGCGTGTGGCCTGATTTAAAGAAGGTTTTTAGATTTGCCATTGTTCTACCTCCATAAATTCAGAATTAGGGTCAGAAGCCATCTCCTAACCCCGGTTAAACAGGATTTTAGGCTTTATAACAGGTAGGATGCTCCCCCTATACCTGATTCCCCTTTAAACTAAATACAGCATTAGCTCGTTGTTTAACAATCTACTGCATAAAACTGTATTAAATATAATGCAAGGAAAGTGCCACCTTAAAAAAATCTGATCTAACATTCTGAAATTACAAGCTTCTTTCTGTATTTGATAGACTAAATATTATTGAATGCTACTGTAACGCAGATGTAACTGTTTTTTCTTGAGCTTTAAGATTGTTTTTTAGAAACAAAGAGATGTGATATGTGATACAGAAATGTAACTGGCTGGGCTTATCTGTTTAGTTATTGTAACAAAATGGTGTTGTAGGGCGTATCTTTCATAAAAGCGTATAAATATTCATACATAGTGTCTAATTTCTAAGGGCTGTTGCCCAAACCCCTTTTTTTGCGTATGTAATGCCCGAATGTTTCTGTCGGGCATCTATATTTTATTGAATCTATTAAGAGCTGGATTCCCGATAAACTTGTCCCCGAATATTTCTATCGGGGAAGCATGCTGGAATGACACTACACTTCCTCAATCTCTTTTTCCTTTTCCTTTAGCAGGCCATAGGCCTTGCATTTTTCCCATAATGTCTTTCTTGATATGCCGAGCATCTTTGCAGCAAGGGTCTTGTTTCCACCTGCCTCTTCAATAACCCTGCAAATATACTGTTTTTCAAACACTGACAATGCGCTTGAAAGCGGCTCTGAATAGTGAAGCCTGTTTGCCACCTTAAAACCTGCATCGCAGCAGGAGCAAATATCCTCTGGAAGGTCCCATGGCTGTATCTCGCCGTCACGGCACAAGGTAACGCCCCTTTCAACTGCATTTTCAAGCTCCCTTACATTTCCGGGAAAATCGTATTTTAGCAAGAGTTCCCTAACCTCAAGTGAAAGATTCTTGATAGGCTTGTTCATCTGCTTTGAATAGATGTCCAAGAAATGTTCTACGAGAAGGAGTATATCCTCCTTCCTTTCCCTTAAAGAGGGGAGGTGGATGGGAACAACATTCAATCTATAATAAAGGTCATCTCTGAAATTCCCTTTCTGCGCCTCTTTCTTTAAATCACGCTGCGTTGCGCAGATAATCCTTACATCTACATTAATCGTCTCTGTGCCGCCGAGCCTTTCAAGCTCCCTTTCTTGAAGCACACGAAGGAGCTTTACCTGAACTGATGGGGATACTTCACCAATCTCATCAAGGAAAAGCGTGCCTTTATGCGCAAGCTCAAACCTTCCCTTTTTTTGTTTTATTGCGCCTGTGAATGCCCCCTTTTCATGTCCAAAAAGCTCTGCTTCAAGAAGTGTCTCCGGAAGCGCAGCGCAGCTTACCTTGATAAAGGCCTCATCCTTTCTTGGACTATTATAATGTATGGCATTAGCAACAAGCTCCTTGCCTGTGCCGCTCTCTCCGGTAATCAGCACATTGGTGTCGCTTTGAGCCACCACCTTTATCTTCTCAAAAATATCCCTCATTGCCGGGCTTTTTGCAATAATACCGCTAAAGTCATATTTATCCTCTATCTTTCCCTTTAAATAGATGTTCTCATCTTCAAGGTCCCTCAGTTGTATCAGTCTTTTTACCACAATGATAAGCTCGTCCATAGAAAAGGGTTTTGTAATATAATCGTACGCCCCAAGCTTCATTGCCTCAACAGCAGTCTCTACTGAACCGTGGGCAGTAATCATTAATATCTTTGTGGCGGGCGAAAACTGCTTGCAGCCCTTTAATATCTGAAGGCCGTCTACCTCAGGAAGCTTGAGATCTGTAATCACTACATCATAGGCATTATCCTTTATTGCCTTCAGGCCTTCGCCTCCGGATTCTGCGCTTGCAATATTATATCCCTCTGCCTTAAGGGCATCACTGATAGAGAGCCTCATTAAGGGCTCGTCATCTATTATCAGTATATTCGGTTTATTGTGCATGTT
>Ga0154891_1057_pt1 | contig 18629 bp, 33 predicted proteins | sample Rifle2008BG19ft_FD_105863 | JGI IMG/M metagenome (GOLD analysis project Ga0154891, IMG submission 105863) | Nitrospirae bacterium RBG_19FT_COMBO_42_15 | reverse complement strand
GGTTTGCAATAAGAGAAGGCGGCAGGACAGTAGGAGCAGGCGTAGTAACACAAATAATAGAGTAATAAAATTATAAGGTATTATATAGGAGTAAAAAGGTGAGTCAGAAGATTAGAATCAGATTAAGGGCATACGACCATAGATTGTTGGATCAGTCTGTATCCGAAATTGTACAGACCGCAAAAAGGACATCTGCAAAGATTATAGGGCCTGTGCCTTTGCCTACGAAAATAAATAAGGTGACTGTTCTTCGCTCGCCTCATGTTGATAAAAAGTCAAGGGAGCAATTTGAAATAAGGACGCATAAAAGGCTTATTGATATAATTGATCCGACACCGCAGACAGTAGATGCTTTAATGAAGCTTGATCTGGCCGCAGGTGTTGATGTAGAAATAAAATTATAGCATCTGGAGCTTTTTGAACAGCCTTAATAGAAATAAGGTAGAGCAAAAATATTGATTGAAGGAATAATATGATAAACGGGATTATCGGCGAAAAATTAGGAATGACACAGATATTTACAGAAGACGGAAACGTAGTGGCTGTAACTGTTATTGAGGCAGGGCCGTGCGCTGTAGTGCAGATAAAGAGGAAGGACAAGGATGGATACGATGCTGTTCAGCTTTCCTTTAGGGAGATAAAAAAGGTTCAGAGGGTTAATAAGCCGGATATGGGCCATTTTAAAAAGGTAAATCTTCCTCCAGCGAGATATTTAAGAGAGGTCAGCGCTGATATAGGAGATGTTCAGGTCGGCCAGACAATATACGCAGATATATTTAAAAAGGGCGACAAGATAGATGTAACAGGCGTCAGCATTGGTAAAGGTTTTGCAGGCGTTATGAAGAGGCACAATTTTAAGGGCGGGCCTGAGACTCACGGTTCAATGTTCCACCGCGCCCCTGGTTCAATCGGCAGCAGCTCTTATCCATCAAGGGTCTGGAAGAATAAAAAACTTCCGGGACATATGGGAATGGAGCAGAAGACAATACAACGTTTAGAGATTATGGATGTCAGAAAAGAAGAGAATCTGATTCTTATAAGAGGCGCTGTTCCCGGCTGTAAGGGAAGGCTTGTAATGTTAAAGAAGGCAAAGAAGGGTTAACAGAATTATTATGGCAGAGTTGAATGTTTTAAATATGAATAATGAAAAGGTTGGAACTGTCCAGCTTGATGATAAGGTTTTTGGCGCTCCTGTTAAAAAGACTCTTATACATGAGATTGTAACAATGCAGCTTGCGAATAAGAGGCAGGGCACAGCAGCTACTAAAACTAAGGGTCTTGTGAGAGGCGGCGGCAAGAAGCCATGGAAGCAGAAAAAAACAGGACGCGCAAGGGCTGGCTCTAACAGGTCTCCTCTCTGGGTTGGCGGCGGCACCACCTTTGGCCCGAATCCAAGAGACTATTCATATAAAGAACCGATTAAAAAGGTTAGAGGCGCATTAAAGAGCGCACTTTCTGCAAAGGCAAACGACGGGGAGATAGTTGTTATAAAGGAGTTGGCGCTAAAGGAGCCGAAGACAAAATTAATGTTAGATATTCTTAATAAACTTGGGTTAAATGAAGGTGTATTAATCCTTTCTGACAAGCGGGATAAGAATGTGGAATTGGCGTCGCGCAATATCCCAAGGGTAAAGGTTATTCCTTTATCTGCTCTGAATATTGTTGACCTGTTAAAATATAAAAGGCTGTTAATGACAGAAAATGGAGTGAAGGCAATGAAGGAGGTATTGGGATAATGGCGGATATGCATGATCTCCTGCAGAGGCCTCTTTATACAGAAAAGGGACTAAATCTTAAGGAAAAAGAAAATAAGATTATCTTTAAGGTAAAAAAGAGCGCAAACAAGAGCCAGATAAAAAAGGCGGTTGAACAGATATTTAAGGTAAAGGTTGCAGATGTGAATACAATTAATATATTGGGCAAAAAGAAGAGCCTCGGCAGATTTGCGGGAAAAACATCAGACTGGAAGAAGGCTATTGTTACCCTGAAAAAGGGAGAAAAATTAGAATTAGGAGAAGGTTCTTAGGAGTAAAATAAGTTATGCCTGTTAAAAGCTATAAACCAACATCACCGGCAGTAAGGTCAAAGACCACAGCAAGCTTTGAGGAGATAACCAAGACAAGACCGGAAAAGAGCCTTATTGTATCTCTTCCTTCAAGCGGGGGAAGAAATAACATCGGCAAGATGACCCTCCGTTATCACGGCGGCGGCCATAAGAGGCTTTACAGAATTATTGATTTCAGGAGAGATAAGCTTAATATACCTGCTAAGGTTGCTGCAATAGAATACGACCCAAACAGGTCTGCAAGGATTGCGTTATTGCATTATATTGACGGCGAGAAGAGATATATACTAATGCCGAACGGCCTTAAGGTTAACGAGACAGTTATTTCCGGGGAAGCTGTGGACATTAAGCCTGGCAATGCACTGCCATTAAAAAGTATCCCTGTTGGCACTATCATACATAATGTTGAGTTAAAAAGGGGAAGAGGTGGGCAGCTTGTAAGGAGCGCAGGTTCTGGCGCTCAGTTGATGGCTAAAGAGGGTGATTATGCCCATATTAAATTAGGCTCCGGCGAAGTCAGATTGATTCATTCTGAATGTTTTGCCACAATCGGCCAGGTTGGCAATCTTGAGCATGAAAACATATCAATTGGCAAGGCAGGAAGATCGCGCTGGCTCGGCATAAGGCCTCATGTAAGGGGTGTTGTAAAGAACCCTGTAGATCATCCTCACGGAGGCGGCGAGGGAAAGTCATCAGGAGGAAGGCATCCTGTTTCCCCCTGGGGTCAGCCGACTAAGGGATATAAAACGAGAATGAATAAGGCAACTGATAAATATATTATAAAAAGAAAAAAATAATCTGGAGGATTAAAGGTGCCAAGGTCAGTTAAAAAAGGACCATATATAGAACCAAAGCTTTTTAAAAAGATTGAGAACATGAATCAGTCAGGCGACAAGAAGGTTGTAAAGACCTGGTCAAGAAGGTCAACAATTGTGCCTGAGATGATTGGCCATACATTTGCAGTTCATAACGGTAAAAAGTTTATACCTGTGTATATAACAGAAAACATGGTTGGACACAAGCTCGGAGAATTTTCTCCAACAAGGACATTCAAAGGTCACGGAGCTGTGCATACTGAGAAATCCACAGCGCTGAAATAATTAGATTTAGCGATAGGGGTCAAAGGAAAGAGATAAAAAATGGAAGCAAGGGCTATTTTAAGATATGTAAGGATTGCGCCGAGGAAGACAAGGCTGGTAATAGACCTTATCCGCGGTAAGAATGTGCAGGAGGCAATAGCGATATTAACGCATCTGCCGCGTTCTGCAGCAAAGGTTGTTAAAAAACTTCTTCACTCTGCAGTTTCAAATGCAGAGCAGAAGAATATGAATGTCGATGAACTAAAGGTTGCCGCTGCATATGTTAACCAAGGTCCAACATTGAAGAGATTCAGGGCAAGGGCAATGGGCAGGGGCAATGTTATAAGAAAAAGGACAAGTCATATTACATTAGTCCTTTCAGAAGAAGTAAAGAAATAGCAATCTATGAACCAGAGCGGTTCATAGCAAGGAGGAGAGAGTGGGACAGAAGGTTCATCCTATTGGTTTTAGACTTGGATATATAAAAGACTGGGATTCAAGATGGTTTTCCAAAAAGAACTACGCACAGCTTCTGCATGAAGATTTGAAGGTAAGAAAGATAGTTAAGAGCAAACTCTTCCATGCCGGCGTGTCAAAGATAGAGATAGAAAGGTCTGCGGACAGGGCGAGGATAAATATATACACAGCAAGGCCCGGCATTATAATCGGCAGAAAGGGCGCTGAGGTAGATAAGCTAAAAAAAGAGATAGAATCCCTTACTAAAAAACAGATATTTATAAACATCAAAGAGATTAAAAAGTCCGAGCTTGATGCGCAGCTTGTGGCTGAGAATATTGCAATGCAGCTTGAAAAAAGGGTTGCATACAGAAGGGCGATGAAAAAGAGCGTTCTTTCAGCTTTAAGATTTGGCGCGCTCGGTATTAAGATCGCATGTGCCGGCAGGCTCGCAGGCTCCGAGATCGCAAGAAGAGAGTGGTACAGAGAGGGCAGGGTCCCGCTGCACACGTTGAGGGCTGATATTGATTATGGCTTTACAGAGGCAAAGACGACCTACGGCCAGATAGGGATCAAGGTCTGGATTTATAAAGGCGATGTGATTTTAGGCGCGAGTGAACCAGAAAAAAGGGTACAGATAGGAAAGGTTTAGTATGCTTAGTCCTAAAAAGGTAAAATTCAGAAAGATGATGAAGGGCCGCATGACTGGAAAGGCCTACAGGGGCTCAGATCTCAGTTTTGGCGAGTTTGGCCTAAAGGCAATGGAGCCCGGCTGGATATCAAGCAGACAGATAGAGGCTGCAAGGATTGCGATGACCAGGCATGTAAAAAGGGGCGGCAAGATATGGATAAGGATATTTCCGGATAAGCCTATAACTAAAAAGCCTGCTGAAACCCGTATGGGCAAAGGAAAGGGTTCTCCTGAGTATTGGGTGGCGGTTGTAAAGCCTGGTAGGATTATATATGAGATGGATGGCGTGACCGAAGATATAGCAAAGGCGGCCTTCAGGCTTGCATCACACAAGCTGCCTATATCTACTAAGTTTATTGCAAGAACCGGAGTGGTTGGATGAAAGTAAAAGAGATAAGAGACCTGACAATTGAAGAGCTGTCAAACAAGGAAAAAGAGCTCAGGAAAGAATATTTTAATCTTAAATTTCAGCTTGCAGCAGGAAGGGTTGAGACTCCTTCAAGATTTACACAGGTGAGAAGAGAGATTGCAAGGATTAAGACTATTATGAAGGAGAAGGAAGCTGGCCCTAAGGCGGTTTAATTGATTTCTTGTTAATAAAACAGGCGTCTTGCCTGTTACAGGGGATAAAATGGATAAGAAAGAGACAGTGAGCGGCACTAAAAACAAAAAAGAATTTATAGGCGAGGTTGTCAGCAATAAGATGGATAAGACCGTTGTGGTTGTTGTAAAAAGGCTTGTCCAGCATCCGGAATATAAAAAGGTTGTCAAAAGAGTTACAAAATTGATGGCAGATGACAAGGACAATAAGTGCAATATCGGTGATAAGGTAAAGGTAATTGAAACACGGCCGCTGAGCAAGCTCAAGAGATGGAAGGTCGTAGAGATATTAGAGCAGGCAAAGGAAAAGGTGTAGGTGTTATAAGATGATACAGATGCGTTCAATGCTTGATGTTGCGGATAATTCAGGCGCAAAAAAGGTTATGTGCATACATGTCTCCGGCGGCACGAGGAGACGTTATGCAAATATAGGCGATATTATTATGGTCAGCGTTAAAGAGGCAATCCCTGAAGGCACTGTTAAAAAAGGTCAGGTTGCAAGGGCTGTTATTGTCCGTTCAAAAAAGGGCATGAAAAGGGACGACGGCTCTTATATAAAATTTGACAGGAATGCAGCAGTGCTGATTAATCAGGAAGGCGAGCCTGTTGGCACAAGGATATTCGGACCTGTAGCAAGGGAATTGAGAAAGAAGAATTTTATGAAGATTATATCCCTTGCGCCAGAGGTGTTGTAGATATAATACAGGAGATTGAGGGAAGATATGGTTTTAAACAAAATAAAAATAAAAAAAGGCGACAGGGTAAAGGTTATAGCCGGAAAAGAGCTTGACAAAGAGGGAAAGGTCTTTATGGTTTTCCCGGTAAAAAACCGCCTTTTGATTGAAAAGCTCAATCTCATAAAGAGGCATACAAAGCCGACACAGCAGCAGCAGCAGGGCGGGATTATTGAGAAAGAGGCATCTATACATATATCAAATGTAATGCTTGTCTGCCCAAAGTGCAGCAAGCCGACAAGAGTAGGTTATAAGATACTGGAAGGCGGAGACAAAATGCGTGCATGTAAAAAATGCGGTGAGGTGATTGATTAATATTATGCCGGTAAGATTAAAGGAAAAATATAAAAAAGAGGTTTTACCTGCATTGATGAATGAATTCAAATATAAGAACATAATGCAGGCGCCAAAGGTTGAGAAGATTGTGTTAAATGTTGGAATGGGTGAAGCCATTTCTAATATGAAGCTTCTTGAGGCCGCAGTGAAAGAGCTTGCAGCAATAACAGGACAGAAGCCTGTTATAACAAAGGCAAAGAAATCTATTGCCACCTTTAAACTCAGGGAGGGTATGCCGATTGGGTGCATGGTAACTCTCAGAGGCAGCATGATGTATGAGTTTCTTGACAGGCTTATAAGCTTTGCCCTTCCAAGGATAAGGGATTTTAAAGGCGTCTCAGGAAAGAGTTTTGACGGGAGGGGAAATTATACGCTCGGTGTTAAAGAGCAGTTGATGTTCCCTGAGATTAAATACGATGAAATCACAGCAGTTCACGGCATGGATATTGTGATTGTAACAACAGCAAAGACAAATGAAGAAGGCAAAAAACTGTTGAATCTGTTAGGCATGCCGTTTAGAAACTGATTCTGAAAGGATTGTAAAAGTGGCAAAAAAAAGTTTAATAGCAAAAGCAAAAAGAGAACCGAAGTTCAGCGTTAGAAAATACAACCGCTGCCCTTTGTGCGGCAGGCCAAGAGGCTATCTTAGAAAGTTTGATATGTGCAGGATATGTTTTAGGAATCTTGCATTAAAGGGTGAGATACCAGGGGTAATTAAGTCAAGCTGGTAAAAAAAAGAAGAATCCGGAGAATTAATCTATGATGACAGATCCAATTGCAGATATGTTGACAAGGATAAGAAATGCCAATATGATGAAATTTGAGAAGGTAGACATCCCCTCCTCCAAGATAAAGGCAGAGATAGTAAAGGTATTAAAGGAAGAGGGTTTTATTAAAAACTACAAATTTCTAAAAGATAGAAGGCAGGGCATAATAAGGGTATATCTTAAATATTTACAGGATGAAAGGCAGGTTCTTACAGGAATAAGCAGGGTTAGCAGACCTGGCAGAAGGGTATACTGCGGCCTTGACAGAATACCCCGCGTGAGAGGCGGTTTTGGTATAGCGGTCATCTCAACGCCAAGGGGGATTTTAACAGATAAGAAATCAAAGAAAGAGAAGGTTGGGGGCGAGGTGCTCTGCTATGTCTGGTAAGATGACTGTAGATCTTGCATCCGGAGCTTTTTACTTTGCCGTATTTTTTGAGGTTTTTAATGTGAGCGTTAATTACAGAGGTGCAATATGTCAAGAATAGGTAGAAAACCGATACCTGTTCCTTCAGGGATAGATGTTAAGGTAGAAAAAAACAGCGTTTTTATAAAAGGACCAAAGGGGGAATTAAAACAGAATTTTCACCCCAAGATAGGCGTTAAAGTTGATAAAGGCGATATTCTTGTTACAAGGTCATCTGATGATAAATTTGACAGGGCGCTTCACGGCCTTACAAGGAGCATTATTGCAAACATGGTAACAGGCGTAACCAAAGGCTATGAAAAGTCCCTTGAGATCAACGGTGTTGGTTACAGGGCGCAGGTGCAGGGAAGGCAGCTTGTTATGACGCTTGGATTTTCCCATCCTGTGAATTTTGAACTGCCAAATGGGATAGAGGCGGTAGTTGATAAGCAGACAAATATTACAATAAAGGGCATAGATAAATATTTAGTAGGCCAGACCGCTGCAAATATACGCAGCCTGAAGAAGCCTGAGCCTTATAAGGGCAAGGGAATAAAATATGCTGATGAGCATATAAGACGCAAAGAGGGTAAGACAGGTAAAGGCAAATAGAGCAATTTTTTAAAGAGGTGTGAGGAATTGTCTGCGACAGAAAAAAAGCTAATATCAAGAAATAGGAGACATATAAGGATAAGAAAAAAGGTCTCTGGAACATCCGGGAGGCCGAGGCTCTGTGTTTCAAAGTCATTGAAGCATATTTATGCCCAGATAATTAATGATGATACAGGCGCCACATTGGTGAGCTCGTCTACAATGGATAAGGATGTAAAGGGAAAGATTAAGACTGCCGGTGATATTAATGCTGCTAAGGCAGTTGGCGCCGCGATAGCTGAAAAGGCGCTCGGCAAGGATATTAAGAAGGTAGTCTTTGACAGGGGCGGATATATATACCACGGCAGGATTAAGGCATTAGCAGAGGCAGCAAGGGAAAAGGGGCTTCAATTCTAAATAGGAGGAAGATTTGGAAAGAATTAATGTGGAAGAGCTGAATCTGAAAGACAAGGTAATATTTATTAATAGAGTAGCAAAGGTTGTAAAAGGCGGAAGGCGGTTCAGCTTTAGCGCCCTTGTTGTTGTCGGCGACGGCCAGGGTCATGTTGGCACAGGAAAGGGAAATGCAGTAGAGGTGCCTGAGGCAATAAGAAAGGCAGTAGAGAGCGCGAAGAAGAATATTATGAAGGTACCGTTGAAAAATAACACGATACCCTTTGAGGTAATAGGCCATTTCGGGGCAGCAGATGTATTATTAAAGCCAGCATCAGCGGGAACAGGCATTATTGCCGGTGGTCCTGTACGTGCAATTATGGAGATGGTCGGCATTCATAATATATTGAGCAAGTCGCTTGGAAGCGGCAATCCAAATAATGTTGTCAGGGCAACGCTTGACGGACTGCTTAAGATAAAAAAGGGAGACGATATTGCAAAGCTGAGACGCAGGACAGAGCCTGAGGCAGGCAAGCAGGCTAATGTAAACAATGCTTAGAACACGGAGTCATTAATGGCAAAGGAACTATCAGTTACGCTTAAAAAGAGCCCTATTGGCAAAATAGGGAAGCATAAATCAATAATCAAAGGTCTGGGCCTAAAAAGACCCAACGAGACAGTTGTGCTAAAAGATACGCCTCAGATAAGAGGAATGGTAAATAAGATATCTTATTTGCTGGATGTAAAAGAGAAGTAAAATGACACGTTACTTAATAATTTTAGAAAAGAGCAAATAAAATGAGATTAAATGAATTATCACCTGCAAAAGGTGCGAGGAAAAAGGAAAAGAGAATAGGCAGGGGTCCTGGTTCAGGGCACGGCAAGACTGCAACCAAGGGGCACAAGGGCCAGAACGCCCGCGCAGGAGGGCCTAAGGGGCCTGGCTTTGAAGGGGGGCAGATGCCCTTTCAAAGACGGATGCCTAAGAGGGGTTTTACAAATGTCTTTAGGAAGGAATACGCAATATTAAATCTTAAAGATCTCTCTGAATTTAAAGGAAGTGATGTTATTACACCTGAAGCGCTTTTGGAAAGAGGGGTAATAAGAAAATTAAAGGATGGAGTAAAGATATTGGGGGAAGGAGATTTAAAAGGGCCTTTAACAATCAAAGCCAACAAGTTTAGCAATAGTGCCTTAAAGAAGATAGAGGCTGCTGGTGGCAAGGCAGAGGTAATCTAAATTGCTTGAGAGATTGATTTCCAGCTTTCAGAATATTCTTAAGATTCCTGAACTGAGAATAAGGTTATTTTTTACCCTCGCCATGCTTGCTGTCTACCGCGTTGGCGCGCATATACCAACACCCGGTATAAATAACGAGGCATTAGGCCGCTTTCTTACTGAAAAGGGCGGGGCGCTAATGGGCTTCTTTGACATGTTTTCCGGCGGAGCCCTGTCAAAGCTGTCTATATTTGCCCTTGGTATAATGCCCTATATAAGCGCATCTATTATCCTGCAGCTTCTTACTGTTGCATGGCCGCATCTGCAGGCGCTTGCAAAGGAGGGCGAAGCAGGAAGAAAAAAGATTATACAATATACACGATATGGAACGATTGTTATAAGCATTATTCAATCAACGGGCATAGCAATCGGTTTGGAAGGGATGAGCGAGGGAATATTCGTTCAGAGCCCGGGCTGGTCATTCAGAATAATGACAATTATAACATTAACTGCAGGCACCGCATTTATAATGTGGCTCGGCGAGCAGATTACAGAAAGAGGGATCGGGAACGGCATATCACTCATTATATTTGCAGGTATTGTTGCCCAGCTTCCTTCGGCAATCACCAATACTATCAGACTATCGCAAACAGGTGAAATAAAGACCGCGGTTATTGCCGTGCTCCTTGCGATGATGTTTATAGTAATAGCTGCGATTGTCTACTTAGAGGGTGGAAGAAGAAAGATAGCTGTACAGTATGCAAAGAGGATTGTCGGCAGGAAGGTATATGGCGGACAGAGCACATATATACCATTAAAGATTAATACAGCAGGTGTTATACCGCCAATATTTGCATCATCCCTTTTGGCGTTTCCTGCAACTATTGCCGGTTTTATAGATATTCCGTGGGTTCAGAGCATAGCAAGACAATTTGCCCCCGGTGGTTTTATACATATTATTTTGTATGCAATACTGATAATATTCTTCTGTTTTTTTTATACCGCTGTTGTGCTAAATCCGGTAGACCTTGCAAATAATATGCAAAAATACGGCGGATTTATACCAGGGGTAAGGCCGGGACAGAGGACCGCAGACTATATATATAGTATATTAACAAAGATTACCTTTGGCGGCGCAATGTATCTTGCGGCTATATGTGTATTGCCTGAAATACTTATTTTATATCTGAATGTTCCCTTTTATTTCGGCGGAACCTCCCTGTTGATTGTTATTGGTGTTGGATTAGACACTGTTCAGCAGATTGAGTCTCATTTAATCACACGGCACTATGAAGGATTTATGAAAAAGGGGAAGATAAAGGGCAGAATTGGTTAAATTCTGATAAGGGATGATTATTTTAAAGTCTCAGCAAGAAATTGCTAAGATGGCATCTGCCGGGAGGATTGTTGCTGAGGTATTAGAGGGATTGAAGAATCTTGTTAAGCCGGGAACAACAACCTTAGAGTTAGATGAATTTACTGAAGAGTTTTTAAGAAAAAAGGGCGCTAAGCCGGCATTTAAAGGTTACAGGGATTATCCGGCAACTATCTGTGCTTCAATAAATAATCAGGTGGTTCACGGGATTCCGTCAGATAAGGTTGTGTTAAAGAATGGTGATATAATAAGCATCGACATAGGCGCTGTAATAGACGGTTTCTATGGCGATGCAGCAATTACACTGCCTGTGGGGGATATCTCCACGGAGGCAAGCAGGCTCTTAAAGATTACAGAGGCAGCCCTATATGAGGGCATAAAGATGGCAGTTGCAGGCAGAAGGCTGTCAGATATATCTAATGCAGTCCAGTCCTGCGTTGAGGGAAACGGCTATTCTGTTGTCAGAGACTTTGTCGGGCATGGGATCGGCCAGTCTTTGCATGAAGAGCCTCAGATACCAAATTTCGGCAGAGCAGGGCAGGGGCCCAGGCTAAAAACCGGAATGACCCTTGCAATAGAGCCGATGGTAAATATGGGGCGATGTGAGATACAGATTTTAGGAGATAATTGGACAGCAGTAACAAAGGATGGAAGCCTTTCAGCCCATTTTGAGCATACAATAGTGGTAACTGATAATGCGCCGGAGATATTGACGAAGCTATAAGAGGTATTATGTAATGCCAAAAGAAGAGGCAATAGAGGTTAGCGGCACAATAATAGAAAACCTTCCCAATGCAATGTTCAGGGTTGAGCTTGAGAACGGTCACAAGGTTCTTGCCCATATATCAGGCAAGATGAGGATGCATTTTATAAAGATTCTGCCAGGGGATAAGGTGACAGTTGAGTTGTCACCCTATGACCTGACAAGAGGAAGAATAACATATCGCTTTAAATAGAGGATAAGAATATGAAGGTAAGGTCATCAGTAAAACCGATTTGTGTAAAATGTAAAGTAGTTAAAAGAAAAGGTGTAGTAAGAATTATTTGCGAAAACCCTCGTCATAAACAGAGGCAGGGTTGATGAGCAGGGGCATGGCTTCACATGCCCTTTCAGGATAATGAAATATTATCCTGAGAATTAGGAGGATAATAGATTGGCAAGGATAGCAGGCGTTGAATTACCGGTTAATAAAAGGGTAGAGATAGGGCTTACATATCTCTATGGCATAGGCAGGTCAGCTTCACAGAAGATATTAAAAGAGGCAAATGTAAGTCCGGATACAAGGATTAAAAACCTCAGGGAAGACGAGATTATCAAGCTGAGGGAGATTATTGAGAATAATTATAAAATAGAAGGCGACCTGCGCCGTGATGTGTCAATGAATATCAAAAGGCTTATGGATATAGGCGCATACAGGGGCTTAAGGCACAGGCGCGGTCTTCCAGCAAGAGGACAGAGGACAAGGACAAATGCGAGAACCAGAAAGGGACCAAAGAAGACCATGGGCGGAAAGAAAAAAGAGGCTTAATTGAAAGGAAAACTTTATGGTAAATAAGAAGGCAGGCAAAAAAAAGGAAAAGAAGAATATCCAGACCGGTGTTGCACATATTCAGGCAACATTTAATAATACTATTGTTACAATAGCCGATACTAATGGCAATGTAGTATCATGGTCAAGCGCAGGCAATCAGGGTTTTAAAGGCTCAAGAAAGAGCACACCATTTGCTGCCCAGCGCGCAGCAGAGAATGCTGCAAGAAAGGCTATGGAATTCGGGCTAAGACAGGTAGATATCTATGTAAAGGGTCCCGGCTCTGGCAGGGAATCTGCCATAAGGGCGCTTCAGGCAGCAGGGCTTAAGATAAATCTTATTAAGGATGTAACACCCATTCCGCATAATGGCTGCAGGCCGCCAAAACGGAGAAGGGTGTAAGGAATCTCCTAAAGGAGATTCACATATAACATGTAACTAATAACAGGTTATAAAAAATTAAAAGTCACAAGCTAAAAGCAATGCTACATATCTTGACGTAGCATGTTAGGAGGTTAATAATTGGCAAGATATATTGGTGCAGAATGTAAACTCTGCAGAAGAGAGGGTGTAAAGCTCTTCTTAAAAGGTGAGAGGTGTTACAAAGACAAGTGTGCTTTTGAGAGGAGGGGCTATGCCCCCGGCCAGCACGGCCAGTCGCGCAGGGCAAAGATATCTGAATACTGCACGCAGCTCAGAGAGAAGCAAAAGATGAAGAGGGTATTCGGCGTTCTTGAGCGTCAGTTTAAGAACTATTTTAAGAAGGCTGAGATGGCAAAGGGCATTACAGGCGAAAACCTTCTGCAGCTTCTTGCCAGAAGACTTGACAATATTGTATATGAGATGGGCTTTGCGTCATCAAGGATTCAGGCAAGGCAGTTTGTAAGGCACGGGCATATATCCGTTAACAGCAGAAGGGTAAATATTCCTTCTTATTTGGTTAAAAGCGGCGATGTAATTGAAGTAAATGTAAAGAGCAGGCAGTTAGAAGGCATTAAGGCAGCAGTTGCTGCCGGCGAGGGCAGGAGCATACCAAAATGGCTTGAGGTTGACAGGATAAACTTTAAATGTAGTGTAGTCAGCCTTCCGACACGTGAAGATATTATGCTGCCTGTTTCCGAGCATCTTGTGGTTGAATTGTATTCAAGATAATTTTTGCACTTTTACTCCACCAAGGGGGAATTTGATATGATAATAAAATTGAAGGATTTTCAAATTCCAAAAAGATTGGAGTTTGAAAAAGACACATACTCTGATACATACGGAAAATTTTTTGCAGAGCCCTTTGAGAGGGGGTTCGGCACAACAATAGGGAACTCATTAAGAAGAATTCTGCTTTCGTCAATTGTAGGCGCTGCAGTTACATCCCTAAAGATAGAGGGCGTCCTGCACGAATTTACATCAATAGCGGGTGTAAAAGAGGATGTAACAGATATTATTCTAAACATAAAGGCATTAAGGCTGAAACTCCATTCAGAGAAGCCAAAGACCATATATTTGAAAAAGAAGGGACCCGGCATAGTCAAGGCATCGGATATAACACCTGATGCAGATATTGAAATAATGACGCCGGATCTTCATATTGCTACATTGGATAAGGATACAAAACTGGAGATGGAAATAACAGTAAAACATGGCAGGGGCTATATTACAGCAGAGAGAAATAAGGAAGACGGTCAGCCGATAGGCGTGATACCAATTGACTCCATATTCTCTCCGATCAGAAAAGTCAACTATCATGTAGAAAATGCAAGGGTCGGGCAGGAGACTGACTACGACAGGCTGATCTTAGAGGTGACAACAGACGGAAGCATTAAGCCGGACGATGCTGTTGCCTATGCAGCAAAGATATTAAAGGACCACATGAATATATTTATCAACTTTGATGAAGAAGAGGAGATTATTGAGCCGCATGTGGAGGAAAAGAAGGAAGAAGAGATTAATAAGAACCTCTTAAGAAGCGTTGATGAGCTTGAATTGTCCGTAAGGGCGTATAACTGCCTTAAGAATGCAAATATAAAGACCATATCAGAGCTTGTTCAAAAGTCAGAGACAGAGATGTTAAAGACCAAGAACTTCGGCAGAAAGTCATTAAATGAGATAAAAGAGATTCTTGCAGAGATGGGCTTAACATTAGGAATGAAAATAAAAGATGCGAGGCTTGAAGAAAAGCTTGTTGAATAAAAAAGATAAAATTAATTTTTAAGCGAAGCTGTTAGGATAATAATATATTAATTTTAGGAGAGGAATACTTACATGCGCCATGGAGTTAGAGGCAGGCAATTAGGGCGGAATACATCACACCGCAGGGCACTGTTTAGAACCCTTGTTACATCGGTTTTAGATAAGGAAAAGATAGAGACAACTGTTGAGAAGGCTAAAGAGATCAGGCCGATGGTTGAGAGGATGATTACCTATGGGAAAAGGGGCGATCTTAATTCAAGGAGGATAGCTGCGTCATTTATCAGCACAAGGGATGTAGTCAAGAAACTTTTTGATACAATAGCGCCAAGATTTAAAGACAGAAACGGCGGATATACGAGGATTATAAGGACAAGGAGAAGAGTGGGTGACGCGGCAGAGATGGCTGTAATAGAGCTGCTCGGCGCTGAGGTAAAGCCTGAGGAGAAGAAAGAGGAGAAGAAGGCCGCAGCAAAAAAGGCAAAGGTAGAGGCAAAGGCCAAAACTGAGAAGCCTGCAAAGAAAGAGAAAGAAGCAAAGCCGAAGTCAAAAGAGGCAAAGGCGCCTAAAGCTGAGAAGGCTAAGGAAAAGCCTAAAGAAAAGGCAAAGAAGAAGGCAAAGGAAAAAGAATCCCCGCAATAATGGAGGAATAAAATAATTCTCAGCCTTACATTACTTGACAATATATAACAATTTCAGTTAAACTACCCTAAAATGCTTGATGGACTTACAGCAAAACTTGACACAATCTTAAAAAAGATAAAGGGAAGGGGTGTTCTGAATGAGCAGAACATCAGCGAGTCCTTGAGAGAGGTAAGGCTTGCCCTATTAGAGGCTGATGTAAACTTTAAGGTTGTAAAGGATTTTATAGACAGGGTGAGGGAAAAGGCTCTTGGAAAAGATGTAATGGAGAGCCTGACGCCTGGTCAGCAGTTCATCAAGATTGTGCATGCTGAGTTATGCGGTCTGATGGGTGAAAGCCAGACACCGCTTCACCTATCACCAAATCCGCCGACTGTCATAATGCTCGTTGGATTACAAGGCTCTGGCAAGACGACTACTGCTGGAAAGATAGCAAATTATTTCAGTAAAAACAGCAAGAAGGTATTTCTTATTCCAGCAGATACTGCAAGGCCGGCAGCAATTCAACAGCTTATCACGCTTGGCGATCAGCTAAAAATAAACACCTATAACCCTTTAGATGAAAAGAGCCCAATAAAGATTTGCAAGGATGCTTATGACGCGGCATGGAGACAAGGTTATGATCTGGCAATAGTTGACACAGCAGGAAGACTTCATATTGATTCGGATTTGATGAATGAGCTAAAAGAGATAAAGGGCAAAATCAATCCAAATGAAGTCTTGTTAGTTGCTGATGCAATGACAGGCCAGGATGCAGTGAATATCGCTGAGCGGTTTAATACAGACATTGGTTTGACAGGCGTGATCCTGACCAAGTTAGACGGTGATGCAAGGGGAGGCGCAGTCCTCTCCATCAAATCTGTTACTGGAAAGCCGATAAAATTTATCGGCACAGGCGAGAAGTTAGATGCCTTAGAGCCATTTCACCCTGACAGGATGGCGTCAAGGATACTTGGAATGGGTGATGTCCTCTCCCTGATTGAGAAGGCGCAAGAGGTATATGACCAGAAAAAGGCAGAGGTATTAGAGAAAAAGCTCCGCTCCCAAACTTTTACATTAGAGGATTTTATGGACCAGCTCAGGCAGATCAAAAAAATGGGTTCATTAGACCAGATTATTGGCATGATACCGGGGCTGAACAGGCTTGGCGGACTCTCTGGCGCAGCGCTGCCTGAAAAAGAGATAACAAAGGTTGAGGCCATGATAAACTCCATGACTAAGAAGGAGAGGCTAAATCCCGATATTATAAATGGCAGCAGGAGAAAAAGGATTGCAAATGGAAGCGGGACACTGGTGCAGGATGTGAACAGGCTCTTAAAGCAGTTTCTTCAGATGAAGAAGATGATGAAGACAATGATGGCAGGCGGCAAGAGGGCAAGATTCATGCCCAATGCCTTTCCGTTTATGAGATAATTGTAAAGTTATTTTTATAACAGTTTTTAATTGAGTCATTCCCGTGCAAGCGGGAATCCAGAGATAAAGATATAGATTCCTGCTTTCGCAGGAATGACAATTTTTGAGGAGGTGATTAAGTGGCAGTAAAAATAAGACTCACAAGAATGGGAAAACACAAAAGGCCGTTCTATCGGATTGTTGTTGCTGATTCAAGAATGCCGAGAGACGGCAGGTTTATAGAAATCCTTGGCACGTACGACCCTTTGACAAACCCGGCAGCCGTGGATATTAAGACAGAAAAGACTGTTGGCTGGCTAAAAAAGGGCGCGCAGATGACTGATACAATCAAGACAATCTTTAAAAGGAGCGGTTTAATACAGCAGTTTAAAGGTGTTCAGGGAAAATAGTTTCTAACTGGATTTGCAACTGCCCAATGCTGGGCGCTATTGGCAATGGAGGTGATAGTGATGAAAGAGCTTATTGAGTACATTGCAAAGTCTCTTGTGGACAAACCAGAGAGCGTCGTAGTAAGTGTGGTTGAAGGTGAAAAGACCACTGTTGTTGAACTTAGGGTTGCTCAGGAGGATTTGGGCAAGGTAATTGGCAAGGAGGGCAGGACAGCAAGGTCAATGAGAACAATCCTGAATGCTGCCGGGACTAAGCTGGGCAAACGTTGTGTCCTTGAAATCTTAGAGTAAACGGCTTCAATGACCCATGACCTCATAACCATCGGGAAGATACTAAAAGCAAGGGGTATTCATGGCGAGCTGAAGGTGCTCCCTTTAACAGACTCTCCGGAGCGGTTTAAGGAATTGAAAGATATAATCCTTACCTCGCCTGATGGAAATGATGTTGAGTATAAGGTTAATAGTGTCCGCTATCATAAGGGCTGTGTGCTTCTGCGCTTTGAAGGATGCAGCACAATAGATGAAGCAAAGAGGCTTATAAACTGGTCTGTAAAAATACCAAAAGAACTGGTCAGAGAACTGCCTTCTAACCAGTACTATTGGTCTGACCTTATTGGCATGACGGTTTATTCAGATGCTGGTTTCCTTATTGGAGAGATTATAGATGTCTTTTCAACAGGGAGCAATGATGTCTTTGCAATAAAGGGCAGAAAAAAAGAGCTTCTTATCCCAGCGACCTTAGAGGTTGTTAAGGATGTGGATGTTAAAAACAAACGGATGACCATTCACATTATAAAAGGACTGATAGGAGATGATGAGATGTGATATCCTCACCTTATTTCCAAAGATGATCTCTTCTGTATTAGAAGAGAGCATACTTAAAAGGGCGCAGGAAAAAGGTCTCTTGAAAGTGAGGATAATTAACATCCGCGACTATACAACTGATAAACACAAGATGGCAGATGACTATCCTTATGGCGGCGGCGCAGGGATGGTCATGAAACCAGAGCCGATATTCAATGCAGTTGGCGCAATAAAAAAGGATTATCCTGAATTAAGAATAATAATGGTTTCGCCACAGGGTGAGACATTTAATCATAATAAGGCAGTTGAGCTAAGCAGAGAAAAAAATAGGCTTGTTTTTATTTGCGGTCATTATGAGGGGATTGATGAGAGGGTAAGGCTTGGCTTAGACGCTGAAGAGATTTCTATCGGAGATTATATACTGACCGGCGGCGAGCTTCCAACGCTGGTTGTAATAGATGCAGCAGTCAGATTGATTGCGGGGGTGCTTGGTGATGAGGAATCTGCAAGGCATGAATCATTTGCAGATTTTATCCTTGATTACCCCCAATACACAAGGCCGCCTGAATATAAGGGGATGAATGTCCCAGAGGCGCTTTTATCAGGCAATCACGAAGAGATAAGAAGATGGCGCAGGAGGCAGGCAATTATAAATACATATTACAAGAGGCCTGACCTATTAGAAAAGATAAAACTAACAGATGAGGACAAAAAGATTCTGAATGAGGTTAAAAAAGAGGTCTAATTTATATATTGCGCTGATTCATTATCCGATTTATAATAAGAATAAAAAGATAGTAACAACAGCAGTAACAAGCTTTGACATACATGATATAGCAAGGGCAGCAAGGACATATGATGTATCAGGATTTTATATAGTAATGCCGATCGAGGCGCAAAAGAACTTATGTGAAAGAATTATTAGCCACTGGACAGAGGGCTTTGGAGCGGGATACAAT
>Ga0154891_1156_pt3 | contig 21717 bp, 21 predicted proteins | sample Rifle2008BG19ft_FD_105863 | JGI IMG/M metagenome (GOLD analysis project Ga0154891, IMG submission 105863) | Nitrospirae bacterium RBG_19FT_COMBO_42_15 | reverse complement strand
TGAGGAGTCAGCTTAAAACCAATATTTCTGTATTCTTTCATCATAATAGCAAATTTTATTTAGAATATATATCATATTAGAACTGTTCTTGTCAAGTAAATATTTTAATTTGCCTTGACTGTTAAAATATATTTGGTATAATTAATTAAGTTCTTATCACAAGAAAGAAAACGCTATGCCAATACAATGGACTGAAGAGCTGTCAATAGGCAGCAAAGAAATTGATAATCAGCACAAGGAGCTGTTTAACAGAATCAATCAGCTTCTTGATGCCTGTAATAAAGGTGAAGGCAAGGAGATTGCGAGCAAAATGCTAAATTTTCTGGAAGATTATATAGTAATTCATTTTACTGCTGAAGAAAATATACAAAAGAAATATAACTATCCTGAGTATGAAGCTCACAAATTGCTTCATTTAAAATTTATTAAAGATTTTTCCGCCCTAAAAAAGAATTTTGATGCTGAAGGCCCCTCCCTCCCCATAGTCCTGCAAATTAACCGAATAGTTGTTGACTGGCTGATAAATCACATTAAAAAGGTTGATAAGGCATTGGGCAAGTTTGTAAAAACAAAGTTGTAGCATCAACCTGCCTTCTCGTTTTAATATCCCGCATAAATTGACTTTCCTTCAATAATAATGCTAATATGGCCGTATGGACAAGGAAAAAGAGCAGAGACAAATACCCTTTATCTGGATCGCCTTTGGCACCCTTTTTGCCCTCCTTGTTATTAACTTTTATATCTTCTCATCAGCGCCCTCTGAGCAAATCTCTTACAGTGAATTTAAAAAAATGGTTGAAGAAAAGAAATTTAATGAGGTTATAATAGAGCCGAATCTTGTGAAGGGGATTATTAAGGAAAAGGACAAAATAAAAGAGGTAAAAGCCGTAAAGGTTGATGACCCGGAATTGATAAAGCTATTAGAAAAAAATAATATAAAATTCTCTGGAAAACAGGCAGACACATGGCTAAGGGATTTGCTGCTTGCATGGGTGCTTCCAATAATTATCCTTATTTTAGTCTGGAGATTCCTCTTCGGAAGGCTTGGCGCTGGCACTGGTATGATGGCAGTTGGCAAGAGCAAGGCGAAGATATATATAGAAACTGATACCGGGGTTACTTTTAATGATGTTGCAGGTGTTGATGAGGCAAAAGAGGAGTTAAAGGAGGTGATAGATTTCCTGAATCATTCAGAAAAATACCTTAGGCTCGGCGGAAAGATACCAAAGGGTGTCCTGCTTGTCGGCCCAACAGGAACCGGCAAGACCCTTCTTGCAAAGGCAGTCGCAGGCGAGGCAAAGGTTCCTTTTTTCAGCATGAGCGGCTCTGAATTTGTAGAGATGTTTGTCGGCGTTGGAGCTGCAAGGGTAAGAGATTTGTTTGCACAGGCAGAGCAAAAGGCGCCATGCATAATATTTATTGATGAGATTGACGCGCTTGGCAAGGCAAGGATTGCAGCGCCTATTGGCGGCGGATACGAGGAGAGGGAGCATACCTTACAACAGCTTCTTGTTGAGATGGACGGTTTTGAAAGCAAAAAGGGCATAATAATCATGGCAGCAACAAACAGGCCTGAGATACTTGACCCTGCCTTGTTAAGACCCGGAAGATTTGACAGGCATATACTTGTTGACAGACCTGATATAAAAGGCAGGGAAGATATATTAAAAATCCATACAAGGAATGTAAAGCTTTCTTCTGATATTGATTTAAGGATAATTGCCGCAAGGACGCCGGGATTTGCAGGCGCTGATTTGGCAAATGTGGTAAATGAGGCTGCCATACTTGCAGCAAGGAAGGACAAGAAGGCAGTTGAGCTTTCTGACTTTGAAGAGGCGATAAACAGGGCTATTGCAGGCCTTGAAAAGAAAAAGAAGGTAATAAGTAAAAAGGAGAAGGAGATTATTGCATATCATGAATCAGGCCATGCAATTGTTGCAGAAAGTGTGCCTAATGCAGACAAGGTGCACAGGGTGTCTATAATACCGAGGGGCATAGCAGCGCTCGGCTATACTTTACAGCTTCCAACAGAGGATAGATATCTGCTAACCAAAGCAGAGCTGCTTGACAGGCTTGCAGTGCTTCTTGGCGGAAGGGTTGCTGAAGAGGTTATATTTAATGAAATCTCAACTGGCGCACAGAATGACTTGGAACGCGCAACAGCAATAGCAAGAAGCATGGTTGTTGAATACGGAATGAGCGATACCCTCGGCCCTGTAACATTTGAAACTGGAAAGAAGCCCATGTTCCTTGACATAGGATATACGCCTACATCTGAATTCAGCGATGAAACATCAAGGCTGATTGATGAAGAGATAAAAAAGATAATAAATGAAACACACGGCAGGGTAAAAAAGATATTGGAAAATAAAAAGGATAAACTCACAACGCTTGGAAAACTGCTGATTGAGAAAGAGGTAATTGAGGGGGATGAACTGCGGAAAATCCTAAGCACTAATATCTAAATCCTAAACAAATCCAAAGCTAAAATTAACAAATTTAGAATTTACTTTAATACCTTTTCAATTTTTAATAGTTTTTTCTTAATCCCTATCCCTCCTGTATATCCGCCCAGTCCGCCATTACTTGCAACAACCCTGTGGCAGGGTATAATAATTGGGATGGGGTTCTTGCCGCAGGCATTGCCAACTGCCCTTGCGCCATTTGGCAAGCCGATCTCCCTTGCAATCTCGCCATAGGTTTTAGTCTTGCCATAGGGAATCTTTAAAAGCGCCTTCCAGACCTTTTTTTCAAAATCTGTCCCTTGGAAATCAAAAGGTATGCCTATCTTTATTCTTTCGCCATTGAAATATCTTTTTAGAAGCTTCACAAGTTCTTTGAAGGCCGCATCATCCTTCACAGGCTTTATCTTGTATGTCTTTTGTAAAGACTTGACGAATCTCTTTTCGCTCTCACTGATACCTACTTCACACAGACCCTTTTCTGTTAATGCAAGATGAATCCTGCCAATTGGAGAATCAAAGGAGGTGTAAATGAGTCTAACTAACATCTTGTCTCTATTTTATTAAAATACAATAAATATGCAAGCAAAAGTTTTTAGAAATCACTCACACTCCTTTTTCTTCACATTCTTGTACGCCTTTGCCCTTCCATTCCATGAAACAGATATTTTATGATATTCATCCTTATCGTTTTTTAAACATACCGAGCCTATCCTGTTCTTCAATGGAAGACCGCTTCCATCATACCCAAAAGCAGTTGTTCCAAAGCTAAAAGAGACCTTAACTATTGAAACCCCTTTAGTCATCTGTCTATCAGTGATTGTATCTTCATCATCCTCTCTCTGCCAGTTCTCATTATCATCCATAAAAATATTATATGTATTTTCAAGTTTATTAAAAGAAACAACATATGCCTTATTCCTTGCTATTGCTGCAGATCTTGCTAAATTTATTCTTGATACAAGCTCCCCTACTGAATCATTCAGCCTTAGATGTGGGATTGTATTTGCCATTGATGATACAGCAAGGGTTATGATAATGCCTACTATTGCTAAAACAACCAATAATTCAATAATGGTAAAACCTTTATTATCTAACATGGCAGACCTCCTTGGAATTAACTTACGCTGTTTGTTAATATAAGCAAAAGGTATGCCAGAAAATCTGATGGAAATTAATAATAAATTGCTCGGGAAAAACAAGGGCATTGAGGATTGAATTATCTATAGCCCTTTATATTATGAGCAAAGAAATATCTTTTTAGATACAAAACTATAAGATTTGGATACACCGAGAAATGCCTGCTGCTTATTTATATTAACATTGGAGAGGGGTATAGAGAGAAGATTCTTATAATCCCCATGTATCCCCATTTACTAAAGGGGGAATATAAGGGGGATTATTAATTACCTATTACCTACTTCCCGGAATTAAATCTCTCAAGGAAGTTTGTATAAAAGATACCCCTGTTAAAGTCAGGGTCGTCTAAGACCTTTTTATGAAATGGTATGGTTGTCTTGATGCCTTCAATTATATATTCATCAAGGGCACGCTTCATTCTTACAATTGCATCTTCTCTGTTGTTTGCATGAACAATGAGCTTTGCAATCAGTGAATCATAATAGGGCGGTACTGTATAGTTTGCATAGACTGCTGAATCTATTCTGACGCCGATTCCTCCCGGCGTATGGTAAGCTGTTATAAGCCCTGGCGACGGCGTAAATTTTTCAGGACATTCTGCATTTATCCTGCACTCAATGCTGTGCCCATTTATTGCTATATCCTCCTGCTTGAAGGATAGAGGGATGCCTGCAGCAATCTTAATCTGCTCCTTTACTATATCTATCCCAGTAACCATCTCTGTTATCGGATGCTCCACCTGTATCCTTGTATTCATCTCCATAAAATAGAAGTTGCCGCTTTTATCCAATAAAAACTCTATTGTCCCTGCATTTTTATACCCAACTGCCCTGGCAGCCTTAACTGCAATTTCGCCCATCTTTTTTCTCAGCTCAGGATTCACTGCGGGTGATGGAGTCTCTTCAATCAATTTTTGATGACGTCTCTGGATTGAGCAGTCTCTCTCGCCGAGATACACTGTATTGCCATGCTCATCTGCAAGTATCTGAACCTCAATATGCCTCGGCTCAATAAAGAATTTTTCAATATACACCTCGTTGCTTCCAAAGGCTGAATACGCCTCTGCCTGCGCCATCAGAAAGGAGTTGACAAGGTCATTTTCATTATGAACAACCCTCATTCCCCTGCCGCCGCCGCCTGCAACAGCCTTTACAATAACAGGATAACCTATATCCTTAGCAGACCTTATGGCGTCATCCTCTGTAGGAACAACCCCATCGCTTCCTGGCAGCACAGGAATGCCTGCCTTGATCATTGTCTCCTTTGCCTTTGCCTTGTCGCCCATTAAAGCAATGCTTTCCGGCGACGGACCAATAAACTTGATGCCTGTTGAATCGCACACCTCTGCAAAATTTGCATTCTCAGCAAGAAAACCATACCCCGGGTGTATAGCCTCTGAATCTGTTATCTCTGCGGCGCTGATTATATTAGGGACATTTCTGTAGCTTAATGAACCGTCTGCAGGACCGACACATATATGTTGATCTGCAAAACGGACATGAAGAGAATGTTCATCAGCTTTGGAGTGAATAGCAACAGTCTTTATACCAAGCTCTCTACACGCCCTTATTATGCGGAGGGCAATCTCTCCTCTATTTGCAATCAATATCTTTTTAAACATTATAAATCCTCAACAGGCTCAACCTTGAAGAGCGCCTCTCCATATTCCACAGGATGGCCGTTATCCACAAGGATAGCAGAGATCTTGCCGTTAAGTTCTGATTCAATTTCATTCATAAGCTTCATTGCCTCAACAAGGCAAAGCACCTGCCCTTTTTTAACTATATCCCCAACTTCTACATAAGGTTTTGCATCAGGCGCTGGAGCCCTGTAAAAGGTGCCCACAATTGGTGACGCAACTGTTACAAGCCCCTTTTCTTCCTCAGTAGAAGGAAACACAGACCTCTCTGCTTTAGCAGCAGCGGCCTCTTTATCAATAGCCTGCGGCATGGGAATCTCTGCTGCAGAAACAGCAGGCGCTATAAATGAATGGCCCTTCTTAAGTTTTACTTTTACACCGCCCTTTTCAATCTCAAGCTCAGATATATCGGCATTTTTCATCAGGTCAATCAATTCTTTCAATTCCTTGATATTCATCATCAGCTCCTTTAGATTCTAAACTGCACGGCAAAGTAAAAAGCCATCTATTTTACCCTTTCTATGTATTCCCCTGTCCTCGTATCCACCTTTATTATCTCACCCTCATTCATATAAAGCGGCACCTTTATCACTGCTCCTGTCTCAAGTGTTGCTGGTTTTGCCCCGCCTGTTGCAGTATCACCTCGGACACCGGGATCAGTCTTTACTATCTTAAGCTCAACAAACATTGGAACCTCAACACCCAGCGGTTTTTCATTGTAGAAAAGTATTCTAACATTCATATTTTCCTTTATATATTTCCTGCTTTCACCAAGCTGCTCCTCTGAAAGCAATATCTGCTCATAATTTTTATTGTCCATAAAATTATATTGGCCTTCAGATGCGTAAAGATACTGCATCTCCTTTTCCTCTAAATTGGGCTCATCAAATTTCTCGCCTGAGCGGAATGTCCTGTCAATAACACTGCCTGTCTTTATGTTCTTTAGCTTTGTTCTTACAAAGGCGCCGCCCTTACCAGGCTTAACATGCTGGAATTCAACAATTGCATAAGGCTCACCCTCAATCTCAATCTTCAATCCATTTCTAAAATCGCTTGTTGATAACAACTGTAAATCCTCCTTTATTTCAAATTCTCTTTGGAAGTGTGGTTAATATTTTACATCCAGCCTTTGTTACCAAAACCATATCCTCAATCCTGACGCCGCCCCATCCCGGAATATATATACCGGGCTCTACTGTAAAAATCATCCCCTCTTTTAATATGTCCTCACTCTTTGTAGATATTGATGGCAATTCATGAACCATCAAACCAATACCATGGCCTGTGCCATGGCCAAAATATTTACCAAAACCTGCTTTGCTTATCACCTTTCTTGCAGCAGCATCAACATCCTTTGCCCTGACATCAGGCTTTATGAGACTAATCGCCTCTGCCTGCGCATTAAGGACAGTTTGGTAAATCTCTCGCTGCCTTTTGTTTAGACGGCAGCCAATAAAATTTGTGCGGGTGATATCAGCAAAATAACCTTTATATTCTGCGCCAAAGTCTATTATTACAGAATCACTATTCCTTAAAAGCCTATTGCCTGATACTGCATGCGGCAGAGCTGCCCTGTAACCTGAGGCAACAATAAGCTCAAATGGCAGTTTGTCTGAACCAGCCCTCTTTATAGCATATTCTAATCTTAATGCAATCTCTTTTTCTGAAATACCTGCTTTTATATAAGAAGTTATCTTTTTGTATACATCTTCAGCCCTTTTTATCGCCATCTTTATATTACCTAACTCAACATGACTCTTTATAGCCCTTAACTCTTCAACTAAATTAAGGGTGGGGATAATTTTAATCTTTTTTATCTTTTTTGTCAACTTTTGGTATTGTTCAAGCGTAATATTTCTCTTTTCAATGCCAAGGTGGGAAATCTTTTCTTTCTTCGCCAATCTTTTTACTTCATCAATTATTGAGTTTTTATAAATTATAACCTTATATCCCTTTACCTCATCCTCTGCTATTGTCTTGTATCTGAAATCTGTAATAAGATATCCTTTATCCTTTGTAATCATCAGAAATGCAGAGGAGCCGCTGAAATTGGTAAGATACCTTATATTTTCCAGTGCAGTCAAAAAAATAGCGTCTATTTTGTTTTCAACAAGCCTCTCCTGTATCTTATGGAGGCGTTCAATATTAAATTTCATTGGATTATTTTTTGACCTTTTTAGACAGGAGGTTTTTTGCTGCCTTAAGCCCTAAAAGATAGCTGTCCTTGCCAAAACCAGAAATAACACCCTCTGATACCTCTGAGATATAAGAGTGGCGCCTGAAGGCTTCTCTTTTATATATATTTGATAGATGAACCTCTATCACTGGCACACCTACAGCAGCAATCGCATCCCGCAAGGCAATGCTTGTATGTGTAAAGGCCGCTGGATTAAACACTATTGCGTCATAATCTTCCATTGCCTCGTGGATCATCTGTATAAGCTCGCCTTCAAAGTTAGACTGCTTTATTGTAATATCCATACCCTCTTTTTTTGCAAACTCCATCATCTCCTTATTTATATCAAGAAGCGTGGTCTTGCCGTATATCTCAGGCTCTCTGAGGCCGAGAAGGTTTAGATTTGGTCCGTGAAGGACAAGTATCTTCAGCATTATAAATATCCTTTTCTAAATTATCGTTGCTGTCATTGCGAGCCCCTCGCTTGTCATTCAGAGCAAAGCGAAGAATCTCATTTTATTCTGCTCAGGATAAACTTCGCAAAGCAATCTCTAAAGAATCAGATTGCTTCATCGCTGTTGCTACCCGTAATGATATTAAATGTATTAAAATAAAAAATCAAAACTAAGGAAAATTTTATATTTTTGTTAAACATAATTCCTTAATTTTGAATTTTAATTTTTGATATTTAATTTCTCTTCTACAGTTCCTTCTCTAACTTCGGCAGTTCCCTGCGGATTAGAAAACGTCCCTTTCCAATATTTCCGTCAGGCCTTATGGCAAAGATAATAAAATAGTCCTTATTAATGCCCTTCATTAATATTATTGCCTTATCCGTAATTACTACTAATTCCTTAACAGCCCCGAATTTTAATGAATCAGAGACCCTGTCTATATCCTTTAATACAGAGCTGTATTCTGCGCTGATGGAAGCAAGGTCTATATTATGCTCAACAACCCGTTCCTCAACAACAATGCCGTCCATACCGACAATTGCTATGCCCATTGCATCCTTTTCTTCATCAACTATACGCTTTAATATTTCTGAGAAGATCATAATTGCGGCTGCTCTTTCTTTATATTTTCAAGCCAGCTCTGTAATCTCTGCACCTTTGCCTTTTGTTTGCCCCCCTTAGTTGATTGAGGAGCCTCTTTTGCCGCCTCTGCCTTTCTCTCAGGCGCTTTAGGCTTTTCAAAAGCAGGTCTTACAGAAATATCTATCTTGGCCTTTGATACAATTGGTTCAGGAGGAGCTATCTCCTCTATCTCTATAACCTCAACATCTGTTTCGCCCTTTTCAACCACAACGCCAGGGATAATCTCCTCAGTTTTCGGCTGTCCGCTGATAAAAAGGCTTGATAGCGTAACAGCATCATCTAATCTCTGTTTTAATTCTTTGCTGCCTGGTTTCTCTTTTAAAAGCTTTTGGTATATCTCAATCCCTTTTTCATAGAAACCTTGTTTTATATATAACTCAGCCAGTGTCTCTGTTGTCATCTCTTCTTCAGCCTTTTTCTCAGCTTTTACAATCTTTTCTTCATAAACCGGTTCTTTAAATAAAATTTCTTCCTTTGCCTCCTCTTTTTCAAAGGCTGGCGGTTCAACAGATATTATCTCGCTCTCAGGCTCTTCAATAATTATCATATCTTCTTCAGGTATTGCAACCTTAGGTGTATAAGTCTCTTCAGGCTTCTTTTCAAAATGAGAAACATCAAGGCTTTTAACCTCTTCCTCCTTCATCTTAGCCTCTTGAATTATCTCTTCATCTGACTGCAGGAGGTCTTTTGGAAAGCTTATTAATTCTTCCTCGCCGATTTCATATACAGGCATTCCGGCCTCTGCCTCTAAATCCTTTGCCTTTTTGGGCTGCTCTGATGGTTTTAGCTTAACCAAGCCTTCTAATTCTTCATCCTTCTCATCCTTCAGCTCATATACCTTCTCATCTGCTGGAGGGGTCTTGCTCTCTTTCCCTAATACAGACGGCTTCTCCTCTTCAGGCATAGTCCATAAGCTCTCTTCAGCCTTTTCCTCTTTCTTTTCCTCTTCAAAACTAATCTCTTCTCCAGCATCATCTGGTAGCTTGAACATCTCCTCAGGCTCTTCAAGAATTGCCTCTGCAGCAGCCTCTTGCATTACAATCGGCTTTTCCTCTGCTTTTATAACTTCTGGCTCAGCTTGTTCTTTTGGAGCTGTTTTTATCGTTGTATCTTCAGGCTTTTTTTCAATAGCTGCCTCAACCTTCTCTGCTGCGGCAACATACATCTTTTCTTCTTTTTTCTCAGGAACTGCAGGAGGTTTTGGAACAGGCCTGATCCCCTCTAATTGCTTTTGTATACCCTTAATCTCTTCATCCTTTGGGTTTAAAAGGAGAATAGTATCGCAGCTCTTTATTGCATCCTCTATGTTGCCTAACGTCTTGTGTATCTCTACAAGCTTTTTATGTGCAAGGAGATTGTCAGGGTTTACAGCAACAACCTTCTTAAACTCTTCCAACGACTCTTTTACAAGTCCTTTTTTATGATAAGCCTTACCCAAAGCTACCCTTGCGCTTATATACGAAGGATGATGTTTCAGGCCGTCCTTTAACACAGTTATAGCCTCTTCAAACATTCCACCCTTAATATATTCCTCTGCAAGGGGAACAAATAACTTTGAACTTGGGTCCTTCGCCAATTTCTCAGCAAGCTTTTCTATTTCAGGCGAAAGATTATATTCCTCTTTAGTTTTAGCCATTTAGCAATCCTTTGATAATTGGACATACTACCTTATTATATTACCTTATTGTAACAATTTTAGCAAATAATCACGAAATGTCAAGTAAATGGCCAAGTTTATAGAATATAATTTGTAATGCTGTTAATGAAAAAAGTTTTAATTTTTAAGAAGTTATACTATAATGGACTCAGCGCCGTCAGAAGTCCTTTTATTTATAAATTCCTGCAGATATATCCTTGTTCTACTAACAACGGAGACTTTTAACAGGGTCAGGAGGCCTCCTCTTTAGTCTAACTATCTTATCAAATATCCTATGAGCAACCTCTTTTTTGGACATCCTGCCAGGTTCAGTAACCATGCCGTCTTTTTCAATAATCGTAACAATGTTTGTATCAACCTCAAAACCTGCATCCGGGCTTGTAACATCATTTGCAACAATCATATCAAGATTTTTTTCTTTCAATTTAATCCTTGCATTATCAACAATATCTTTTGTTTCTGCTGCAAAGCCGACTATTATCCTGCTGCCTTTATTTTTTCCGATCTCATGCAATATATCAGAAACCTCTGTAAATTCCATACTGATATCCTTGCCACTCTTTTTAATCTTATCCTGACTCGCTTTTATTGGCCTATAATCAGATACAGCAGCAGCCATAACAACAATGGTTGCCCTCTCTATATTTTTCATCACTTCTTCCTTCATCTCGTCAGCAGTAACAATATTTACAAGTTCTACACCTGCTGGTCTTTGAAGAGATGTTGGTCCTGATATCAGCATTACCTCTGCGCCCCTCTCCTTTGCAGCCTCTGCAATTGCATAACCCATTTTCCCCGATGACCTGTTTGATATAAATCGCACAGGGTCAATATATTCCCTTGTGGGTCCTGCTGTTACCAATACCGCCTCGCCTTTTAAATCTTTTCTGGCAACAAGTATATCAATAACAGATGAAACAATCTTATCAATATCTGCAAGCCTGCCCTTTCCAATAATGCCTGAAGCTAATTCTCCTTCTTCAGGCTCAATAAATCTGTAGCCCCTTTCATTTAAGAACGCAATATTCCCCTGCACAATGGGGTTTTCATACATATCGTTGTCCATTGCAGGGGCAATCAGGATAGGGCATTTTGCTGACAAAACCATTGTAGTCAAAATATCATCGCCGATTCCAGCAGCAATCTTTCCTATAATATTTGCAGTTGCAGGCGCAATGAGAAATAAATCAGCGGACTTTACCGCCTCAATATGCGCAATAGTAGAGTCCCCTTGCAATTTAAAGGTCTCTGTATAAACAGGATTGCCGGAAAGTGTCTGAAGGGTAAGGGATGTAATAAATTCCATCCCCCCCTTTGTCATGACAACAGCTACATCAGCATTAGCAGACTTAAGCCTTCTGACAATTTCAGCCGCCTTATAAGCAGCAATGCTTCCTGTAACACCCAAGATTATCCTTTTTCCTATAAGCATGCTGTTGCCCTATTCCTCCCCTGATTCTCTTTTCATTCTATTGGTGTCGTTTATATATACACTAAGGTCCTTTTTAATTTCTGATGACTCCTCATCCTCTTCCTCCGGAGCCCTCCTTTCAGCCTCTATCTCCTTAATAACATCCCTCATTGCATCCCTTGCCTCTTTTCCGGTGAGAAGCTCAAAATCAGCGGAGACAATCTCATCCAATGCAGTTGTTGTCTCCTTTTTATATTTTGTATTTATTACAGAGGCGCTGCCTTCTATTAACTCCTTTGCCCTCAGTATTGCAAGATTAACCAATCTGAAGCGGTTGATACTGTTATCCTTCTTAAATTCTACTGGCAATGAAACGATATCCATAAACTAAACCTCCTATATATTAAATTTTTTTGTTATCATATCAGGATTGAATTTCTCTATCTTGAGCCTCTCTGCTGTTATAATTGATTTCAAATCTTCTAATGCCTTTTCAAACTTATCATTTATTATAACATAATTATACATTTTATATTGAGGAATTTCTTTTTTTGCGTTTTCAAGGCGCTTTTCTATCTCATTTGTCGCATCAGAATTCCTCTCCGTAAGCCTTCTTTTCAGATCATCAAAAGATGGCGGCAGGATATAAATAAATATACCGCCCTTCCAGTTATCTTTAATCTGCATTGCACCCTGCGAATCTATATCCAGTATAACATCTATTCCCCTGTTCTTCATTTCAGACAGCTGTTTTTTTGATGTCCCGTATAAATTACTGTGGACAAGAGCCCATTCAGCAAATTCCTTGTCTTTAATCATCTTGCTGAACTTCTCCTGAGTTACAAAAAAATAGTGCTCGCCATCTTTCTCATTGGGCCTCGGCTTACGGGTTGTATAGGAAACAGAATGCTGCAGATTCGGAAGTACCCTTGAAATTTCTTTGCAAAGTGTTGTCTTGCCAGCGCCTGATGGCGCAGATACTACAATAAGGAGCCCTCTTTGGCTCATATCTCCTCTCCTGACACATCTTTTTCTGATACATGGACTGAATCCTTCTCTGTTGAGGCAATGCCTGAGGAAGCAGAGTTAATCCTCTGTGCAATTGTCTCTACCTGAACCCCTGAAAGGATTATATGGTCGCTGTCAGTTATTATAATAGCCCTTGTCTTCCTTCCCTGTGTAGCATCAATCAGCTTTCCAAGCTTCAGCGCCTCATCCTTCAGCCGCTTCATTGGAGCAGAGGACGGTGAAAGGATTGCCACTATCCTTGATGCTGCAATAATATTGCCAAAACCTATATTGACAAATTTTACCATATCATTATATACAGCAAAGTAAAAGGCTTATTCTATATTTTGAACCTGCTCTCTTACCTTTTCAAGTTCATTCTTTATGTTTACTACCTCAATGGATATCTCTGCATCGTTTGCCTTTGAACCTACTGTATTTATCTCCCTGTTCATCTCCTGAAGCAGAAAATCCAGCCGTCTTCCAACGCCTTTATCCTCTTTCAGCAGTTTATTAAACTGTTTTATGTGGCTTCTAAACCTGACTATCTCCTCTGTTATATCACATCTCTCAGCTATCAATGCAACCTCCTGCGCGAGTCTTGCCGGCTCTATTTTTAATGACCTATTCAGACTGCTGACCCTTTCCTCTAATCTTTTATGATACGCTGAAAGCACCTTAGTGGCAATTTTATCCACTCTATTAATTGCAGATGCAACTATCCTTATCCTTTTTACAATATCATTACACAGCGCCTTCCCTTCTTCCATCCGAGCCTTTATCAGGGAATCCATTGCCCGATGAAGAAGCAATCTTAAAACCTTCTCAATCTCCTTCTGGTCATCTTCTATCTCTGCAACTTTAATTAAATCAGAAAACCCTGCCAATAGATTAATATCTATGTCACCCTTTAAGCCGAATTTTGTCTTTAATCCCTGAAGTATATTAAAATACTGGCTTACAAGCTCCTCATCAAGCACAAGCCTCCTTGTATAATCATCAGAGCCGTTCCTTGACACCAATACATCAAATTTACCGCGCGAAAATTTCTCCTGAACAGTCTTTTTTATCATGCCTTCTAAGCCGAGAAGTGTCTTTGGAAGTTTTATGGAGATGTCACAGTATTTGTGGTTAACTGAACGTATCTCTAAGACAAATACCCTGCCTTTATCCTTACACTCGCTTCTTGCATATCCTGTCATGCTTTGAATCATATTTTATCCTGCGCTGATTTTTTAATTGTATTATAATAATAATCTATTTGTCAATCTATTAAGATTCCACTACTTGTTGTATTTTCTTTTATTGCAAACAATATCTTGGGGATAAATAATAGAATAAAGCAAAGATATATATTCATTATTATTTTAAATGCTATTTTTATTTAACCATTTGATAAGAAAAGAAATTTATATGCCTAATAAATAGGCAATCTGCTGTGTGAACTGGATTTTAGCCACTACCCAAATAACCAGATATAACTTATCCACAGGTTGTTCACATTTTCTGGGGAAAATTACATAACTATTGATATTACAAAGGTAATACCATTAGGCAACTGCAAGATAACCTCATATCGCAAGAATGCTCATAATGAGAAATAAAATTCATATTTAACCTTGTTACTAACTTTTCAATCCTTCTTATTATTGACACATAAGTTATAATGACATATAATCCAGAAAACACTGAGAATATGTACTATAAGTCTTATAGGACATATATATATATTATTTTATGAAGATAAAAGAGATAAAAGAAGGCGATCTGATAGAAAATATATTCCTTACAAAAGATAAGAGGCTTAATACTGCAAAGAACGGCTCTAATTATTTATCTGTAAGGTTTGTTGACAAAACAGGCGAGATTGATGCAAAGCTCTGGGATGAGGCAGATACATATAATAAGATATTTAAGAAAGAGGACTTTGTAAAGGTTAAGGGAAAGGTGATAAATTATCAGGGTGTAAAACAGATACAGATAAAACAGATAGAAAGGATTGAGGACTCTGAGGTTAATATAGCTGACTATTTGCAAACATCTGATAAAAGCCCGGAGGAGATGATAAGGGAGCTTAAGGAAAAGATAGATAGAATAAAGGACATACATCTAACAAAACTCTTGAGTTTATTTTATGAAGACACTGAATTTATAGATCTCTTTAAAACAGCGCCGGCAGCAAAAAGCAATCACCACGCATATATAGGCGGTCTGCTTCAGCACACCCTTGAGGTGGCAAGCCTTTGCGAGGATGTAACGAAATATTATCCTGAAATCAATCCAGACCTGTTAATAGCAGGCGCTATTCTGCATGATATCGGCAAGGTATATGAGCTGAGATATTCTAAGGCATTTGCTTATACAGATGAGGGCGGCCTGATAGGGCATATTACTATTGGCGTTGAAATGATTACAGAAAAGATAAGAACGATTGAAGGATTTCCGCACAAACTTGAGATGCTGTTAAAGCACATGATACTAAGCCATCACGGTCATTACGAATACGGCTCGCCTAAAAGGCCGAAGATACTTGAGGCAATAATGCTTTATCATATGGATGAGATGAATGCAAAGGTAGATATGTTCAGAAGATCTATTGATGAAGATGAAAATGAAAGAGAAAACTGGACAGCTTATAATAAATTCTTTGAAAGGTATCTTTTTAAGAATTATAAATAAGTCTTATAAGACCTGTTCAATTAAGGCTAAAGAGGGCAATGTATAATCTTCCAAATTTTATAACACTTAGCAGAATCCTGATGATCCCGTTCTTTGTCAACTTTCTTGTATATAAATATTACGGCTATGCCTTTGCTGTATTTCTGCTTGCAGGGATATCAGACGGACTTGATGGTTTTATTGCGAGAAGCTCAAAGCAGAAGACAAAATTAGGGACATTTTTAGACCCAATGGCGGATAAACTTCTACTTACAGCATCATTCGTTACCTTAGCAGTAATGCATATGATACCTGTATGGGTAAGCATTTTTGTAATAAGCAGGGACATTATTATTATTATAGGCGCCTTAATGCTTATCCTCTTTCAGGATGAGCTCAATGTATCGCCGTCATTTACAGGAAAGGCGACTACGCTCTTTCAGATACTTTATATAGTCCTTTTATTATTATTTACAGTAATTGGGAAAAATATAAACACCCTCCAGCCCATAATGTGGATAATGATAGGTTTTACTATTGCTTCAGGCGCTCAATATATCTATATATGGTTTAAGCTGGTAAACAAAAATGGAAAATAATTATACTGATTTCCTCTTTTCAATCTCTTTTATAAAAACCTCTGTAACTACGGGGTCAAACTGAGTCCCGGAAAATTTTTTTAATTCAGATATTGCAGCCTCATGAGATAATGCCTTTCTATAAGGCCTGTCAGATGTCATAGCGTCAAAGGCATCCGCAACCTGCAATATCCTCGCGCCGAGAGGAATCTCATCTCCCTTTTTTCCTTCAGGATAGCCAGAGCCGTTAAAAAACTCATGGTGATAATAAATTAAAGGGATAGCCTCAGAAAGAAAGCTTATCGGCTGGATAATCTGTTTTCCAATAGTAATATGGCTTTTAAACTTATCGTGCTCATCCTTATTTAGTTTTTCAGGCTTGTTTAAGGCGGAGTTGTCAATGCCTATCTTGCCTATATCATGGAGTTTTGCTGCCTGGCATATCAGGCTTATTTCGTTCTGGGCAAGTCCAAGCCCTTCCGCAATAATCTGTGAATACTCGCAGACCTTGTAAGAATGGCCTTTGGTATATTTATCTCTTGCCTCCAAAGCTGCTGCCAGACCGAGCATCGTCTCCTTAAATGTCTGCTGCAGATTATCGTAAAGCCTTGTAGTCTCAACCGCTGCAGCAATACTGTTGCTGAATATTAGCAGGGACTTTTTCTGCCCTTCAGTGAAGATGTGCCCTCTCTTAAATGAATAGGCATTTAATACGCCTATTATCTTATTATTTATTTTTAAAGGAACTGCAATAATTGAGACAAGGCTGCTCCTTCTCTCAATAAATATCTCTGGCATTAAAATATCTTTACCATGCATGAGCACTGCCCTGTTATCCTTGAAGAATTTATTGACAGAATTTTCATCTATAGATTTGATAAAGCCTTCTGACCATTTTTCATTCTTTGATTTAAAACCTCGTATCTTTAATTCAAATAACCTGTTTTTTTCATTTTTAAGATACAGGGCGATGGCATCTGCATCCACCTCCCTTGATATTGCATTTATTCCGATCCTGAAAATTTCATTAAGATTAGAGCCTGAGCTTATCGCCTCGCTCATATCATAAAGGGATGTGGTCTCTTTTAGCTGAATGCCTTCTATCATCTCTTTGAACCTTTCATCAGCCCGTTCAACCACATGCATGATTTCATTGACGCTAAAAGGCTTGACTACATAGTCAAATGCGCCTGATTTCATTGCATCAACAGCAGTATCAATTGTGGCAAAGCCTGTCAGCATTATTGTAATAATATTGCCCTTTAATTTATTAATCTCTTTTAGCAGTGCAAGGCCATCCATCTTAGGCATCCTGATATCTGATATAACAAGGTCATAATAGTCTTCCTTTAATATCTTTAATGCATCTTCACCATTTTTAGCAGTGCTGACAAAGTAGCCCTTTGACTTTAAGAATAAAGACACAACCTCAGCAATATTCTCCTCGTCATCAACAACTAATATGCGCTCAATTCCGCCTTTTTCCGCTGAAATATATTCTTTTTTCAATAAATACGCATTATTTTGAATCATCTTTTACAGTCCCTTCAATATTCATTATCTTTTCCTTTTCAACGGATGATTTTGTTTTATATCGTATAATATTTCCAATCTGCTGAACAAGAGAGGCTGCCCTCTTTGCCTCATCAGATATAACCTTTATTGACCTGTAAAGGGGATCGCCTTTTTGCATGTCTGACATAAGAAGGTCGGTCCTCGCTATAATAGATGTCAGGGGCTGGTTGATTTCATGCGCTGCTGCGCCAGCAAGCTCTATTGCTGCAGCCCCTTTTTCTAACTGCGCCCTCTTTTCTTCAAGATGTTTCTTCTCAGTTGTATCACGTGAAATGCTTGAAAATCCTATTATCTCTCCTGCCTCATCCTTTACAGGCGATATTGTAAGGCTGACATCTATCAGGCTGCCATCCTTCCGCATCCTCTTGGTTTCAAAATTAGAGATAATGTTTCCTTTTATTACACTCTCAAAGAACATGGGCAGCTCAGACCCCTTGCCTTCAGGAATAATGGGAATCTTTTTATCCATAACCTCTTCTTTCAAATAGCCATACAATTTTTCAGCAGCGCTGTTCCAGCTTATTACAATACCGTTTAAATCAATGCATGTAATCGCATCAGTAGCATTCTCCACTAATGTCCTGTATTTTTCCTCCGATTCTTTTATCTCTTCATTCAGCTTCATATTTTCAAGGACAACTGCAACCTGATTTGCAATACCCCTTGCAATTGCAATCTCCTTTGTTGCAAAGGTGTGGGCAGCCTGCGCAAAGGCTATGCTCATAAATCCCATCACAGAACCCCTGCTCACAAAGGGTACAATTAAAAGCGATTTTATGTTAAAGATATCAATAAATTCTTTTGGAAGGAGTCCGGAACCGGGAACATCTTCTATAATTATAGAGTTTCTTGTATTAAATATCTTATCGACAATTATGTCTATACCAGCCCTTATAAAAAGCTGCTTAAAATATTTAATCAATGAATCGTGTGTCAGACTTATCTCAGCAGAAATAAATGCGCAATCCTTTTCACTCCAGAGATGAGCGCAGGAAAAATCACAGTTAATGAGCCATGGCATAATATTAACAATTCGCTTTAATAACTGATTAGCAGAGGTGTGATTGCTTATAAGTTCGGCAGTCTGCAGGAGTGTCGTAGATACATCTACCTCCTCATTGAGCGCAGCAAAGAGCTGTACATTTTCAATTGCCAGCGCTATCCTCTCTGATAGTATCTCTAATAGATGAACCTCATAAGGGGAGAAGATGCGCGAAGACAAGCTGTCTATATGCAGGATGCCCATAACCTTCTTTTTAATCCTTAAAGGCGCAGCCAAAATAGACATTACATGATATGACATTATATGCTCGCTTGTAAGTATAGGCTTATCCTTTGCATAAGAAATAAACGGTCCTTCCCTCTTAATGACCTCCCTGATTATCTCTTTTTGCATCCTCTCTTTATATTGTTCAAGCACCTCTTCAGGCATATTATATGATGTTCTAAAGGTAATGCTTCCATCCTCGTCAAATAGATATATCTCTCCTGAGTCTATTGCCATTGCCCTTACTACCTTTTGGATAAGGGAATACAATAAGGTTTCAATGTCCTTATTTACAAATGATGTATCTATAATGGATTGCAAGGCAGAAAGCTCCTTTTGTATCTGGCTCTGCCTCTCATTTAATCTTATATTTTCTATCAAAGGAGACACTACAGTTGAAAATATATTTAGAAAATCAATATCCTGTTTTGTAAAGAGGTCTCTGTTCTTCTTGTTAAAGGCAAATATAATTCCTAAAATACCCTTCTCTGAGAATAGGGGAACTCCAATAAATGAGTCAATCCTGATATTATTAGTAAAATTTTTTAAAATCCTTTTGTTTCTTAATGGATTGTCTATGAGTATAGGCTTTTTATTTTTAAGTATCCATGAACAGGCGCTGTTTTTTATATTAATGTTCTGAACTGATATCGCCTTTGCCTGCCTGCCATAACATGAAAGTAATTCTAATTTATCGCCGTCAATTATGCAGGCTGCTGTAGTTTCAGCATTAATAAGCCTTGCAATCCCTTTTGTAATCATTGGCAAGGCATCTTTCAGATTTTCCTTATTTATGGAGGTGCAGAGATTCTGTAGTCTGTGCAGGCCTGATGCATATCTTTTACACTGCTCAATTGTATGATTATTTTTCATAGCTATTGAATTAGAATAGGGACATTATATACAATATCCTTATTCGTTCCTGTATGAGCAATACCGATTATCAGAATAAACGGCCATGTATAAATATGCCTAAATCTTTATATAGTAGCAATTTTCATACCAGAGGTATAATAATAAATACCTATCTTTACAAGATGTTATGAGACTGTCTCAGAATAAAAATATTTAAAATGACATTAAATGCGCTTAACTGTTCAATAATGAACAGCTGTGGGTCTTACAATCTGTGGATAATTGTGTTAAAATAATTTGTTATGAAAAAGGTAGGATTAATAAGTCTTGGATGCCCTAAAAATCAGGTAGACGCAGAGATTATGCTCGGATATCTTACAAAGGCAGGTTTTACCATTACCAATAAAGAGAGTGAGGCAGAGATAGCTATTGTTAATACCTGCGGTTTTATTAATGACGCCAAAGAAGAGTCTGTTGAAAGGATAATTGAAGCAGTGCGATTGAAAGAGAATGGAAGCTGCAAGGCGTTGATTGTAGCTGGCTGCCTTAGCGAAAGATACAAAGAAGAATTAATAAAGGAACTGCCAGAGGTAGATGCATTCATCGGTATATCTGAGATAGAAAAAATTGCTGAGGTATGCAGGAGATTAATTGACAATGTAGGGGCAGACCCCAGTGTCTGCCCTCCCAACTACGGAGTAGCGAAAGACAGCATAGGTTCGCCCCTACAAGTGCAGGAACCCTCCTCCCGCATCCTGATAAACCCGCAGCATTATGCCTATGTAAAGATTGCAGAGGGGTGCAATAACAGATGCTCATACTGCACAATACCATCAATACGGGGCAGTTATAAGAGCAGAGAAATTGAGTCTATCATTAATGAAGTGAAACAGTTTGTATCAAACGGTGTAAAGGAGATAAACATAGTAGCGCAGGATACCACTGACTATGGCTTAGATATCTATAAAAAGAGGGGATTAGCAGAACTTCTGAAAGAACTTGTTAAAATAAATAATCAATTCTGGATACGATTATTATATACATACCCTGAGCACTTTAATGATGAATTGATAGATATTATTGCCGGTGAGGATAAGATATGCAATTACATTGACATCCCTATCCAGCATATTGATGATGATATATTAAAGAGCATGAAAAGGAGCAGCACTGAAAAACAGATAAAAAGCCTTATAGAGAAGCTGCGGCGCAGGATTCCGGATATTGTGTTAAGAACATCTTTAATAGCCGGTTTTCCAGGAGAAACAGAGGCACAATTTAAAAAGCTATATGATTTTGTTAAAGAGGCGGAATTTCACAGGCTCGGCGTCTTTGCATATTCAAAAGAAGAGGGTACCCCTGCATCAAAATATAAAAACCAGATAACACAAAAGATAAAAGACAGGAGAAGAAACGAGATAATGAGGCTTCAATCAGGGATATCATTAAGCAAAAACAGAGAATTGATCGGTAAAACACTAAAGGCGCTGATTAACGGATTATCAAATGAAACCGAACTTCTTATTGACGGCCGCTACTACGGCCAGGCGCCGGAGGTAGACGGTGTTGTGTATATAAATGATGTAGGGGCAGACCCCCGTGTCTGCCCTACTAATATGGACGAACATTATCCTGCGCTAAAATCTGGTGATTTTGTTAATGTTGAGATTACAGAGGCACATGAGTATGATATTGTGGGGAAGGTTATCTAATAATTTTTTACAAAATCCTAAATCCTAAGCACCAAACTCTAAACAAATCCAAAATTCTAAATCCTAATATTCTAAACTGTTTTAAGTCTTATAATTTGATCATTCGTGCTTGTTTAGAATTTAGATATTAGGATTTCGTGCTTTTTCTTATATTACAAACCTCCTCACCTCTGCCTTTAAAAGGTCTGCCTGGTCAACAAGGGTGTCAATAGTATGTTTTATATCTGTAAATGAATCAAGATTCTGCTGTGTTATCTCCCTGATTTTCTCTACTGAATGAACTATCTGCTCGCTCCCTGTCTTCTGCTCTTTAGTTGCCTTCACAATTGAGTGCACCTTGTGATTAACATTCTCAACTGCATCATTAATCTGCTTGCTCCCCTTTGTCTGCTCTATTGTAGCCTGGCGCACCTGCCTTGATATATCCCTCATCTTTTCAACTGAACTGATTATCTGATCAGAGCCTTTTTTCTGCTCCTGAG